>Ga0208837_1000001_pt1 | contig 189382 bp, 199 predicted proteins | sample DeeseametaMP0327_FD_184214 | JGI IMG/M metagenome (GOLD analysis project Ga0208837, IMG submission 184214) | Marine microbial communities from the Deep Atlantic Ocean - MP0327 (SPAdes) | ecosystem: Environmental > Aquatic > Marine > Oceanic | place: East of Recife, Brazil, South Atlantic Ocean...
CCCCGTTGTTTAAGGTTGGTGAAATATTTAGCATCCTTAGCCCGCGTAATAGGGTTACCATTCTTATCTAATAGAACATAATAACCGATGTGGTTAGAAGGGTCTGACGGTACGTGAACGGGAATGACCGCCTCACTAGGTAACTTCATTATTAGCGGATGACCGACAGATTCACGGTTAAGCGTTTCACTGGTCTGAAGTTGTACAGCAGAGCGCTGAGTATAGACGCGGCGGCGATACGCTGTTTTAAGTACCGTCGCACGCTCACCACCCTCACTATCCCTTGCTGCCTCATTACTGATATGTACCCCAGCTACACCCTGACGTTCAAATGCAGACGCCACAGCATGCTGACGTGCTTTAGATAATAAACTAGGCACTTTAAGAGCATTGAAGTTATCAGTAACTTCCGTATACGCATTGAACTTCTTATAGCTATCTGGCGTGGTGGGTTCTGAGAATAGGTTTTCTAAACTTACCTGCTTATCTGCACCCGGGTTACCTAATAACCCTACAGGTTTAACGCTGTTAGAAGACGGGACAAAGAACTCTTTAACGCTTTCTGACGATACAATGTCGTTACCATTAATCAGCGCATCTAATCCATTTTCAGGAATGATAGCAATAGGGTAACTACCTGTCTTAAATAACGCGTCCTGCAATATTGTAGTGAGGCGTCGACGTAAACCAAATTCCTTGATGAAATAGTTTTGGATAATTCTTATGACACCTGATGCCACTTCTGCTGCCTCGCCAGCAATCCCTGAGGTAAATGTTATTTCCGTAGAGATCATGTCTTTAGGCGATAGAATAGAAGACACCAACACCTGCATGGCCATTTCTGTATCAGGCAGTATTTCAAAAATAGCCCTAGCGTCATTGACATTGGTGGCGATGTTATTAGAGATAGTCTCCATGACGTTAAGCGATGGTGCTTTAGTCTTAGAGGGTATCTGACCGTCGCCTTGTCCTGGCTGGACGATCTTATCAACAATTGCCTTAATCTCTGGCGTCATGCCTTGATCGGCATCGTGGCGGGGATGGGCATGTTTACGAATATGTTCTATTGCCATGTGTATTTACCTATAACTGTAATAAAGAGCGAAGTGCAATATGTCTGACTCTACCTACGATCTTTATCGACAAAGCTGTATTAATCTAGCTCGTTCGATCATTTTAAAATCCAGCGAAGTCGCTGCTGCTATTAATGCAGAGCTCACTCTTTATGGAGTAGACGTTGATGAAACCGATCCGAGTACGTGGAAGTATTATCTTAATTTAAATGGGCAGTATCATAGTTTTGATACGCCAATGACGGTAACATCCCTTGATACTTTAGAGGTCATAGCATTCACCCGAGAAAGTTTAGAGATACATCGTTCTACGGCGAAAGCCTATACGTTTAACTCCGAAGCTTACCTCTCACTTCTTGCTCGTTACCCAGAACAAGAAACACTAATACGTGGTATTGTTAATCCCGTTGACATAGACGTAGCATTGTCTGCAGCGGATTGGGATATCCTACACTACAACGATGACTTAGTAGAGGCTAACGAGGCTGATTTAGTTAACCGTATCCAGACATGGATACGTCGACACATGCTGCGTTGGCATATTAACGACTATACTATCAGCGATGATCTCTATTTAGCAGCAGCTATGGGTGTTATGTATAGCCATCTCCCTAACGCTATTGTTAACATACGGTTAGATAACGCTAAGACGTATAAAGCCCACAGCTATCATGTTTGGACTTATCTTGCTAGCCGTGGTGGACTGAGTGGATTTAGAGATACATTAAGTACCGCCCAGGCGTTGTTTCTATATAGAAACATTCGTTACATTTATAAGAACTCAGGTAAGACATCAACGTTTAAGTTGTTAATAGAAAACCTATTGACTCAACGTGGTCTACCGCTATACGCGTACGATCTGCGTCATCGTACAGATAGTCTACCTGATTCTATTCGTCCGGAAATAGACGTAATACGTTACCCCCTTAACGATTCCTTAGTTAGCGCTGATGCTATTCAAATATACACGCCAGATGAGCTAACGCAGCTAGTTCAAGACTTTGCGTCTGATAATGGATTAAATGCAGAAGAACTCACGGATGAGTGGGTGCTTAAAATGCAGCGGTCAGGGCGTGATAGAGTATTGACTAAAGTTGTAGAATCTGTGGTTGAAATTAACGACAGTTTTGAAGCAGTGAATCTGAGTCAGTTACTATTAGAACACTGGGCGTATTTATCTAACACGGGCGTCTATAGCGGTAACGTTACATTAGTTAACCCGCATAGTGGTAACATACTACAGATCAGTGCGGCGGATGCCTTTATTCTCTATCTGTATTTGTTTAATCGTACACTGGGCGTTACCTTAGACACTATCCCTACCTTTACTACACTACTTACGGTAGAACCGGTCTTGCAGGACTGGGATACGTTTATCGAAGGTCTTAATCCAAAATACGTCGAGCCTTATCGTAGTATGTTCTTAAGCCTACCTACGACATCTAACATCATCAACGCAGAAGGGTTCTTTGAACACGTTCAGGCGGTATATAATGTTATCGCTTCTATTCTAACCGCATCTAACATGGCGAGTAAGTTAGAAGAGAAAGCAGATCTGCGTATTCTATTTAATCGCATCACACAGTCTAAAGAATTAACATTGAGCAACATTAGCTCGTATGATCAGTGGCTGTTCGTCAATGACATTGATGTTGAGGATATCAGTTTAACCGATGCGCAAGCATTTATGGATGTTATACTTGAAACCTCTACAGGCAGTGATGCCTCTACCGATACGACTGCTGAGTCTATACAGGCGGCACTTGTATCTATTCTTAATCAATTAACAAGTTACGACATTAACGTAGTTCCTACCTTATTAGGTCAAAACGCGTTCAGTGTTGATACTAATCGTTTTAAAATCTCTGAACTGGACATATCAGGTTCTCACAACGACGGTGACTACCATTCGACGATGCGAATCAAAGATGCCAGCATGCGAACCGACATGGGGCGTTTAGATAGTCAAGCGGCCGTGTTAAGGTTAAATGACGTTAGCCCATCGTATGCACAGTTCTCCCTTAATCAACTCGATACTGCATCACTTCATACCCAGGCACGTACGTTAGGTTCAATACGTATTGCTAATGTGGAAGTAGCTGTAAAGGAAATAACACATGACTAATGTAACACGTACTATCTATGCCAGTGCTTTACAATCAGCACAAGTGCTAGGTATCCCCTACGATATCGTAGATAACACCACGCTTAATGAGAAGTTTGGTATTTTAGACGGTACCCATCCTACTGAAGGGTATCCGGTCATGCAGTATTTAGCAATAGGTCGCGGTGGTCACAGAAACGCAACCGGTGCTGATGGCGCTTCCCTAACCCGTCTAAACACCCACAGGGCATCTGATGCCGCGTTGTTTAAACATCTCCCTTTTGTATTACGAGAAGAAGATAACGATCTTACTTCTGCAGAGCGCGCACGTTACGGTATGCGTCGCGAAGAAACGATTGATGGCGTTAACTACATTGCTTATTATCTTTTACGTATAGATAACACTAATGTAGACATCGACTATAGTCGTGTCACCGTAACTGATGGTGAGCAAAATACGGTACCATATACACCGTCATCAAGCGATTTGCAGCCTACGCCAGTTGAAACTAACCCTACGGGTATTAATGTATCTGACGGCGAGTATCTGACGGCGTCAGCAGGCATCACGCTTAACTTCACTACTGAGATCATTAATGAAATCGTTAATGCGGCTAAGATCATCTATGGTGAAGAGGAGTACGCGACGCTTTCTGAAATTGCTCTAGTGACAGGTCAAGATTTCACACACAGCGCCGTTAACAATGAAGGAGGGTCGTTTACCTACAATGAGGTAATCGCCGCTCAGGTCAACACACACATCACCCTACATCAGCAACTTTGGTTGTTAAACAACAGCTTAACGCTTGAGTTTAATTTAGGTGGTACTGAGTCACTTGCTATTTAACAGGTGACTTATGTTAGCTGACCATATTAAAATCTCAAGCACCTTCACCCACACGTTAAACTACAAGTGTGAGACAAAGGATTGTGGCGGTATCGTGGTGCTAAGTACGATAAGCGATAATACACGCGAACAGTTATACGGTGCTAATGCGTGGCCGTGTCATTGTAATCGTTGTGGAGGTCTTTACATTTCTAATTGTAAACTTCCTCTTGAGATAAACGATAACGGCAGTGTTCATCGTTTTAATTTATCGCTTGCCGCCGCACAGCGTAAGATGCTGGTTATCAGGCTTAATAATAATAGGTTAGACTAACTATGTTTGGCGTAAATACATATCGGATCATTGGATTTGATCCAAGTGTAGATAATATGGGCGTGGGGATTTTAGAGGTTGATATTAAAACCTATAAAGTTACCTGCGTCCAGTCATTTACCTTTAAAGGGAAAGATCATGTTAAGCGTTATTCGCATATTGCAAAAGTACATGGTGATCGTGTAGCCAAATTACATGGCCATTATAATGCTATTGTTAAGCTTTTCGATCAATGGGAACCTCATGCGGTGGCTATTGAAACACCTTTCTTAGGACGTTTTCCTGCCGCCTATGGAGCGCTTAAAGAATGCGTATGTACAGTAACCCAGGCGCTGATCTATCATGACTTTGCCCTTAAGCTCAATGAGATAGACCCTAAGAGTGTTAAGAACGCCCTAGGGGTATCAGGTTCATCTAAAGATAAAGACGACATGCAACGCGCCCTAATTGACCATGATGGTATTAGTTGGGCAGATGGTCTTAATGTAGAGACTTTAGACGAACATAGCGTGGATGCGGTAGCAGTTGCCTATTGGTTATATCAGATGCAGTTTAATACTTATTTGAAGAGGTCGTGATGAAAACGTTCTTTCTAGTTACACCCACTAATGTAGGTCATGAGACTTTAGCTGAGATTGAGCAAGTCATTCAGGCTAAAGTTGACCCAATGGCGCAACTTACTCACGTAACTCGAAAGTTAGACAAGATGGGCACCACGCCTATTTTAATGTCACGTAATAATCCAGATGGTATACCTTTGGAGGATATCATTGATCAGTTAATTGCTGAGATGAATGAGAAACAGGAATATATCGAAAAAGATAGAAGTCTTGCTTCTCAATCACTTAAATTAAATAGTCGCCAGATTATTGATTTATTACTTAGGATTAAACGGATCAATGAAGAATCACGCAATCTACTTGAAACTATACGGCCTGATGAGGGCCCTGTAGGTAAGCCTAGAGTCGGTCAGGGGTAACCCTGACCTCTATGCCGTGTTAACTCTAACAGCGTTGAGAAACCCTATAGAGGTATATAAACATGCAATGTTATACGTATCAAATAGGTAAGATAGAATCCATAGAAGGCGTTGAAGATATTACTATCATTAATGCGTCGGTTAAGAGTGGTCATCGTTGGCTAGCTCCTACATGGGGGTTACTGATGGCCTATAAACGTAAAGAGATTACGGAAGAAGAATACACGCAGAAGTTTCAAGAGCTCATGCGTTATCGCTATAGACGTTATAGAAACCTTTTTGAAGCAATGGCTAAGCGAGAACACGTTGCCTTTGGTTGTTATTGTAAGGCTGGTGAGTTTTGTCATCGTCATTTATTAATAGGAATGTTTGAACGTATTTGTAACAACTATGACATTCCTTTTCACTACAACGGAGAGTTAGATGAGTAGCTATAATCCAGTTAACGTTGAAGATCTACATGATGATACATTCAACACTGTTGTTAGAGCCGCCGATGATGTTCTGGTTAAATTACGTAATGCGCAAGTTAAACATGGTCTGACTAAAGGCTGGCGTTATCCGCCACCAAACGCTACAGTGGGCGAAGGACGGTTCTTTAACACCCCTGAAGAATGCGTGACCGCTTTAAAAACCCATCTAGAGAAGGGTGAGATTATAGACTGCATTGCCTACCTTATGTTTTTGAAAGACCTAGAGGGATGTGATTTCTCTGAAAGTCTTGTTAAACAGTTTAAATTAGATAATAAGGAATAGTGACTTGAAGATATCCAACGATGTAAAAACAATTACCAGAAACCCCATCGCCGGTGTCTTAGATATTGAGACAGGGTCTCTTCGTAATAACGCACATATATTCACTATAGGTTTGGTTATTGGCAATCTTGTTACCGGTGATATTCTAGCAGAGTCGTATTATCGAATAAATGGGACTGGTCAAGAGGATCGTATAAAGGACCATGATACTCTTGAGGTATTCTGGAAAGACAGCTCCCTTGTTTCTCCAGAGGCTCAAAGAGAAATATTCGATGAAGACCAACCACGTATGTCCTTGGCTGAAGCGTTATTAAGGTTAAATGCTGACATTAATGATTTTAAAGAGAAACATGATGTTAAGCACATCAATATAACCGGGAACGGTAGTGAATTTGACAACGCCATCATCACAGAGGCTTATCGAGATCTAGGTATTGAACTACCCTGGAAATATGGCGATAACCAATCACTACGTACGATAGTCTGGATAGGGCGGTTATTGCTAGGAATCGATCCTAAATACACTATTGAGTTTGAGGGGATACTACATCACGCATTGCACGATAGTCGGCATGAATTTAAAACAGCCTCGATTATTGTTAGGGAACTACTAGACGCTATTGGAGAGAGAAGCGATGTATGATAACGCTATTGGTATATTGGCTTGTGATACCCGCTGGGGTATAGGGAGGGAAAATAGCATCCCTTGGTATTGTCCTGAAGATTTTAAACACTTTAAAGCAACCACCTATAAACAAATAGTCATCATGGGCCGTAAGACCTTTGAAAGTATAGGTAGACCTTTACCAGGCCGCGTCACCATCGTGCTTACTAAAAACATGAATATAAATGCACAAGGGTGTATAGTAGCGTCTAGTCCTGAAAATGCAATGTGGACAGCTAGGGCGCTGGCTGACTCCATCGACACAGGCGGTGAACGTACTAAGATATTTATCTGCGGAGGCGGTGAAGTATACAAGGCCATGCATCGCTGGGTTGACCGTTATATCGTCACCCGTATCTCGCATGCTAAAATATCGCATTTTGATTGTGATGCTTTCTTTGATAAAGATTTATTAGACTCATTCGCTATTGAAAAGATAAGCGAGTTAGAGAAATCTAAAACGCCCGGTATTGGTTTTCAGATTCTTCACTTTGTTAACACCGAGAACTCAGAAACTGACATGAGAATTAAATTGGAGCGCCGCTATGCCCGCTAGACAGGTAATTCTAACACCTATTCAAATAGCCTACGATTGCGATGTATGCGGTAACCCTGTAAAGCCTCTACGTGATGACTATAGTGTTTCAGATTGGTGGGGTCGGGTTGAAAGTAAAAAAGTACCGCATCAATGTAGTGTATGTGAAAAGACTTACACATTTAATGTTGATATCTCTCAAGTATTATGGTCTTCGGATCCTAAAGGCTATACTATCGATCAGATTAACGATTACATTTTACCTAGTAAGGATAAAGATAATGGATAAAGAGCAATTAATAAACGCATTAACTGACATGCTTCAAAAACAACATGATGTTAATGTAGTGATGAATAAAACGGAAGACTGGGTAAGTCTAGAACGTCCCTGGTATCGCGCTATGTGGACAGAGGCATCTGAGCTGGTTACCGAATGGGTTGACTGGGAATGGTGGAAGAAAGGCGAAGTTAGCATTAAACAGGCTCAGCTTGAGGTTGTCGATATCTGGCATTTCTATCTATCACATCTATTACAACGTCGTGATGAAGAAGAATCATTTCAAGATGTGGCTATTATCCTAGCGGATAGTATTTTAAATGAAGGGCCGCTTGGGAAACCGTTAACCTTTCCAGAGGGTGTGGAAGAACTCTGCGTTGATGTAGAGCGTTTTATTAACGATACCATTGAGTTTCGTGAACCTGATATCACTTACTTCATGCGTATTATGGAAGATTTAGGGCTGAGTTTTGAAGCGTTGTATACGTGGTATATTGGTAAAAATCAACTTAATCATTTCAGACAACAACACGGTGATAAAGAAGGTACTTATAGTCGCAACTGGTGCGTTTCTCGGTCTGGTGAATCTGCTGCTGATAATGCCATCTTAGAGGTTACTGTGTTAACTGCTATTGATTTAAATATTCCCAGCGATAAAGTAGCAGACTATATCCATGACGCATTGCAAGCGGCATGGGAAAACCATCTTACTTATTCAAAGGTGTAGTATGTCTGGTAAACTTATTGTTGTAGAAGGTATAGAGGGTGCGGGTAAAACATCTATTGTTGAACGTATCATTACTTGGTTAAAAGAAGTACAAGGCGTTGAAGCGTTAACATTTCGAGAGCCGGGAAGCACGCCCATAGGGGAAGCGGTAAGGACGTTAATTAAACATCCCGATAGCGATATCAGTGTTGAAACGCAAACTGAACTACTGTGGCTAGCAAGACGACGTCTTTTAGAAGATGTAGTACAGCCACTATTAGATGAAGGGAAGTGGGTAATACTAGATCGTTACTGGATGTCTACATTAGCGTATCAGTGGGACTATTACTCTAGTCAGCCTCTTCATCCTGTTATTGAAGAGATAGCAAACACGTATCAGCGTCCTGACTTTATGTTCTACCTAGACGTATCACCTAAGGTAGCTAAGAAGCGCTGTACCTCTGGTGCTGGTCGTGGTGATGTTGCCGATAAGAACGATGATGCGCCACTTAGTACGTTTACGATGTGGCATCGTCGATACGGTGAGATTATTAGCGCTTATGATAAGGTGATGGGTGATGATAATAAAACCTTAATTATCAATGCGGACCAAACGTTCTCTATGGTGGCTGATGATGTGATCTTTGCATTAAATCAATCCATCTAAGAGTAAGTAGTATGTCTATATTCCAATGTATTAAATGCGGTGTAGCTGAGAACACCGCACTAGGTCTATACCACAACGTTCGTCGTAACGAAGTACATTTTGATAACGTCCCTAACGACATGGTATTGTGTTGTGTATGTGCACCAACCCATTACAGAAATGGTAAACCCACTAAGTTTACAGGTCAGTGGCATAATCGTTTCCATCGCACGTTCCTACCTAAAGGCATGTGTTTCACTAACGATCATGGCAACTTAGAACATATACTCGATCACACCAGTGGAAATGAACTATACCAGTTGCATGGTAGAGATGAAGAATATCCAGATGAGGAAGAATAGGTGAAGATTACCTTTGAAGCAAGCGTTGTCATACGTGGTCAACACATTAATACGTCCAAACATCATACTGTCGTTAGCGACATGCATACTGATAAAAACTGGCAGCGCAAAGCAGCAGGCTTAGCAGTTGGAATGGTTAGACATCATCTAGATACTAAACTTTCTGAAGATGCTATTGATCGTGATATGCGAGATTTAATTGACATCATTATACGTAACTTAGAAACACAGCGTGTGTTTTGTTATGAAAATGACACATTGATCAATCATATTAGACAGCAATACGATGCGGGTACCACCGCAGTGGTATTGTCGCTATGGTTTGATGATACGGTTTAATATTTAGAGAAGAGCTAAATGCTCTTCTCTATGCCGTCTATGTATTGTGTTCATTTTATGAACAAGTTTAAAAACAGGTTATGATGTATGTTAGAACAAAAGAATATAGACATTGATAAGTTTAACGCGGTTCAGGAGAGCTTATCTAAGGAAGATGCTAAGGGTGGTAAGACACGACCACGTATTACGTGGTTAATGGCTATTCTGTTTACTGCCTTTTATGCCACATATATGGTATCTATGGTAAAGGGTGTGGTTTCAGGACAAATAGATTTACCTGGTTGGGAAGAGATAACCGCATTACTTGGGCTACCGGCTTTTGTATTGCGTAGTTATTTTAATAACCGCACGCAAGATAAGAAAACACGTGCCGCTGCAGGCCTAGGCTTAGACCCCAACCCCCCATCTACGTTAGATAAACTTATTAGCGTACTAGCTGCTAAATATCTTGGCGTAGATCTTACTAAATCACCGTAAGGATAGAGATATGTTATTAGGTTATAAAATAGCCGCAGCGGGCTTACTGGCGTCTTTAGGCTTAGCCGGGTGGTTAGGGTATCAGAAGATAACTTTACAAACCGACTATGCAGTACAGGCCTTAGAAGTAAAGACGTTAAAACAAAACATCGCCACGCTTGAATCCGTTAATGAACAACAAGAGATGACAATAGAACAACTTACTGCGTTAACTGAAAAGCAAGCAACGTTGTTAGTAGATTATGGAGAACAAAACAATGACGCCTCAAGACGTGCTACGGAGCTGGAAGGTCAGCTCAATAGACTTAGACAGACAGAATCTATTAAAGCCTTGGAAGCGCCTTACGAGCGCGGTAACGCTGCTTCTATGCGTGTTGGTGAGCTCCTGCGCAACATTGCCGGAAACGCAGACAGTCAAAGTCAAGACCGTCCCCCTTCTTCCTAAAGTTACCCTACCCGCACCGATTCCTCAACCCTCCATTACCATGCCTGAGGTCATTACGCTAACCGCTCAAGACGCGTCGTATTACAGGTATGTTTGTGATGAGTTTAAAGATGCCGGGCGAGATGATGCTTATACGTTAGATGAAGTGTATGAGCGCTATCCGGGCATGACACAGGAAAGTGCATGTAACTGGGCTATATACGGCTATACCGTACAAGGTCAGTTTATGTTAGAGAGTCAGTTGATTAAACTGGGTCTTTATACTGAACAGTTACGTAACCGTATTCAGTATCTTGAAGGGGTTATTAAAGAATTAGAGGATGCGGGGAACTTACAACAGCAAGCATTTTTGGAGCAGGATGATGACTGAAGAAAGACCAGAGCGACGGCGGTTAGATAACCGTATACATGAGGTGGCGTATCTTCTTATGAAGTTACGTATAGCGCAGGTAGCGTGTTTAATATTTATCTGCTATCTAACCTACGATTTTCACACCTTTTACAAAGATCATTTCGATAACTTTGAAGAATGGCAAATGGTATCAGTAGTGGCCTATATGGGAGGTTTCCTAGGGGCGCTAAAGTTGATGTTTGAGAATATTAAATTAAAGGTCTCCAAGGATGATATATGACTTTCTATACACTCACGTTACTTACCGTCTTTATTGTTTTATGTGTTAATGTATTTACTGTTATGGACGGCGAGTATCTCTTTAGAGCGAGTCGCTGTAAGCGATGTCAGAAACTAGATGCGCGTATTATTACCTGGTATGACAGAGTATCGACGTGGGCACGCGACTCAAGTACTATCATTGGTCTTGGATTGTTCTTTGTTGTTACTGAAGCGTTCTCACTGTTTCTCTATGGTTATATGTTAGTGATTATGGCCTTTGGCGTGATGCGGGCTTTAGACGGTCAAGCCGCTGCTGATTTTAGCATGAGTACTATTTATAAGTTGGTAATTAGCCCACACGCCTGTGCCTGGCTGTTACCTTTACTTTACTACACTATCTAGGAAGCGTCAATGACGCTTCCTTATGCCGTCTCATCAATTTATAGACCTATATTACTTAAGGGAGATTAACTTATTAATAAAGGAAAAGACTATGGAATTCTCATTATTAGATTTCATTATTTACATTGCCCTTATGTCAAGCCTAGTAGTTTTACTGTATCGTGATGCGATTATCCCATCTGTTAAGAATTGGTTAAAAGGACGTAAGTAATGATTATTAAAATTGAATCTTTAATTAAAGACGACAACAGCGTAGAGATAATTCAAGCCAAACGTGCACATTTAAATACAAAGGTAAGACCACCAAGCTTGACAATAGATGACAAGGTATTGCACATTGAACAACCTTATATGTTGACTATGCTTAGCAATGACGGCACTACGCTTCACGAGTATCGCTATATTCCTACAGCCAGCACTAAACCGTCTACGCTGCAGGTTAAAAAGGACACGCCCACGGCTAAGCCTGCGTTTAGCTATAGATCTACTGTTGATGTCGAACGGTCTATTGTTGATAAGCCTACCGTAGAACGTGAGTTATTAAAACTCATTAACGTTAACTGGGGTGACATTAGTCTAGTGTTTAGAGATGAGCTGATCATTGATGTTGACACAATTGACCACTTTGTGGGACAGGCTATAACTCACCGCATGGCGTTTAACGCTGAGGTAGTCAAAGCGCTTGATCTTTTAATCATGGCGTTAAAGGATATTGTTAAAGGTAACAGAGAGCGTAAGCTGGTAAGGGATGGCGAGTACTTTAGAGATATACGTCAACTAAAGACGGGGTACAACCTACCCTCATTTATTCAGTTATGGCCTACTTCTCCATTTACGTTACACTTAACTAAAATCATCAATGATACTTCTGATATATTAGTAGGTGTTCCAGCCTATAGAGTAGACACCGCCTATATGACAGAACGCTACACTAATCAAGTAGATGCCTTTTGTCAAGATGGTATCTGGCTATATCCCCAACGTTTATATCAGGACCCGGTTGCCTTTCAGAAAGAAGCAAAACGCATTAAAGCTAAACATGAAGAACATGTAGCGGCTAGTAATGAAGAACTCATGAATACCTGCTATCGTTTAGAAAATACCATGGAAGGTTTAAGAGAAGCCTTGGTGGCACAATAGGCATAGAGGTAGAGGTAGCGCGTTGCTACCTCTACCTTGTCTATATTGTTTCTTTTTTGCTTTGAATGTGTTTATGTAGTCTAGATCGGCCAGCGCAGTAATCGCCGTTATATATCCCGGTTAGGTAATGGCGATTTAATAGATGACCACTTAGGTCTCTCACATACTGCTCACCGTAGATACGTGCTTGGTAATGTTTAGCGCCAATGCGGTAGACGTAATCTTTCTCATTACCAAAATGTTCGACAAACGGCACCTGAGGGAATTCATCATGCGCGCCTGCTATAGTATAGAACTCTACATTGTCTAATTCAAACCCATAGCTTTGTAGTATCTTTGCAATGTTTGATAAGATAATAGCCCCTTGAGAGTGACCTATAATTTTAATAGGCTTACCGCTTAATACCGCGTAGAATAAATGCTGCGCCATAACACGTGCAATAGGCGTCAAGCTATCCGTAGCGCGTCCTACTACGCTTTCTATTAAATCACGGTACATTCCCTTAGTAGGATTGTAAAGGCCCATTACAGGGCGATTAAGAAGCTTAGATAAACCATGCAGGTTGACATCAAACACATCTTGCGTTGTCATGATTCCATTAATGAAGTACCAATGTTCTTCTTGTTTATTAAACTCTAAGATAGGCATAACCTCACCTTTGTAAACAGGCATGGCAAAGAAACGATCTAAGATCTTCGTTCTACTTTCACCCGCTGCAACCATAGCCAGCGCAAGTTTAACACGACTACGGCGTTCTACTTCTTTAGTAATAGCGGTGCCCTCATTGCCAAATTCTGGAATAGGCTGACCTGTTGAGTCGTTGATGAATTTAAGGTAGGGTAACTCGCTGATAAGCAAGATAGTCTCTCTAATAATGTTTGTAATTAATTTAAACACGTTAACGTCCTTTTGAATAACAAATACAACAATACATACGATTAATTACCTACCCCGACGGCATAAAAGAAGACCTATTGCTAGATCTTCTTCTACGTTAAATCTTATTGCTCGATGTTGGTGAGGTAAATGTTATTATTTTCAACATCCACAATCAACTCAAACTGGCCTTTGCCGGTTAAGCTAACTGAACTTTCTTGCGTGCTCTCATCTAAATGGAACACGGTAGCAGGATCAGAAGACACAACGTTAACGGTACCTGCATTGTCCCAAACGTTATCAACTTTGATAATCGCGTTTTCGGCAATCTCTGCCATATCAACGGTTAGGGTACCATCGCCTGCACCTACACGTTTAATAACGTGATAGACCGCTAAGCCACCCAAGGTAGCATCACCGGTGGTGTTAATGACGTTAAATGTCCCATGGGGATCGACAGCGCTAAAGTGAGCTTCAAGGATTCCGTCATACGACGACCCGATGCTGAACATATTGCCTTCATCGTCCTTGGAATAAAGGATCTGATCTTTAATGTTAATAGCTATCCCTGCTACATTAATAAGTTCAGGTTCAGGTACAGCACCTGGTGTACTACTGTATGGAAATCCAATAGGACCTAATCGGAAGGTTGCCATTGCATACTCCTAGTTAAAAGCAGGCCATTGGATGAGCGTGCTAGTATCGTTATTGGTTAACCGCATACGACGCGGTAAGCGTGAAAGGATTCATAAGAATAAGGTAGCTAAAGTCTATTATCTTTAACACCTATATTACCTATGTGGTTGATGATAATTTAAATAGGAATAAAATAATGAACTTAAAACAGATAGAAGAATTAGCTTTAGAATTAATTGAACAAAAGACTTTAGACTTAAACGATGAAAGACTTACATTAAAGGATGATTTTCATGGTGCTACAGTTGCCCACTACATGGCGTCCTATGGTTATAAATTCCCCAAAGGCAGTAAACTATTAACGTTAACAGACAACTGTGGTACCACCGTAGCGTATTTGATGAGTATTGCAGATGTGGAAGTTAAAGGTCAATCAGACAGCAAACGATGGGTGTGTAAGTGTAGTTGTGGGAATGAGGTCATAGTAGAGGAATCTTTACTTATTAACGGAACCGTCACCCATTGTGGGTGTCAGTTTGACAAGGGTAAGGTGTCTGTATGAGAGGGGAAGACCTTACAGGCCAAACCTTCAGCAGATACACCGTATTAAGTTTAGAACCACCTCTACCTACTACTAGAGGACATCGTTGGCTGTGTAGGTGTTCATGCGGTACTGAAAAGGTAGTATCGGCAAAATCCTTAAAGGCAGGGGACGCTAAAAGCTGCGGATGTCTTACCACCCCTAATTTAACAGGTAAAACATTTAACCGATTAACAGTAACCGGCGAGGACACTAAAAAGAAGGGAGGTAAAAGATATTGGTTCTGTCAGTGTAGTTGTGGTAATACAACCTCGGTGGCAACTAACGATTTAACTTCAGGTCATACCAAAAGTTGTGGCTGTATGCAAAAGGAACTTGCAAGAAAGGCTAATACTACCCACGGGATGAGAGACCATCCTCTACACGGAAGATGGTTGGCTATGCGTAATCGCTGTAATAATCCAAATAACGACTTCTATGCCAACTATGGAGGTAAGGGTGTCAAAGTCGATCCTAGGTGGGACCATTTCCCTAACTTCCTAGAAGACATGGGGATGCCGCCTGAGGGCTATACGTTAGACCGTAAGGATAACGATGGTGATTATACTCCAGAGAATTGCAGATGGGTAGATACTAAAACTCAAGCTAGGAATAAAAGCAATACAACTTGGGTCGAGTATCAAGGTAAGAAAGTAAAACTGGTAGAACTGTCAGATCAGTTTAAGGTTCCTTTTAAAATATTACACCAACGTCTTTACGTACAAGGCTGGTCTTTGGAGCGTTCGCTTAAACCATGGATAATGACAAGACGTGGTACTGGGATGTTAGTAGGTGTTAATGTTGAATCAAGGAGAATAGTACTAGGTAAGAAACTAAAAGGCTTAGCACAGAAATGCGAGCTGTCTGCAAAGCAGTTAAGTGAAGGAACCATCGACTATTCTATTATACAGGACACATGGTTAGCAAAGTCGTTGGAGGATCCAACCCCGTGGAACGATCACAAGGGCTGTACGGGCGTCTCAGAGGATGTTATCCTTAAGCAACCCAATGAGCCGCATGTGATCTTTTCTAACGTTAGAGAGGCTTACAGGTACCTTACAGAGCATGCTCTACTAGATAAGGAGTATACTTTAGAAGTATTTGGTTAGACGGCATAGAAGATCTCTTCTCCTGTAATGGGAGAAGAGATCTTTAGCTATGTTTCTTTTTTGCTTACTGATCCTTAAAAGGAATCAGAGTAATCAGAGTAATCAGAAACTGCGGCCGTAATCAAGATTAGCAGCGAGGTCAGCAACCAGGCCGTTAGCGTGGCTAATTGCCTGTAGGCGTGCATCGTTAACTGCTTTAGATGAAGCTACGTTAGTTTCAGATACAGAGTCAATTGCACTAGAGATAGCAGACTTGTCTACTTTAAGTGCAAGACCAGCGTCAGCGTATGCTTTAGCGTCAGTCAATGCAAGTAGGATTGCATTTGAAGAAGCAACGTTTGATGAGCTGTTAGACGTGATTGAATCAGAGATAGACGTTTTGTCTACTTTAGTATCCAAGCCATCGTTAAGCTGAGTGATCGTTGCTTTAGTTGCAAGTGAAGACGTGATAGCAGCGATATCGCTGTCGTTGTCTGTCAATGCAGCAGCAAGTTCTTGAAGGGTATCCAACGCTTCTGGTGGAGCACCGCCAAGGATGTCAGACTTAACTGCATCAGCGTAAGCAATCGCTGCTGCTTCAGCATCAACCGCACGCTGGTGAGCAGTATACGCAGCCATAGATGACGCGTACTGAGTAGACGTCTGTTCTGCAACTGAGTCGCTGATACCGTAGTTTTCAACGTTACCTAGACCAACGTCAGCTTTGGTTAGGTTTTGGGTGTCTTGTTGACCCTGAGCGATGTTAGACTCAGCAGTTTCAAGACGTTGACCGATCTTCAACAGGGTATCTAGGTCAGCAGCTAGCGTGCCACCTTTAAGACCGTTGATTTGGCTATCGGTGTAAGTGTTAGACTGCGCGATTGCGTTAGCTTGTGCAGCAGCAATATCAGCAGTGTAGTCACGACCTAGCGTGATTACGTTGCCTTCGTGGTCTTTAGTAAAGATCTTGCGATCTACTAAGTTAAGTGCAATAGCACCTTCTTCAAGGTCAGCAGCAAGAGGTGCAGCGCCAGAGGTAACCGAGCGGTCAAACTGAATCTGACCCAAATCGATGGCTACGTTTTCTGCGCCTGAAGTCGAATTGACAGTTGTCATAAGGTGAAACTCCTAGTAAGGGGTTTGGGGTTGTCCCGTTAAATAAAAAAGCACGATAGTGATCGCATCATAGTATCGTAGTAAAAAGAGAGGTAGAGTTTTACCCTACCTCTTAAATGCGTCGATCTATACGCTTACACCGAAGAACTCAACACGTTTATCCCATGCGGTGAAGTAGAAGGTTTCCCATTCTTCTTTCGTTGCAAGAACTACGGTGTTACCGTTCTCGTTCTTAAATGGAATAGGTTGCCAGTCAGCACCTGCCGCTTCACGTTTCTCGATAAGACGATCGATCGACGTCCAGCCGTTCTGGTCGTTCTCAGTCACGCTACACACGGTACCGTTGAACTCAAACGCATTAAGCTTGCGCCAGGTAGCGTATTTGGTATCGCCGGTAAAGTAGTCTTCAAACTCACCAGGCTGAGGCATCGCGGTGAAAGGGATGTAATCTTTCAGTGGTTGCTTGAAGTCTTCTTGATCTGACGTTAACGTGTCGTTATACGCTGACGCTTCTTTGTTGTACGCTTCAATCTCAGCGTTCTTTCTGTCAGTGGCGAGAACTTGGTTAACCCACGTTTCTTTCAAGAACTCTTTAAACTGATTAAAAGCAGCTTCAAGGCGAGATGGTGCTACGTTGTTAGCCATTAGACGATACAAGTAATTGATATCGTACGTTAAATGACTTAAGTCGTAGGTAGCTTCTGTAATAACACCCTCGTCGTCGGTTGATTCAGGTGTTATGATCCATTGACTCAGATCAGGTTTAGTAGGACGCGACATTAGCGTTTCTCCTTAGGTAAGAATCCTAGCGGTCTATGTGTGCGAGACAGACCACGGGCGACTCGATAGTCGTTTAAGTTAGTCATGAAAGTGATGTGTGGATAATACTGCATGGCGTTATCATCACCTACATCGTTGGTCGGATCTACTTGGAATGTTGAATGTAAAATGCCAACATTATTATACACTGACCCATCTTCGTAGTTGACACTATAGCCATCAAAATCCGTAGGGTTCCAAGTAGGAACCGGCGCGCCTCGAGTAACAAACACAATACCGTTCATGACTGGGTTAGGGCAGTTCTTAAGTATAAAACGATCGTTAATACCAAGACCGTGGGTAACTGATGTGGATAGATCAATTTCGGTAATCGATTTTGGATCGTCATCATACTTTAACTCGCGGAAAGTCAAGCTACCATAGGCTATGCCTTCAACCAAATCCTCACTTAGAAATGGTAAGAATTTAACACAATCACCAAACGTCTTCATCGTGACGTTACTATGACGTATTACATCGTTAGACCAAGATGTTTCAAAGGCAGAACCTTCATCTTCGTTATACGTCATGATAGCACGCTCTAGCGCGTGTTTGCTATATATAACAGTACTGTTGTAAGGTCCGATCTTACCGATAAGTGTAGGTATCAACGTGCTTTTCTCATCGGCACGTAGTACGAACACATGACCCAAATCAGCACTGGCCAATACACGACGCTCTGCAAAAGACATAGGCTCCATTACGCTGGACCCGTAAGTATACTCCATCAACATAACGGTAGACGCAGGCATGATAACCGAACCTGCATTATCGTTTGCATTAAAGCTAGCAGTATACGTGTTGTTATTAACCCAAGAGTCACCTAAATCCTGAGAGGTTGATAAGTGATTGTTTCTCTTAATAACACGGCGAGTAAGCGGCTGTGTTTTATATGTGTCATCGGGGATTACCGGCGACCATATTAAACCCGGCACGTAATCTACACCATAGCGATCTACCATATCCACAAGATTTGCTGGATTAGCAAACACTTCAGTAACCGGTAACTGCTCTAATGAATAAGGCGTCTGTATAGGCATCATGATAATTAAATCATCGCCTACATCCCAACCTTCATAGACCCGAGTTCCCTTTTCTGAAAATACTGATCTAGAGCTGTTAGTAAACGCACTACCTTCAAATAGAGTAGGACTTACATAAGACGGCAGGTAATAATAATAATCATCACGATCATCGCGGTTGATCTTAACAGCCGGTACGTATTGATTTTTATTTACGTTATAAACCCAACACCCACCTTGTTTGACCGTCTGACCATCTTCCTTGGTAATCTTGCCTGCGGGGGGTGCTGTGAACTCCCCTTCAACGATATCGCTACTAGTAAGCGTGGTTCTGACAAATGCTAGTCCTTTAATGCGCTCCCATCCACGATGACGACCACCCATGACATCAATGCCAAACGCATTAGCGTCTACATCAACACCATGTGCTGAGATACGTAGATCTTGCATTTGCCAATCGTAAACACCGTCGTAGGTATATTGCTGGGGGTGACCACTTGCGCCGTATTGAATGTTACCGCCGTATTTACTACGTATTCTTGAACCGCCATGCTCAAAACCTAAAAAGCAATCAGCAACGCTAGTTGCTAGTTTAGCCGTGGCCGTTGAATCCCATGTAGAACCGCCGCTATTAGTCTGTGCATGAAGCAGCGTTCCCATAGCGTTATAGAACGGATGATAAGCACCTTGGTTCATTCTTGTAACGCGAGCAATGCCCATCCAGTAAATTGGACCTATCGCACGGTTACTAGTCTGTTCTGGGTTAGTTATAGCTACTCCGCCATCCACACCAGGTGCTCTATCATTAGCGTTGATCTGATAGAAATAACGTCCGCTGTTATAGTTTAACGGTATTGGATTAGAACCTTGGGCGGTTAATCTAATCGGTACTTTAACACCGCGATTACGAATGATATTATTTGCGTAATCGTCAAATCCGCTATTATAACGCCAGTCGTCTCCGACCGAAGATATAGATCTAAATCGATACTGCCATTGGAATACGCGATCGCCATCACGATATATGTTGTTATTAGGATTGTTCAAGAACGAATCTTTCTCTTCCTCGGACATCAATGCCCAAGTAAAACCACGCCCCCATGTAACCGTATCCCACGTACCAAATGCACTATAGCTCTGTGGCATTACCCCATCAGTGTAGTTTTTAGACCCAGTACTATTACCGTCATATTGAACATTACCTAGCGGATAGACTGCAGGAACCTGCTCGCCCTCGTTGCCTATTTCGACAAGGAAGACCTCCATCCCCACAAGGTCTTCACGCGAGACCATGTCTACGGGTTTAAAATACGTAACGTCGGTTAGCAGCATCCCTGAAGGCGCGTCTAAGACACATATGTAGATATCATTACCAACCACTACGTGATCGCCAACATCATAGTCTTTAGTTGTTGTAGTAGAAGTCTCTACTTCCGCAGTAGGAGCTGGTGGTAATACAATGGTGTTGCGGTTACTAGCCCCCACTAGCGCTTGGGTTATACGCAGACCATCAACATTATAGATAGGGTAACTAGTATCGCTCTCGCCGTGTTGTGTTGAATCACCCGACCCACGTCCCATTCTAAACCCATTAGGCACGCCGCCGTTTATAGTACACCAGATACCTTGATTTACTACAACGTTAGACGCATCTACATAATGCCTGCCTGGTTCAATATAACCAGAACATGCAAACGTACTTCTACGTTGCTCACGCAGAGCTTCAAACTCAGCAATTGTCATACCCCGTCCTGCATCAGGAAGAAGGTTACTTAATTGAGTCATGAACTTTACTCCAAGTTAGGGGCTGGATATCCAGCCCCTTTAGTTTAATTAACGACGGCCGTCTTTCGGAAGGAACCCAAGCGGGTTTCTACTTAGCATGCTACCAGATATGCAACGGCGACCATTTAAATCATCATAGGCCGCTATACCTGTTACTTCAACAGGGCTGTAGAACTCACCATCATCGCCGAATTGACCTATAGGTGCTAATTCAAATATAGTCATAAAGGAACCATTTTCACGGTAAATACGACCATCATCATAGTTAAGCCTATGGTCATCGAATGTGGCATTTGACCACGTCCCTGTAAAATCTCTCATCGCAGATAACACAACACCCTCAATATCTGAATTGCGTGTATTGAGCAAACGATAGCGTTTACCTAACTCGATATTTACAGTTGGGTTTGTTGAAAGATCTATATCGTTAACAGGAATTGTATCAGCTTGGTGGAACAACTTCTTATAATGCACTTGAGAATAAACCATCCCAGTATCGTCATTATACCCTAAGGATATAAGGTACTTGATACCGTGCGAGGCGTCCAAATTGTCTATCTCAGCGTGGGCAATGCGTTGTAACTGACTTGAGTCGTGGTAGAAAACACCACCTAGGTTCTTAAGACCATGGCGTTCAATAGCATAACGCAGGGCGCTAGCACCGTTACCTTCTGGAACATCACCTAATAACGTAGTTGCCATCAAGCCACCTTTATGGTCATCCGACGACGTAGACGCCCATACGCTACTAAATGTACCATTAATATAAGGCAAGCGTGCGTTCAAACCCATCACCCCCGAACGATACACGTACTGAATTAACTGTATCTGATTAAGATACATCTCTCGTACATTTGCGTTGGTAGGGAGTAGGAAGTTATCAATAAAAGACGTGTCTGCTATCCAGTTATCACCTACATCGTTACTAGTAAGTGATTGATCAGCTACTTCGATAGCACGACGTGTGGCCTTAAAGGATTTAACCGTTCCGTCAGGGATCTCGGGTATCCAATCCAACCCGTATACTACATTAGTGTCGTGCGCCTGTAACCAGTTTAAAATGTTATCAGGAGAGCCTATTACGTCGGTGGCGATGTGTTCTCTCATATACACGTTAGCGTATTCGTAGGTAATGTAGATTACCGTATCACCCACTTCCCAGTTACCCTCTAACGTGCCTCCGGCTGAGCCAGTAATGGTACCTGGCGGCATTGCCTTTGGATTTACATCGTTAGAAAGAATATCTAAGTTTTCTGCATCTGCTGAGAAACGCATACAGCCGGTAACTAGATTTTTAGTGACGTTAAATAAATAACCACCAGAGTGTCTTGCATCAGGCATCGACGCCAGCGTTACTTGATTTGACGAAACTGCACTAAGCGTACTGCGATGGAAGTACGTCTTTTTAATTGGCTCCCAGCCTGGTGTTAAACCAAACGTCAGATTATAAGCGGCATCTTCAGCACTTAGATTAACACCGTGGGCGCTATTACGCAAGTCATTTACAAGATGCGTGTAAATTACATCATGCATGTAACCCATAGGGTGGCCTGATCTACCCGAGGCGTAGTATCCGGCATATGGGAACGCGCCTTCTGATTGAGCTTCTTCAGTAAATCTAAAACAATCAGCTACGCTTTGAGGTTTGTAGACTTGGCTAAAATGCCACGCGTTATTACCGTCGATATCCAGACGTCTGAAGGTGGTAGTACCCATTGGATTATAAACAGGGTGATAAGCGCCCTGATTATATCTTGTCACTGTCGCAATTGGCAAGTAATATGCGATGCCTGAATCTGATATATAATCAGTTACGGCTGAAATACCTTTTCGTGTAGCGCCAACGCCTGGATCCACCTCAACGGGTCTATCAGCATGACCATGAGTAAGTAAAATAGCACCATTGTCTGGACCAACGTCTTTAAATTCGTTATCGCGCTTGCCTCTAACGCGTAGCATTCCGTTAGCGCTTGCAGTTCTACCCGTTGAGGTTCTAATTGCAGAATTTGTAAGTATGTTGGGTCTAGGTGCCGCCCAAGCCTCACCGTTTCCGCGTGTTACTTTCAAACGGTATTGCCATTGGAAAAACTTGCCGTCTTCTTCGTAGATATTATTACCTTGTTCAGATAACCATATATTACGCTCAGCCGCAGACATAGTACTCCAGCGTCTTCCATAGCCGTAGATTTGTGTCTTATCGTTCCAAGTGTAGGGTTCTGTATCCCACTCACCTAGCTCACTATAGCGATCTGGCATGACTGTAGAATCTAATGTGAAACCATTCCAGTCAGTTTCCTGACATTGAACATTACCATAAGGGTATACGGCGTCCACACTTTCACCTAACTCCACACAGAACACTTCAATGCCCACTAGCGTTTCGTCGGTCACTAATTCTCTTGTTTCAAAATAAAGATCATTTAACAGCGACGTACCTACGCCCGCACCATCGTGATGGACACACACGTAGATGTCGTTACCGACTACAACGTGATCACCGCGCTTGTATGTACGAGTGGTAGTGGTGGATGTTTCAATTTGTGCAACTGGCGCGTCAGGTAACCTAACGACATTCACATCGAATTTAATCCTCTCATATTCCACATGGGTAGAGGTATCACCACCACCGCGAACATGAACATTTATACCATCTATATTTAATATAGGGTAATTGCTATCACTAGTGCCACCTGTCGCATCTTGATACGGTGAGCGTCCTAAGGTGATATGGAGAGGCCAGTTTTGAAAAGCGAACATTCCCTCGCCCATAACATAGTTACGGGTATCATGTTTACCGTATTCAACAATGCCCGAACCTGCAAGGTTACTTCTGGTTTGTTGTCTGTTTGCTTCAAACTGAGCCTTAGATAGCGCCTTGAGCGCTCCTGGTACTCGGTTAGCTAAATTTCCCATGGATAGATACTCCAAAGTTAGCCGGGGTTATAACCCCGGCTATAAGTTTAATTACATTTTGTTACGACGCTGACGCTTTGGTAAGAAACCTAAAGGCCTAGTGGTTATCATTGTACCAACGCGAATATCGTTTTGGTTTAAATCTTTGTCGTAAAACATCCAAGATCTAGGTTCAATGGTACCGCTATCTGCGTTGGCTAGCGCATCAAGACGCGCGCCGCTCCAGATATGACCGGCGGCAGTATAGATCCTACCGTCATCAGTGTCGAGTGAATATCCTTCAAAAGCACCTGGTGACCATGTTACCGTATAGGTAGACAATGCTACTAAATAACGATTGTCAAAATTAGTCAGACCGGTACCTACTAGTTTAAAGCGTTCGCCTGCGACTAAGGATACCTCTACAGCACTACTAACGTCTATGGTACGATAGTCGCGCGTACTCTCAGTTGCCCTTACTTCTTTAAACATCACCTGACCGTTAACAATACCTCTAGGCTCGCTAATGGAAAAGAAAGGTACAAATTTAACACCATCGTCTAGAAAAATATAAGGTATATTGGTGTGCGCGATTTCAGAATACGACGACGTAGCAACGGAGTCAAAATCAAGACTATTGTACTGCATGCCTGCTTTTTGGATCTGCAGTGCTATAGCTTCGTTGTATGCAAGATTAACTGGAACCTTACCTATTAGATTGTAAGCTAGCGTCCCGCCTTCACCACTAGCATTATTGTCAGTAATCCACGCTGATCCAAACTCACCATCTAACAAACGATAACCGAAGTTATATGGTGTTAAAGCCACGGACGGGGTGTTATAAGTAAACATAACAAACGCTGTTTCATCCTCGATCAGACTTGCAGCATTGCCATTAAACTCAAAATCATTGTTATAGTCCGTTTTAACTGAGATTCTATCCGAGTATTTAATGTAAGCGTTATAAGCGTTTTCAACTTTACGACGCGCCTTGACAACTACACCTGCGCCTGGATTAGAGCCAAGTTCAGCCGGTGTCCATAGAGCGTTAACCATACGGTCAACACCATATTCACTGAAAGTTTCTAATAGCCTTTCAGGCGTGGCAATAACGTCGACACACTCCTGTATCCCAGTGTAGTACTTAGTTTCCTTGTAACCTATAAATGTAACAACGTCACCCACCGTCCATGATTTTCTATCACCAGACTTTAATAAAGTTGAAGAATAGAATCGTCCGATGTTTTCAACTTGTATCTCATCTTTTAAAGGTTGGATAAGGATACGACCCGTGCTGTGATGATAGATACTTATAGGCATAAGTTCCTGTTTATCTTTATTGTAAAGATAACCGGCACCCTGATACGCCGCTACAATACCCCATTCATCTAAGATATTATCTTCGACATAATAACTAAAGTCGTCTACAATCTCCTCAATAACAGTGTCCATCACACGCAACACTTTTGCAGGTTCCATCGCAGGCATGTTGTTATAGAGTAGTTTATTAGCAAACTCATCTGGTGTCATGTTAAACCCATGAGCATCCATGCGTAGGTCTTCTACCTGCCAACCGTATACAATATCACTACGGTAATCTTGAGGATGACCAGATCTAGCACTTCCTAATAGACCAGAATATATATAAATACCTTCTGACTGCGCAGTCTCACCAATTTGGAAACATTCAGCGGTACTAGTAGGCCGGAATGTGTTAATATTATCCCAGCGGTTATCACCGTTGATATCTTGACGACGGAACGTCTTTGTACCTGTTGGGTTATATACAGGATGATAACCACCTTGGTTAAGACGTGTAATCTTTGCTAGCGATAGGAAATACCCTATCCCGTTAGCAGAACGAGTACGACTATTGCTACTATTCGCTGTAGCTGCAACGCCTTTATTGACTTCTAATGGAAAACCATTATTTAAAGTAGTTAAGAAATAACTAGCAGTATATCCTGCATCGGCCGTAGAAACTGAATCTGGATTTGGTGTTAAGGCAGAACCTTGAAGCGTTGGATAGCGCCCATTGGTCGTACTTTGATCAGAGTTTCGTCTATCACGAATAGCCCATGAGGTGGAGTCCCAAGCTGTAGCTACATGCCACTGGCCGCCGCGTGATTTAAAAACACGAGCACGGTATTGCCATTGGAAATATTTACCGTCTTCAACATAAATGTTGTTTGATGCCTTTTGCGCCCACAGATTACGCTGTTCCGGCGTTAGCGTAGACCACTTAAGACCACGACCAACTGTATCAGTATCGCCTAAAAACATTGCACTGTAGCTTTGAGGCATGGCGTTTGAACTTAGTGAGAACTGACCATCGACGGTGGTAGGGGTGTACTGTACGTTACCGTGCGGGTAAACGGCGTCTACTGCACCATTTCCATCACCGAGTTGCACTAGAAAAACTTCTAACCCGATTAGGTCTTCACGCGATACCACATCATCACGTTCAAATAGATCAGTATCGGACAACACATCGCCTGCAACAGACCCATCAGGATGTATACATACGTAAATGTCGTTGCCAACTACAACGTGGTCACCTTGTGCGTAATCACGCGTTGTTAACGTGGTAGTTTCTATCTGTCCGGTAGGGGCGGCGGGAAGATCGATTTGATTATTCTCTTCATTTACCCAGTTAAGCCCGGCCATTGTAATAACCAAACCGTCAACATGAAAGATAGGATTGCCAGAGTTAGACGTTCCTGTAGAGTCACGGCTATTGCGACCAAATCGAATACCTTGCACAATTGCATTTGATGTCCACATGCCACCAGGGCCGAATACGTCATCAGCAAAGGCCCCGTCGTAATGTCTTCCAGGTTCGATATAGCCCGACGCGGCGTACTTGTCACGGTTAATATCACGTCGTGCGTTAAAGGCAGCAGCCGACAGAGGCGGTTGACTATCGGGGAGCCGATTGGCTAAGTTAGTCATGAGTAGATACTCCTAATTAATAAAACGTTAGACATATTGAACTTTAACAGTCCATAGGTCAGATTGTGCTTTTGTTAGAATGGCCATGAACGTCTGCTCATTAATGCGTAGGTCGGTGGCGTTACGTGCTCCGTCTATTAGCCAATCGCCTGCGTTCAATGCGATAGTTATCTCACCAGCACTGTCTGCTAAACGGGCAATTTCAAACTGGTCACCAACAGCATACATAGAGGCATCTATCGTGTAGGTAACGTTAGCTGCCGCTGCATAATCCATGCGAGTCATGATACGTGGAGTGTTAAGTGTGCGAGAACCTGAATTGTAGTAATACAGAGGTTTTAAGTTCTCATTAGGTACATTACTTAAACCCACATCAGCCTTGGTAGTCCCATGGGGATTCCTTGCTTGAAAGTGAGCGGCCAATATGGCATCGTAGTTCTGACCTAACTTAACGATGTTGCCCTCGTTATCTTTAGTATAAAGTATTAGATCTTTGATGTTAGCTGCAAGTTCACCTTCTTCTACAATACTTGGCGTGGGCACTGCATTGGGGGTGATAGACCGTCGCAGCTGGACCGGTTTCAATATGGTTCCACCGGGGGTGGTCACTGAGGCCATAACAGCATCTCCTTATAGTCCCGCTGGGATTTCAATAAATGTGGCTGGAGCAAAGATAGCCGTAAGGTCATCTTCGGTGTAGAGGTTAAGCGATTCAATAACGGTACGAAGACGAGGATCGTTCAGGTCTATGTAACGTCGTTGTTTGAGATTAGTCAGGTACTTGTAAAGCGTCATGTCTGGAGGATTGGCGCTCTTGCCTGACTGAGCCCACGCGTACACTGTATCTAACTTTGAACCTATATCTAACCGATCTAGAAACGCAGCTACAGTGATGATGAAAGTATCGCTTGTATCGACACCTATGCTTTCTTCTTGATAGACAATCACTTTACCGGTGCCGTCAGAATATTTGTGCCTTATCTGATCGCCGTCAGCCGGTTCCTCACCGGGTCGACTTAGGTTCTCGGTCGACACTATAGTTTTGACACCACTCATGTCTCATCTCCTAGTAAATAATCACAACTTAGCGTCTGTCTAGAACTCCAGCTGTAACGGTTAGCGTATTCTATTTTAAGTTGAGATTCAAAATGAACCCCACCCTTAAAGAAGTTCTGCCGGTATTCGTCGGTAATTGCTTCTCTTCCTTTATAGAAAAAGAAACCATTAGCTGATCCCTCAACCGATCCTTGCATCCAATAACCCCAGATAAGATGACGATAGTCCCAGTTGTTACTATACGTCACACTTTCTTCACCATCGACTGTAATGCGTAGGCGCATAGGTTGATTCATGCCGTGAACAGCACTTAACACCCCACGCCCATCGAGCTGCAGGTAGGGTTTAAACACACCTGCATCGCCGCTAGCAGTTCTAAACGCATCGCGTGATAAACTTGATGACTGTTGAGTCTCAGCCTTCAACGTCCGATACCGAGTACTTGACGCATTACTTTCACGGCCTAGTACGCGGCTTGCAAACATGACATCACGCAGTCCGAGTTTAGGGTAGTGATAACGTTCGATTATCTCGGTATCATTGCTGGATGTAGGCAGTAGTGTATATAAATCATAAGGCATCAATGTCACCTTCGTTAATTAAGCAATTATAAGACGATAAACGGCCTTAATTGTACACGTACTACTGTGAACTCATAGGATAATTTAGAAGCTCTCCGGACGGTCAACGTAGTTGCGCCATTCGGTATTTACTTCTTCAATCTCTACCAGTAAATTCTTCGTTTCACTTTCGGCAGAGCGCATTTCCTTATCCGTAAGATCTGGGTTTTTACCCCACAACCACCCTGTACGGTAGCGTTCCCCGCTAAGACAAGAAGTTGTCATTCGTGTTACACACAGATGGGATTCGTCCCAATTCTGCTCGTTGTCGTCTAGCTCTATGTATAGAGCGTTGCGTGTCGCATCAAAATACTCAAAATAGTACTTAATACGTTCGCCTGATAACTCAGAGCCGTGTAAGAATACAGAAACATTATCATTCTCTATTTCTTTATAAGACAGCGAGTATCGTGCCACGCCCTTTGGTGATACAATTTCAAACTCAATGACATTGATGGCATTTTGATCTATCGATCTCTCAACCAACAAACGTAAGGGTCCAACGTAGTCACCTGGTAAGAATGCAGCCTCGTCCTGCGTAATCAGCTTAGTACGGCCAACGTCTGAGGTTTTCTTAGCAAGTTGTTTAAGGATTTGCTCAACAAACGCTTCGTTAGAAATATCGATGGCGTCTTTAACATTACCAATACTCTCCACCAACTCACTTAGACCAACCAAATCGTAACCGCTGTGTTTGTGATCTTCCGGCGGGTACTCTTCTTTCTTATTCTTAATATCATCCCAATGGACGGTTAAGTCAGAAACGTTAAGCGTAGTAAGTACTTCATGAATAGCAGCTGCTTCTGAAGCATAACGCTCGCCTACTGTCTGATAGCTGAGTACTAACTCATCGACAGTAAGGTTATCGTTTAACAACGCGATAGCCGTCACCACCTCATGACCCGTGTCCATGGTAGCTTCTTGGTAAAGATAGACGAGTTTATAGTCATCACCTGGGACTAAAGGATTTCCACCTACCGGGGCTAGACTGAACCCTTGCGCGTAGAACGGCGTATAGGTAGGGACGATGATCTGATTGCTCACCGTGTCTAAGGTGATAATTTCACCCGAGACCGCGTTGGTTGATGCCACCGCCGTAGGATCAAAAGGGTACTTTTGTAATTCAGGTAACATAACCCGCTCCTTAGTGAGATTGCATAGATGGGTAGGGATTTACCCTACCCATCGATGTGTTTATGATCAGTGATTATACCGCACCAGCGATAACAATCCATTTTGATTCCGCTTTCATCCAACGTAACCAAACCCAACCGTAATCTGATGAAATTGTCAATGGATCTTCATCAGCCACATCTTCAATCGGTCCAGCAATATTAATAGCATAGTTGCTAGCACGCCCGTAACGATCCTTGATGATAATCTCAGAACCATCAAGAATAGCATCGTCAGAAGGTAACGTACGCGTTACTGCTTCTTCAGTTACATCGGCTAGCCAGGTAGACCATGGTACAAGGTCGCCGTCTGGAGCCATGTCATTCACCATGGTACGTGCTACACGACCTTCATCATAAAGCGTGTTAAACGCCTGGGCATCAATAACGGCTTGGTTAACCGCATCGCGAGCACCTGCTGCATCGTGGGCGGCGGTGATAGCAGCTTCGGTTAGGCTGTAGATATCAGCCTTTTGGATTTCTTGTAATGCCTTGGCATTATAGAACATGTCTTCAGACGTGCGTGAACCTTCAGCTAACTTACTGAGTCGGTCGTATTGTCCGTTAACCAGCTCTCTTACAGTTGGTACGGCATTTGTCGTAGTATCATTATCGGCCATTAGAGGGCACCTCAAACAGAATTAGGAGTGAATAAGATGGTCGTTTTAAATGTGCTTAAATAGCCCGGGATAAAACGAGTTTAAACTTAGCTTGGTCAGACGGCTTTCTATGCGATCCAAACCTAGGATTTTCTCAACAAGCGTAGCTTCACCAGTCACATCATTGGCAAAATAAACCACGTAGCCTTGATTGTAAATCTGAGGAACGGTCGTCCCTATGGTGATCGATCGGATAACCACATGGTGGTTGCTCCAGACATCGTCCTTACCTAAATAAATGGTAGGATAATTATCGACGTCATAAGTAAAGAACGCATCTAGGACATGACGATGACCTTGATAAGTCGCTGTAGTATCTTCCCAGCTAGCACCTGCTACCGTTTGGTAACGACTACCTACTAATCCTGATAGATAATAGATAGTGGGTTCATCCTCACTTAACACCGCTACTTCTACAGTGACACGAAGTGCATTATTAAGTTTAGGCAGGCGAATAGCTACTGAGCCCACTTGGTTAGCAAAGCTATATCCATTAGCAGGCGCAGGTTTGTGAGACCGGTTAACCACAGCCATCTGGCTAAGGCGGTCTTCTAAACCTAAGATTTGGTCTATGGCATGAGTATGGTTCGCTTTATACTCGCCACTGATTGCCGCCCGTACTTCTTGTAAAGCAGCAATAACGTGATTAAGGTCAGTTAGATCCTCACCATCTACAACGTGTGCAGAGGGCGGGTAGAATTCAGGCAAGCCGATGATATCTGCCATGGTTCGCGTATCAGCAAACGCGGCTAGATTACCAATAGCGGCTAGAAGTTCTTTGCCTTCCTGACTATGAGGTCCACCCATTACTTGATAACTTTCAATGGTAAAGTTACCGTTAAGTTCGCGATCTAGTAAGGTAATGCTGCCAAAAGCATCACCACCCAAGTTATCTTCGGGCTTGGTGTATTGATGGGTAAAGATATAATCTTTACCTACTTGCAAGGGGTCAGCGCTATCCTCGTGAGTAAGGACAAATCCTTCCTTATAGAAAGGAGAGATGTCGGGGATAATGAGATGATAATTATCGCCATTATCTGCGGTGAGGACGTGGTTCTCATCCCGCCTTAAATTAGAAGCAGCCTGACCAGTTGGGTCGTAGTCGTAGAGGTAGCTTTGATCTGACATTCTGACTGACTCCTTTGGTCAACATAGGTAAATATAATTAATAAAATACATGGGGTTCACATAATATTTAAGCCCCACGTAGGTAAACTATGATTAGCCCATTAATATATCTATAAAGGAGACAGGTTGTGTATACCTTATCACGTGCCTTTGTACAACAAAATAGACAATGGGAAACGGTAGATGTTTCCCAACTTTCATTTAAAACATTGTTCCAAGACTATAAGCATGTGCTTTTTATTATAGTCGCTGCGGGTGAAGAAAAGGCACTGTTGCTTAACGACATGGATAAGACGTTACGTTACTCCAATACCTTAGTGGCTGATTACTTCTCTAACATCACCTCTACGTTACCTTGGTTACCTGACGTACCTGATATAGACCACCCTATCAACGCCTTCTATGCGGATGTGTTTGATCATGAATTTACCGTAACTCGCTCTGACCATACTAAGCACGTCACTAACCCTACTATAGGCAAGCAGGGTCCTGACGCGTTATTGGAACATGACGATATGGACTATGTACAGCTTGCTAAACATAGTCTGTTTACTGTCAACGGCTACCTTCACCGCACTAGCGCCACTAGCCAACGTCTTTATGTGTTGCGTGCAGGAGAGACCTTAGAGCGAACTGACGGTAACCATATCGGATTGTTGAACTTCTCTCAGCTAGGTGAGATTAACACCTACGGGCTAAAGGATGAAAACATCCTTACCGATATACGCATCCCTGCTCACGAGCAGTTTCTTATCAATCTACCTGACGTAGATTTAAGTAATAAGACAGTGATGTTGTGTATCGGTGGTTATCTAATCGCCTTAGATGACACCTATCAGGTCATCGGTGATAACACTATTAAAGTTAACCTTAAGACCTACCCACTTATCCGTCGTGTATTATTATCGCGTGAAGATATTCAGTTAGATGATTTGATTAACCCAATCGGCAACATCCAGGTTAAAGACATTCACTCTAATTCGTTTATTAGACGCTATATGACGCATCCTTTTAGTTTTGTCATCACCATCGACCATGCTAATGTTTGTACAGATGAAGAACGTCTACAAGAAACTGGACTTCCAGGTAAATATCGCAGCGCGTCTATCCCTCAAGGTATTTTATTTGACAACGAGGGTTTGATTGCTGAATATACGCTAATAGGAAGCGAGGATGATTATCTCGTCTCTGCACGCGTCAAAGAAGAGAAAACATTAATGCTTGATACCTTGATGGATCTTCCTATCGCCGTTGCGCCTACTCGTTTCCCTACTTCCCGTAGAAACAGAAGACCACCAACACTTAAACGGTTCTATAGCCTGTTATAACGGCATAAACTAACCACCTAGCCATCAGGCCGGGTGGTTAGGTTCTTATGCTGTAAAGCTAACGTGTTCGTTATAGGTTGAGGGTAGTGATACGTTTTGATCATCTAATACGCAAAACTCTGCATTAGTAAACCCACCACTAAAGCTAGCGAAGTGGTTAACTAGGAATAGTTGAGATGCTTGGCCAGTCTCTACCAGAAGTTTAATATACCCCATTAAACGATTGCGGTGAACCGCATCAAATGTACGACCTGTCTCATCTAAGAGCATTGGGTATTCATGTAGATCCATGAAGTGCATTACTGTTACCATAAAAGCAAAGTCTATCATCTCCATCTGACCTTCGCTACCTAGTCCTACATCACCCACACGCTTATCATCTTCACCTACTACAAACGGAAACTTATAGTCTAATGTGCCTGATTGGTTAGCGCAAGGTAGTACGACTAGACGATGATGCCAAACTTTAGCAATGATAGTATTCATCTGATCTAATAGACATTTAATAAACCCTGTCATTTGATCTGCAATGATACCGGTTGCCGGAGATAACATGTGCTGTAGGTCTTGCCATCCTTGTGTTTCTGTTTCCAATTGAGCTTGAGATTCACGAAGTTCTGCAATCATCTGTTCTAGTGTAACTTTCTGATTAAGCGTAGATGACAATACCGATAACGTTTGTTGTCTTTCTTGCAATACCGAACCAATAACTGATTGTCGTTGAGATTCAATAAGCTGGTCACGTAGAGATTCTAAATCTACCAAAGCATCACTTACCACACCTGTGTCTTTAAAGTAACGATCAAACTCACCTTTACCTGTCTGCAATCGAGCTATCTCATCGCTTGTCTTAGATATTGCTTTAATAACATCATCTAGACGCCGCTCAAGCTCCTCTACGCGCTTTTCCACCTCTAAGCCATCTAACCCCTTACTTTCATGACATTTCTTAATAGACGCATCAATAAGCGCTATTTCATCATCCAACGCTTGCTGGTCTTTTAACATCATGACGTAGTCTTTAAACGTATCATAAGTGTGCATGATTTGTAGAGGTGATGTGTCGTAGTGTTTATCGCGTTTAACACGCTCCCACAACGCACTGCATCTAGGATAGCTTTCCATGATAGCCTGTAGGCGATTAAGATTTCTAACGTACTGCTGATAGGCTTCTAGTTTCTCAACATACCCTTTATACTCTCTGTCCTTACTATCAATTAAATTAGAGATTGTTTCTTGCTGTACTAGGGATTCCTTAAGTTCATTTTCAGACACACCAGGACGCCATATGTAGTTACATTTAGGACATTCTAATTCTCTGGCTTGCTTCATGTGTTGAATGCGATGCTGAAGGCTTTCCAGCTTGCGTTTTAAACTTAACGTTTCTCGCTCTAACCCCTTAACATACTCTACTGCTTCTTGATAAGCCGCCTTATTGTACTCTGGTTTCATCTGTGTCGGCATTTCTACCGCCCAGTCACGCAAAGGTACAAATGCTGATGTAACGTCCCTGTAGAGCGCCTCAGCGTCTTGTTTGGGAATGTCCCATTCACCGCTAAACGCGATAAGCGTCTGACGTTCTTCTAACTCTGCTCGCTTTTTTAACAGATCATCTAAACTTACTGCACCTAGTCTATCCATCTGCGTTAGCATAGTCTGAAGATCGTGAAGTGTCTCAGTATAGTTATCGCGCTTAGCTTTAAGTTCTGCTTCTTTTAACTGCAGTTTAACAATCGCTTCTTCAAAATCAAAGACGGTAGTAAAGCCTGTCTTTATCCATGGGCTTAAATCCGTAGTTAATAACCGCTTAGATAGTTTAAGTACGTTATCTCGACGAGATTGAATTTGCTGCTTAATATCCTGAGGTGTAGGGGTATTAGACTGTCTGTCTGTTAACAGTGCCTCTATGTCCTTATGGCACTCATCGACACGGTCTTGTAGATTTGAAGCAGCTTCTAACGACACTAATCTTGCTTGTTGTTGAGAGACTTTCTCTTTAACGTGTTTAAGTGCACCTTGATTATCACGTGCTGCTACTTTAACAGCGTCAAATATAGCATGGGCGTAACTCATGTCAGTGGTACTTAGTTTAGCTATCCACTCTCGTCGCTTAGCAGGAGCCATTTGGGTAAATCGCATCTTACCGGTCAGTACCGTGTGTAGTGCGGTAGTATACCCTAGCTCTCTTTCTACCATGTCTTTTTGAACTAAGGCCGTTCCACCTGGGTTAAGTTCAGTACCGTTTTTAATAAAGGAATGTTTAGCACCACGGCTAATGTCTGAGCGAATAATAAACTCATCACCTTTAAAGTTAACATGTAGCTCTTTAAAGCCGCCCTTTTCAAAATCCTGAGGATTCGCAGGCAATGGTGTCAGCTCACTTAACAGGCTAGATTTACCTGACCCATTAGTCCCTAGTATCAACTGCATGGGTGTTGAGAAATCGATACAGATATAAGGTATCTCGCTTAATGCAAATCTACTGTATTGGCTCAATATTAGTTTTTGTATTTTCATTTAAACGTCCTTTCTTCATCACCCAACGTTCATAAAAACTCATCATGGACCCATAATCCATACTTGCAAGTTTAATAGCGTTATCGGGGTGATAAACGACCTGGGTCTTACCACATTGTATTTTAGATGGATGAAGTGTATATATATATTAAACTGGAACCCGGCTTTTGATAATCTACGTCCTGCAAAGACGTTAGGAAACCACGTTACAAAGTCTTTAATCTCTAATCCTACACGTAGACCATGATGGATACGTAATCCTTCATCGCTAGGTTCAGGCATGATAGGTAGATTATCTTTGTAATAATTAACCACATCCGTTAGGCTTTTATCGTACACCGATGCAGTAAAGGGACCGTATGTCTCCCCATCTATAGTCTTTTCGCATCGACAAATAATAACATCGTTATCCATTGATCTCGCTACTGTTTTTAAAGCACCTGACTTATTTTTAAGCTTGGCTGCTTGTTTGCGTTTTGTTATAAAGCGTTTATGGATTATACCCATGCTGATTTATCTCCCTATCTCAAAAGATAGTGTTATTGTGTTTAAATCGACAGTTGCTAATTACTGCCTTGTGCTTAATGTTGTGATTGAAATCATTAATACGGGATAAACGATGACATTACAAACACGTTTACGCGTTATATCGATCGGCATTGTAGCCGAGAATAAAGAACGCGATAATCCTGAAGTCTTAATTACACCTATAGAGATCCTTCCCTTTCAATTAGGTGAAATTAAACAGGATGAGAAAACCTTTTATAGTAAAGGTCTAGATGGATTCGGGGGTGAGTGGTCCGCTCAAGTGGATATTGATAAGACCTTGAAAGCGACGTGGTTAAGTTTAGAAACTAACCGAGAAACGCCTCCAGACCTCATGAGAGGCGAACAGGTACTTATTTGGCAATATGCGGATACTGATAAATACTTTTATACTAGCATGGGTCGTGATGATGTATTGCGTCGTTTAGAGACGGTGGTATATCGTTGGTCAAATGTCCCTGACCCTACAACTGATGTAGAAGCAATGACTGATGAAAACAGTTATCGCTTAACCATATCTACCCATGATCAGAAGATCGAGTTAGTCACTAATATGAATAATGGCGAACCCTTTGCCTACCAGTTCTTATTAGATACTAAGGTAGGTAAATTCACACTGACTGATAATGTGGATAACTATATATTCCTAGATAGTGAAAATACGCACATCAAAGCTCACAACAAAGAGACGACGTTCTTTGAGCTTAATCAGAAAGACATCAACGCCTATGCCCCACAAGACATGACATTTACTGTAGATCGCGATGTTAAGATGACGGTGGGCCGCCACGTTGCTTTTGACATCGGTGGCAACTACTCTACGTCTGTAGGTGGTAATGAAACCGTAGATGTTAAAGGGTCTATTTCTATTAAGTCGGGTGGTAGCCTAACCGTTAACAACCCTTCAACTAAATTCACTACCCCCAATACCGAATTTACAGGTAATGTGAAGATAGGTGGCGCATTAAATGTGTCTGGTGGAATAACCGGTGAAGGCACCATTAAAGGTAAGAGCGGTGACTTTAAAGACCTTAAAGCATCTAGCCCGATCGATGGTAAGACCGTACACGCGCCTGATGGCTAACGGCATAACCTACCTCTACCTGTTAAGGGTAGAGGTAGGGCTTTATGCGTCCTGCTCGTCTAGGCGTTTTTGCTGTTCTACAACAATCTTCTCTAACGCCAGCATTCTTTCCTTATATGCTGCAGCGTTTTGCTCCGCCTTTATACGGCGTTGTCTTTCCGTCTCCCCTGTTGTCTTCAAACGACTACGTTCATCTTCTAAAGCAACATGTTGATCCATACTGACTGCCCCAGTAGTAGAGGCGGTGTATTCATTAAGGGTAGCTGTAACGCCTGCGGTTGCCAATACTGTGTCTTTTAATATTACTTTAAGACCGTCTAACGGATAGTTAGTAGGTAGACTTCCAAGATCTACCGACAAGATGCGTCTGGCGTATGGTACAGTATTGATATTAGGCGTACCTGTAATGTAGCTAGCAGGCAGGGTGATGGTTGTATTGACTGCACTTGTTAATGTAACAATAAGTGTTTTATTAGCAATGGCGCTAGTGTAATCATCGGCGGTTAATCCATTGCCTAGAAATACATCCTGTAAAACATCATCACCACGTGCCAACATTGTATCAATGGTCGAGATATTAGTTACCGTATACTCGACCCCTGTTAACGTAAGGAATGGACTTGCTAAGGTAAATATCCCTTTATCGTTAACCTTGACTAACGTAGTCACTATAATACTCCTCAAAACTTTGCTTTTGAACAATCAGATAATTTACATCATTATAGGTGGCGATAAGGAAATCAACACCGTCTCGTGTGATTCTTGAAATATCGCTATCTAGTTGTGTAAACTCATTGACTGTCTCTGCAGCGTTTAACATTCTATGAAAGAGGATAACCCAATCCTGCGTTTCCGGCGATAGACGATTGAAGTCTGTCTCTTGTGCCGACACGGCCGTATAGTCTGTGAATTTCTCATCAAATGATGAAATACCATCACTGTTACCTATCTCGCCTATAGCAGTGAAAGCGAGCGTTTTATACGCGGCGTGACTAACAACAATATTAGCATCGACATGCTCTAGCGGGTAGTTCTTTAGCGCTGGAAGTGATAGACTCATGGCCTCTTGGTAGTTTACCGTTGGCGAGTATGTTCCTGCAAGACCGGTTTGCTCTTCAATGGCTACACGGTGCCACATAGGAACAATGATAAACTCGGTAGGTCTAAAGAGGGTAGGGAATACATCGTACCATTCAACAGAGTCGTAATCGCTATTCTCTAAGATAGATTTAGCAATAGCATCTGCAATAGCATCTGGGTTATCGCCAGCAATCCCATATTGAACCACATACCACGTTAACACCATGGTGGTCTCAGAATGTTTGTCATTCCACGTCACTTGGAACGGAGTAAGTGAGGTGTATGGTGCATCTTCTGATACGTCATTAGCCAACGTTAACATTCTTGTAGGGTCGTTAACCAGTATTTCCGATATCTCGGTGTACGGACGGTGTAAGTCGTTAAGTTCTTCTACTGGCGCAATAGGTATTAAGGTATACTCATCGTACTGACGTAGAAACGTGTTATTAGAAAACCATAACGTAAACGTAGTACCATTAGCAGTCCAGTTAATATAACTGGGATAGTAGTAACCTGCATCAGAGGCTACCATGGCTCCTGATACAAACAAACCAACGGCAATAGATGGATAATCGTTACTGATGAATTCATTTAATACTGCATTGTTAGAAGTAAGTTCACCGTTACGCGCTTTAGTATCGATGTAGTCAACTAAATTTAATAATACGTTACCTACCTCTGCCCCAATAGCAATCTGCTCTCCATTGTCGTCTAATGTAGACATCAGTGCAAGACGCAGATTAGGGTAGGTGTTAGAACTGTATTCACGATTGTCAGGTGAATAGGAACGGGCGTGTGATGACATTTCACCAACCGGGGAGAGGGTATTCTTATCATTGTTTATCAAATCATTGATAATGACAAACCCTTTTACTGTACTCATTATAAACTGACTCCAAAATTAATCATCATATTCAACTCAGGTAGGGAGCGATACATTGACACTATTCATTGCTTTTCTTAAAGCCCTGCCCCAATTTCTACCGTTTCTACTCACATTATTAAAGGGGGAGAAGGCTAACATGTCTGGACATAAAGATCCCTCTAAAGGAAGGGTACTGTTATTATTACTTATAACTTCCTTAATAGGTACAGGTATTTTGTATTTCGATGCAAGGGGTATAGAGCTCAATTTAGCAACAAAAGAGAAAGAGATTAAAACCCTTACTGCAAAGGTATCGGCATTAAACGATGAAATCGACCAAATGAAGCGAGACGGTGTACCTAGCCCTTCTCAGCTAAAAACCATGCAAGATCAAGCAGGTGAGGTTATTCAACTTAATGCCCAGTTAAAACATCTACAAGGTGAGTTAAATCAATGTTTAGCTCGACCGTCTGAACCACCAAAATACAACCCGCCTTCTGATACTAATCGTAGAAGTATATTGGATGCGCTTAATAAAATAGGGAAGAACTAATGTTACGCCCATTGTTACTTATTACTACATTGCTGCTAGGAAGTTGTGTAAGCGTTGTTCCCGATGAGCAACCTCAAGATAATAAACCTGTAGACCAGATAGGCCCGCCTCCAACTATGGATATGTTTATTTGGGATTATAACGATATTGATCAAGATCATCCCGCTAAGCGTTATTTAGACGCCCTCAAGCGCTATCATGAACGTTTATCGTTATACATTAACCAACTGGAAGACCGGATAGAAGAACCCGTTGTGGATGCATGTAGGCGGTTTATACCGTTTCCCACGCCTAACTTAAAACCGTTACCCGATTCGGTCGATCTATCTAGCTACGCAAATGAAGATGAAGCCTTTCAAGCGTTTGGTGAATACACCGCCGCGCTGTACGACTATGCGTCTAAATTAAGAACCATCTACCTTGAAGATGTAGAGCGTTTTAACCAACAATGTAAAACACAGTAGGGCTTTACAGGTAATAATAATAATTATAGAGACCTGCATTAAAATATTTATGGAACATGACCAATGAGTAATGAAACACCTAGCATAAAAGCCACGTTGTATACTGACGGTGGCTGCAGAAATCACAGCAGTGGTAAAGGATTCGCAGGATGGGGCTACCACGGTCAGATTGGCGATTACGTATACGATGGATGGGGTAGTATTGAAGAGCTTACTACTAACAACGTAGCAGAAATGGTAGCCGTTAAAGAAGCGATCGAGGTAGCCGATCAATATAACGTTGAAGACCTACTTATATTGTCAGACTCACGTTATGTGATCGATGGTATCAATGACCGTTATGAGAAGTGGGAAGCAAATAACTGGCTAAGGCATGATGGCGAGCCTGTTAAAAATAGAAGCTATTGGGAGTCTTTAGCTAACGCACGCGCTGAGTTTACTGGTAAGGGTAATCAAGTAACGTTTAAGTGGATAAAGGGACACGCTGACATCAAAGGCAACGAGGCCGCTGATAAGAATGCAACAAAGGGCGTCATGTTATCTACTAACGGTCACCATGTTTCATTTCACGAAGCCACGGAAGCTAAGAAATACGGCAAAGTTAAAGCTCCTGCATATAACCGTCTATTCTGTCACAACTACTGGTATTTCAACACAAACGTAAATAACGAAAGTGAGACCGGCCACCACATCTATTATTGTGGTAATCACGATATCATAGGTAAGCCAGAATCAGATGCCGGACACAGCATCCTATATTTGAAAGAACCCGATAAAGTACTAGAGTCGTTAAGAGATCACCAGAACCGCTACGTTGAAGAAGGTGAGCAAATGATGTTTACTGGTCATTTAACCGATATCTTCTCATCAAGGAATTATCCTGAGTTATACAACAACGGCACTATACACACTTCTCGCAAACCTAGAACGCGAGATATTCTTACCTTTGATAAACAACAGCTAACTAGCGAAGTGCGACCCGTCGGTAGGAGTTTCTACCTTTTAGATGTCTTAGGGAATCTAGAAGAACGTTTAAAACACGTTATTAATAACGATCTTCCTGACAACTGGCGTTTAACTGACGTTACTGATAAATTCTATAATAAAGTAACAAAGGGCAAGGGTAAAAACGAACGTGAAGTTTACGAGTTTAGCAAAGAACTTCCTACTGGAATTAAATCTATTAAGTTAGATGCTGAACACGGCGTGGGGTTAACTACAGGCTTTACAGAGATCACGCTTACCTTTGGTGTAGATATCCCATCACGTAACGCCTTAGCTGCTTTATCTAAAGTCATCAAACGCATTAGTATCTTAACATGGCCATCGTCTAAGACCTCATTTAATTATGGGTTTGTCTTAGAGACTGAGGACGACATCGGAATATGGGCCTGCGGTTATGCTAATACTCGGATTATCTAATAGGAGGTGACGTATGTCAGTATCCACCGCATTATGCAAACGCTTCATGCCGGATATGATGAAACGTCTATTCTACATAACCACGTTGTTTACCTTTCTTGTACGTCGTAGCCATAGAGAGGTAAACTATAATCGTCTTTACGGGGTCTGTTTAGATTGGACCCCTAACGATGAAACCTTTAACCTGCCTGGTTTGTTTACCGAAGTCATATGGAGAAATACACCATTAGGTGAAATGATATCAGAAGAGGTAGTAACGCATAATAAAATATCGATGGATGATATAGAACGTTCTACCCCAGACTGGTTACGTTACGGACATAACAGCGACATCATGCAGGAAGATACGCTTTTAGTTTATCGCGTCGTGTTAATGGAGCTTAACGACCCATCCGTTAGACGGGTATCTGATACGGAATATCAACGCTATTTAGCAGGGCATTAATGCCCTGCTTTATGCCGTGTGTGTTTAAAACGACAGACATGAGACATTGTTTGAGATGATTATTTAACAATAAGGCCCCACTATGGCAAACCCTAATGACTTTTTCGTTAAAGTACCTAAAATAAGACCAATGTTGAACGTTGGCAGTATGTTTGATATCCAGTCGGGTAGTTACCACGTAGGGGAATACGGCGAGCATATTCTTAATGGTGGCTATCCGCATTTCTTAGGCGTGTGCGGTCGTGCTAACACCTACAAGACTACCGTCATGAACTATTTTAACCTTAGCGCGTTATCACGCTATGGTGACGTTCACAACAAAGCTAATCAACAGTCACTGTATCTGGTTTATGATAGTGAGTCATCGTTGAGCCCTGCTCGTATCGAACACCTAGGTGAGTTTTTCCCAGGATTGTCTGGGTGGGATGTTGATGACTCAGGTGCGGTAATGGTTACTGATAACAACGGCATGAGTGGCAATCAGTATTTCCATCAGCTTAAAGCGTATGCTAAAGAAAAGGTTAAGGATAAGAAAGGTACGGTCACTACTCCTTTCATCAACGCATCAGGTAAAAATCTACCTATGTTAAGACCTACTATGGCAGGTATTGATTCTATCTCTAACATGAGCATCGACTCTGTCGACCTTATCTACGATAAGAACCAGGTGGGTGACTCTAAGATGAACATGGAAGCAGCCCGTATCGGTGCAGCAAAGAGTCAGATGGTTATACAAATACCCAAGCTGGTTTCTAACCACGGTATCTTTTTAACGGTTACGGCTCACTTGGGCGATGAGATCTTAGATGATCCATACGCGCCATCTAAGAAGAAACTTCAGTTCCTTAAACAGGGCACTAAGTTAAAACGTTGTCCTGAGAACTTTACGTTCTTAACTAATATTCTCTTTAACTGTTTAAGCGCATCGCCTTTATTTAACAAAGCGGATAAAACACCTCTATACCCACGCGATGGCGATGATCGCACACCAGGCGATATGGACTTACAGCTTATTACCATCCAAGTACTACGTTCTAAGAGCGGTGCAACGGGTTTGCCGTTTGAGATCATTGCCTCACAGCGTGATGGGATGCTGATGGGATTAAGTGAGTTCCATTACATCAAAGAGAAGAAGTTTGGCTTAGAAGGTAATGATAGAAACTACGCGTTAAGTATCTATCCGGATAGAACGCTAGGTAGAACTACAGTACGTGGACTTATTGACCAAGATCCTAAGCTTAAACGTGCCTTAGAGATTACATGCGAGCTTTGCATGATCAGTACGCTATGGAAGAGCATGGGGGATGTTGTGCTATCACCTGAATATCTCTATAAGGCCATTAACGACCTGGGTATTAGTTGGGATACTATCTTAAACGATACACGTGGATATTGGCTACCTAAAGAACTAGAAGCGGTAGAAGAGAAACGATTCCTATCTACTGTTGATCTTTGCCGACTAGCGCGTAAAGAATACTACCCGTACTGGTGGGATGCTTACTGTAAAGAAAAAGGTATTGAGAATAAATTAAAAGACATGTTCTCTAAAGGAGTGTAGTGTGAAACGATATTGGTTATTTGCAGGTACCGGTCAACCTAAAGGTGGGATGGGTGATTTTCAAACAGGCGCTCAACAACCTAAAGCACTTTTAACGTGGTTAGAAAAGAACGCAACAAATGAAACCGTACAAGGTATACCTTTTGTTTGGTTTGAAATTGTTGACGTTACCACTAGCACGGTTAAAGTACGAGGTCACCGCGCGTTCACTAGCGACCCGGCTATTGAAAAGGGTGTAGACTATTATACCTACGATACGAGTAAAGGACGATGGACCAAGTTGAAGAACAAGCCCTCTTTATAGGGGGTTCACGCGGATTCGTTAGTTATCATCTCTTATGTAGAACCATCGCTTACTTGGTTAAGATAGGTGTCTTTGAGGACACCTTCACCATAGTAAGTGGTGGGGCTAGAGGAGCTGATACGTTAGCTAGGGAATATGCTGAGATTAATGGTCTTAAATTTATTGAATTTAAGGCACGGTGGGATCTGTATGGGAAATCAGCAGGCTTTAAGCGTAATAAAACAATGGTTGATGTTTCTGATATTTGCCTTTTCTTTTGGGATGGGGTGAGTAAAGGTACTAAGCATGCGCTTGACTATGCCTATAAGCAAAATCCTGACAATACGTTTATTCTGTTATATTAGAGGTGTCTATGAAATCTATATTTGATTTAAGTGAAGAAGGTCATGTTAAAGCTATCACATTCCTTTCTATGTTGGGTGTGAAGTTTGACCATGAAGATCCAGATAAAACGGTAGAGGAAGCTAATGCACGCGCTATTCCTGAACTATTTGAAAAGGTAGTACGCTGCGATAATTATTCTGATTATCTCATTGTCAAAGCAATGTTCTTAAAAGCCGGTGCCAATGAATGGCCATGGCATAATGGTTATAAAAACCCGGCTATCGATATTCACGAATGTCCCTATTATGGATGGGAACATGCTGGTTTCATGAAACATATTTTTAAGCCAAGCGAAGTGCAAGTTATCAGCTTGAGTGAATTAATTTCAATTGTGATGCGTGATAAAGGATCTACCCATGCAATTACGTTACAACCTACTTGATAGAGGGTAGTGATATGGCATTACACGATGATGTCCATTATTATTTATCACGTAAAAACAAATCTATTGCAGAAGCGTTTAGGCAACAATATCGCCCTGCTGATGCACATCCAAGAAACCGTATCCACATGGAACGGTTGAACCGGTTCTGGCATATGCATGTTGGGACCGTTAGAGGTGTCGACACTGTAGAAGTACGTGGATACCTTAACAATCACGTTAGTCAAGACCAATGGATTATTGACTTTGTTCAATATGTAGTACCCTTTGTCATAGAACATCGACTACTTTTAGATCACCACATCTACGACGAACTACCGCCGTGGTATGAATAGGATATTCTATTATGCGATCACTCTACTGTAAACACCATGTAAAGATTAAACAATTCCTAATCGATCACTGCAGCGATGCGACGTACCGTAGCGTATTAGAAGATGAGTGCAGAATAGCACTTATCAGACATCTAATGGGTAATGGTGATATTGATTTTGATAAGTTGTCTACTAAGGAAGCTTGTTTGTTAGTGGAGCAACGAAAGCAGCATCATTTAGACCCTCTAAGTTTGCAAGGGTTCTTTAATGCCTTTGATAAAAACACACGCGAAGATAGCGCTTGTCTTTGCTGTGCTGTGGCAGTAGAAATGGGTCATGATGAATGTGCTATGTTGTTTGAAACGCTGAACAGTGAAGAACAATGCATGTACCAGCAGTTACCTGGTGTGGTTAAGCGCAGTCGCTGGTCTCGAAGTTTAAGTGAGTTCTTGGGTCAAAACTTGCCGTTATCTACAGCATCGGTATGAGACCTGTATTAATTAAATGAGAGAATAAGTTTATGGCTAACCGTAAAGCAGCAGAAACATTTATCCTAGATTTCATGGATAAGATCTTACCTGGTGGTGAGAACCGTGCCCTTTATGAAGCATTGTTTAAAGACATGAGTGATCGTGATTTTGATAAGCTAATGCAGGACATTAAAAATGGTTTTGTATTGCCCATTATTGCGCCTAATTTAAACGATGCTAAGTTAGATACCACGCGCAATGTTAAACTAGCTAAAGAGCTTGGGCATAGTTTCTTTGAGAACATTGTACTCACCGATAGCGATACAGGTGAAACCTACACCACACCCCATAAATACATGGTCGTCGACATGCCGGTGAGACGACAGTCGCAGTTACTTGATAAGAAGATGTCTACACCTTCTAACAACAACGTCGTAGATGAACTTACAGGCCAGGCTACTGGTATCTCTAAGGGCTCCGCTTTGTCGTTTCCTGAATTAGGCGTACTGCTTTCTTTAGGCTTAGATGGACCTATTGAAGAGCTTATCAAATTACGTGGTGGGGATGAGGTAGCATTTAACGCCATGAACCGACAGATATTAGAAACCGGTGAATCTGATATAGATAGCATTAAAGCTCTAGGGTCTAAAGTTAAATCAACCGAGACGCTTAGTGCTATTTTAACCGGCATGCATTTAAGGAATAATCTCAGTGAGTGATAAGACATTAGTTAAAGATGTGATAGGGGAGTTAGATTCTATCCTGATAGGTGTGATTGATGAGCAGTCTGAAACTAAGCAGCGTCAATTCCTTGCAACGTTATTTGCTATTCTAGCACGCTTTAACATGGCACGGGTTTACGATGAGTCTGATCTTGAGAAGATATGGACTGAGTTACGTCAGAATAAAAACACGTTAGTGCTTATTGAACGCATCACCATGCAGTGGCGTCTGAGTGCTTTTGATGAAGATAAAGATGTCGATCGTTTAGTGGCATTGATTGCAACAAGTCTGACAGAAAACAAACGCGAAGGTACAGTGATAGATAGTGCTTATTTAGAAAGCATTCCTAGCCATGGTGATCTTGAAACCTTATATCGTGCCAATTTCTGGTACGTGATGCTTTATGTCAGTGCAATGTGTCCTAACTTTAAACGTCTGATGGCGGAGATCAGTAAGGCGGCGAAATGAGCAATCAAACCGTATACGTTGAACTTAACGCGTTAATGGATACGCGAATAGCCTGCATTGAAGAGATCTATGGCGTCTCTACTGCTAAACGCGTTTTAGCTAACGGTTATGAAACGAGAGAGACTGATGATTGGGGTGTGTTAGATACGCTAATCAACACGCATGAGGTTAATAGTCTTTATACAAGTCATGATCTCACGTTACTCGCTAAGTCCATGATGAGTAATTTAGTACGGGTACTAAAAGACTTTGTTAGAGAGGCCAATAAAGGTTCTGCGGGCATACCCATGGTAGACCCGGTTGCAGTACATATCAACACTGCGCCCTATCGCCTTCCCGAGCAACACTGTCAGGTGATAGCAAATAGCATTGCTCACCATTTAGGCATTACTGACGTTAAGACCATAAACGTACCGCGACACCTTACTACACCTGCTTTCTTTCAGGGCAGTTATAAGACGGTCTTTATGTATGACTTTATTACGTGGTTTACCATGCATCATAAATCCATACATAGTCAGGTCATGTCTGAGATGGTCTGGTACGTGCCTAAATTAAAAGCGTTTGGCGAGGCGGCACAACTCATGGAAGCGTCCCTTGATGAGACAGCCTCCATGTTTTATAAGAAAATGAATGTATGGGATGCAGCAACGATAGCGTTAACTGGCTATATGAATTTACAATTCTTAGATGTAGATGCGTTTAACATCTACGCCTAATCGTATTTCTTCATAAAGTCTTCGTAGTTAAGGTCGCTAACACCTACATCTAGTTCTCCATCGACGAGTTCTGGCTCGGGTAACGCACCCTCAGGTAGCGTGTTAATAACCTTCTCGCCGTTACCTGCACCGCCTGCAAATGGATTGTTACCACCGGTCTTAGCCATGATCTTAGCAGCCATGATAGCAGCAGCGTTATCTTGCTCGCTTTGCTTAGAGTCTTGCTCCATACGTTTCATGGCTAGTGCTGTAGTATCAGCACCGTTTAATAACTCTAACATGACGCGTCGATCACGGTTACACTCCGGTATACCGTCTTTGGTCATGTTTTCTAGTAGCGCCATACGGGCCTTTTGGGTTGCGGTAAGGACCTCGTCTTCAGATGGGGTTTTTAATGTATCAAGTAAAGACATATTCGCCTCCCTAAGATTCGTATAAATTATTCACCTATATTACTGTGGTGAGTGATGATAATATAGTAATGAGGTAACTATGACATTACCCTCTCGCTGGTATCGCATTAAACTATGGTTGCGTATTGTGTTATTTCGCACCCAGTTTAAAACCATGCGTAATAATATGAATGCAAAGATCCTTGGTGGTTTGGTCTCTCTTTATACCGCTCAAGACTTTGCTTTTTACCGACCTAAAGACGGTAAAGCTATCACGTTAATTGTCTGGCATGCTAATGCAGGGCAAATGATGGCATTCATAAACATTGTAAAGCAGGCTATTGAAAACAAGGAAGAGATTCCTGTGGAAGCAATACCTGTTAGCACCAAACGCACCACCTTAACCTTGGACGCCTGGCTGGTAGATGACGAGCAATACGACATCGATATCCAACGGTTTTGGGACGCTATAACTGAAGCAGTTAGACCTATTCATGATAGTATGTTAATCATGGAGAAAGAAGATACTGCGCGGTACAGTTATTACTCCCGACGGATGATGCGTTTATTTCAAGATATAGGACAAATGCTGGAGGCACTTGAAAAAGTGATTTTAAACGACTATGGTTGATGACAAATTTCGCGTGCATGAGATATTACAAGACCCTAATAAGAAAACACTAGCAGCAAGAGGTGCGTTAAGTCGCTTGTTCCGTGTTATATTAGATGATTTTAATATCACACCTATGGGATGGAACCGTCGCATGGATACGTATCTCAACGATCCTATCAACGAACTTCCACGTACAGGTAAACCCCGTCATACGGCAAGAGGCAATATTAATAAACAAATGGCCTCTGACCCAATGACGATTAAAACGTTTCTAAAGATGATGCGCTTTTTAGGTGCAACACGGATACGTTTTAGCGTTCAGTTAACGATTCGTAAGAAAGTAACCGAACATAGTGTAGAACTTCAATTCTCAGAACATCATGAACCTGACTCAGGTGAAGATTAAAATACAAAAGTAAAGCCCTTTACTAAAATTAACGATGCGTCGACCTGTCTCTAACCCAGGCAGGTCCGACCATTGTATTGTTTCTTTTTTGTCCGCAAGGAGTCCTTTAATGAGTTTATTTACCACGGCAACGAAATCACTTCCTAAGGTAGTGGACTTATTCACACCTGGCGACGGAGCGAGCAATGCTCCTAGTTCATCGTCGCTAGTCGATAGCATTAGCAAACCCACTAATAAGAGCGGTAGTGCGATAGAGCGGGCGGTGACGGAAGTAAAGAGAAAAACTGCTACTACTGCATCAAGTAGTGATATATCGTCAGCAACGGGCTCTACCTTTTCTATTAGTAACTTAAGTGCGACCGCCGTTAAGAACCTTAATACCTTCTTAAAGGAAGATAGCACAGTAGGGCAGAAAACGGTTAAACTATTAGACGGTACTATTGTAAAAGGTATCACTACTGAACTTAATGAGTCTAAGAAGTTTCAAGCCATGGTTGAGCAGATCCATGGAGTTTGTAGTGGGTTGGGTATTGAAGATAGAACTACTGCAAGAGCGGTTAACGATACGCTATTACTCGAAGCCCTGTTGATGGGTCTGGCTGGTTTAATAGACTGTCTTGCTGATGTAGCGGGTTTAGATTTTAATGCCACCCGTATTGCTAAGCAGGGTATTGTTGCGGCTAAACGAGGCGATGCTGCTAGTTTAGCTTCTTTATCTCGTCTGGTAGGATCTGAGAAACTCAAAGCACAAAGCCCTAACATTGTCAATACGTTATTAAAGAACTACACTCTTGCCAATGAAAGTAATCCCAACGCTTACGCTAATGCTGGTGCAACGCTGATAGGTCAGATTAAAACAATAGATCCTTCTTGGATGAAAAGCGATACACTAGGTGATAACGTACAAGACGTGAGTAGTCTTCGTGGTATGTCTGATGATGCTAAGAAAGTGTTATCTACGCAACAAGAAACCTCTACTGCTATAATGATTGCAGAGTCAACGCCTAGCGAAAGTCAGTCAACACTGCTTCAACGTTTTAATAAAACAAACTACGCTAACGGTCTAACCGCATAAAACCTTACCTCTACCTGATATGGGTAGAGGTAGGTTATGCCGTATTAACCACGTCCGGTGTTACGTGCTACTGCTGCTAATATACGTCCAGGAATAGACGCTGAGACATGCTGCGCATAGAACGCAGGTGATGTCCATTTGTCAAACTCTTGCGCTGCTTGTACAAAGCGACGTTTGAGTTTCTGAACAGGATAAAACTGTTCAGTCAGACCAAGACCGCCTAATATGCCCATGTAATCACTAAACGCAGAATCGTCATCAAACAGCCCAGGGCTATCGTTTAATGGCATATGCATGACCGTAGATAAATCCTTGATAGAAATAGTAACGTCGATACCAGTAGGCAGATGGTCTACAGACCAGCCTATATTGCCCACGCCGCGAGTAATGGATACGCTGTCAATGATAGATAGTCTAGACTGCTGTCGTCCTTTAACAAACAAGTCGCAAAGGAAAGGACTTGTGTAAGACTGGGCACCAGTAGATAGAGGCAAAGCACCTGCTAAGATCATCGCTAATGGAACATAGATGTTTGTAAATATACTCATCTTGTTACCGTACGGTGCTCTTAATTCAAGCGTGTAAGATTCACTAGGGAGCTCAGCAACTGAATCCTGCCAGTGTTCAGGGATATCAACAAACGCACTACCACCTAACGCTGCTAATCCAGATAAACCTACACCATCGGCCACCCCTGCTAATACATCCTTAGCGCCGCCTATAATCCCCTCTATAGCACCGGAGATGACACCATCGCCGATATTACCATCTAAAGTAGAAAACCTTGCAGAGCGTGCTGAGGACGACATACCGTTAATCTTACTAGCTATATCAGACTCGCCAGTTGTGTTACTGAACGATTCGTTAATAGAACGGTCAGGATTAACTTTGAAACTTACCCAATGTGAACCATCTGACAATTCACTGGATAAATGCTCAAAGAACCCAGATTCCCAAGAACCAATGGGGTCTTGTTTCTCCTTATCGGCATCAGCACCGCGCGCCATCGACGTCGAATGATAGCGCGCCATATAGGCTTTAAGTGACGAACCTGCTGGTACTGGTCCAATATCCTGCTCAGTTAGCCTAGTAGCAGCACTGGCTAGACCATCGCTGGTTGTGGCATTTTGTAAAGCAGCCTGCTGTAAGACAATCTGTCGATTGCGAATGCGCTGAGCACGGTTAGCAATAGCGTAGATATCAACCCCGCCATCCCCACGAAAGACATCAGGTAAAAGTCTATTAAACGCTTCAATCTCTTTAGACGTTAACCCTGCCTCGTAGTTAGGCTCTGCCTTACCTTCAGCATTGACGGTATAGGAATCGATATCGGCTGCCCCTATCAGACCCATATTAACCGCTAGGTTATTAACAATGGTGTTAACCGCACCCCAATAGAGAGGCATGGTGGGTTTAAGGTAGTAGTACTTACTATACGGCTTATCATCTAAGAATCGATAAATACGCCCTGCTACTACAAAAGGAAGTAAAGGAATAGCAAATAGGAATCCCGCTACTTTACCAATGTTGTATAATACTCCGGTCGATTCACCGGTACGCGCTAACGTCCCCATGGAGCTATCGAAGAAGTTAGTAAAGAACGTAGTTAATGAGTTATACTCAGCCACACCAAAACGCATATGTAGAGTGATAGAGTTATCGTCTATCGCCTCACTGTAATAACGTCCCATCCCCTTAGACGGGCTAAAGGGTGCCTTTGCTTTAATATCAGCATGGCGGGTAAATTGAGGCGGGTTGTTGATGGTATAATTACCACCTAACGTGGTATCCGTGTATTTAGTGGATGCCATTGAAAACACGCGACGTTTCTTATCGACATCGTCAATGTCTGACCGGCGTAATAAAAACGCCTGCCTTAACCATGCCGTGTCTTCCAAGATATCTGAAAGAATAGCCATAACGGTTTCCTTAAAGAATTAGTTTGATTATAGGTATTAAGAGGTGACGTCCTTGTCTGGCTACTCCTAACCTGTTTTACCCATACCTACTGGTGGGGCTGAACGTTGACGTTGGGTGGCTAACTGTTTACGTCTAGCCGCAGCTTGACGCTCCTTAGCACGCTCGGCTGCTGCTTCACCACCGCTAGTTGGCTTTTGACCCATTGGTAACTCTTCATCACCTTTTAGGTGTTTATAGATGCGTCTTAACGTATCATCCATGGACTGTTGTACATAGAGTGATTCATTTAGGATAGCACCTATATGTCCTAATTGTTCCGTGGCTAATTCAGAGTACATTTGCTGATGAGCATCAACTGCGCTTATACGCTTGTCTGCAATTTGATTTACCATACCAATGTGATCGTCCAGTACCACTCGCTCGTGTTCTTCTTCACGCAGCACTGCTTGCTGGTTACGTAGACGTTGTTGATTAATAACCTCGTCTAAATTAACACGATAGATATCATCACGTATAGGTGAGACGTTATCATTAGGTATTGGTTGAGTATAGTCGCTGGCATTAGCTGCTACCATACCACCCATCGTCGCACCAAGCGCCACGGTAGGGACAATAGGACGAGTAGATCGACCTCCAGGTCTTTGATAAGACGTGTTAGTTGAACTACCTCCTATCAGACCCGCACCTACCACACCAGCACCGGTAACAACAGCAGCCGCTTTCAACTTGCGAGTAAGTTGATCGTCAGGCTCTTTAACTACCGTTTCAGGAACCGCTACTTCTTTAACCGGAGGTGGTGTATAGGTTGGTGTGGTCGTATCGACCTCAGCTTCGCCCTTGGGTAGATCTACTTCTCCACCATACTCCTGCATAACGCGTCTATACTGCTCATCAACCGATGAACGGGTAACGGTCTGATCAAAGTAAGGTGAAGTATTACCTATAGCAGGTGAACTCTCTAAAAGCTCATATGCCTTCTTGGTGAAAGGTACCAGCTGATCTTCTGGTAAATCATCATCCAGATCATCAACATCCATATCTTCTTCCACACGATTAGCTAACGTAGCATAGGTGAGTAGAGTAGGTTTAAAGGTTCCTTCATACCAACGTACAAAGGCTTCAAGGTTTCGTGGATTGTTCTTATCTACATTGAAGCGTTCTCCATGCTCTTCAATAAGATCGTTATAATCCACCTTAGGTAGAAAAGCCTCGCCACGGTCGTTAAATTCAATATTATCTAACGACTCTTCCTCTAGTAAACGAATGGCACGTAACTGCGCACCCTCGTCTGTATTGATACCCATTTGTTTAAAACGCATATCTTCTATTGGATCAGCATCGCTTCTACTGTTAAGGTATTGAGCGCCTTTATAAGCACCCCATAGCGCAGTAGCAGCCCATCCTACCGGACCTGAAGCTACACGTGCCACCGCTAGACCGACACGACCTAATGTAGCTAACGCACTACCCGCACCGCCTAAAGCACTAGCGCCTTTAACAGCAAGACCACCAACACCTTTAATAGCACCGCCCGCCATTCCAGCTAACGCCGTACCAGCACCAAGTATAGCACGGCCTGGTGTTTTAACAAGACTACCTAAACCACTCATAGCACGACCACCTAATGATTTAATCTTGCTAAAGATACCACGATTGCCTGGTTTAGCACTTTGCCTAGCTTCTCTAGCAGCCTGTCGGCGCGCCTTACGACCTTCACGACTATCCCTATCGAACTGGTCTCCAATGGCATCGCCTGCTATCTCACTAGCCGCATCACCCGCTACATCACCAAAGAAACTACCATCATCTTCGTCATCTCCAAATAAGCTAAATCCTTTAATCTTATCTTTAAGACCTCCTAAGAAGCTAGCCACTCCACCTAACACCGCTGCGCCAGGTGCTGACTTAGCAATTGATGCTTTTGCTTTCTCAGCTAACGTTTCCTTATTACGTTGATCTAAATAGCTACCATCACGGATACCATCACCGTCTGAATCGCCTAACACCTTCTCTTTCTTAAAGGTATCAAGTATAGTTTCTTTTAAGCTTTCAATGGAATCTTTAACTTGTAAAGATGCGTCGGTTGCTTTATCTGAAACCGTGGTGTATGCGTCCTTGGTAGTATCAACTAAGCTTACCACGTTTTGGTTTAAGGTATCATTCTCGCTAATTTGAGAATATAACCCTGTTGTCATTTCATTGACACGTAACATGGTTTGCTCAGCCAGATCTGTTGCTTTACTTTGACTGCGTTGAACAAGGTCGCTAAAGTAAGATTGTTCCTTACTCTGCTGATTTACCGATGACGCGTATCTATTGTCTGATCTAAACACACTATCGTTAGCTGCTAGCGTATCAGCGCGTACTGACGTTATTTTGCTATCGCCCTGATAGGTTGATGTGTTTTTGATCTTTTCAAAGTGCTGCGCGCTATTACTAGCTACTGTACTTGGATCAAAGCTATCACCATCTGGTGGAGTGGTTGGGTGGTCAGGGTCGTTAGGATCACCATCCATCCAGGGGCCAAATACCTTAGTTAGGTCGGAGTTGATAATGACTTCTTTAGCCTGCATCTCATGACTACGTGTAAACAGTCCCTTTACGTTGTCAGTGATAGTGCTAAACATCCCACCTATGCGTGAGAATAACCCACCTTGAGGCGTTCCGTCATCGTTACCGCCAAATAGGAATTTACCTGTACGTTTAACCGCACCGGTTACCATTCCCACACCCGCCTGTAACGTATCTCTACCAAACTCTAATGCGCGGTTTAATAAAGACTTAACTTCAATACGACGACCTGACTCATCAACTAGACCTTTCTTGATATCTTCAACCGATAATACAACATTACCATCCGCATCGACTACATCACCATCGATGTCTTTTAGCGAGCGTATTACCTCACCGGTTCTAGACGAATAGTACATCCCTTTGTCTAGTAATATCTTAAGTAAGCGCGGTCCATCTTCACCTTTGACGTAAACATCACCATGGCGGTTAAGCATATTTTCAATGCCAGAGGAGACGTTAGCTACGCCTTTAACCGCCATCTCACCTATGCCGTATAGCCCACGATAGTAGCCTTGTATAAAGTCAACAGGGGCTTTTATAATGGATTTAGCAGCACCAGTAAGTTTACTTACACCATCGCGGTTGAATAGACCTTTAGCGTAGTCTTCAACTGACAGTACAATCTCCCCAGTATCTATATCTCTAACAGCGCCCGTTATATCTTTGGCACTTTGAATCACCTTGCCGGTTGCTTCGTCGATATATTTACCTTGCTTTAGCTTACTCCCTAGAAGCGTTGGGATCTGCTGCCCTGCTATATAAAGATCACCAGGCATATTGCCTAGTTTATTACCAACAAAGTTGACACCACCCATGACGGTATTTTTAGCGGTAGATAGTGCTGAACCACCTAGATTGAACAATCCACCATAGTACGACTTAACTGCACCCATGGTGTTGGTGACTGCTGATTTACCAAGATCTAGACCTTTACCTAGAACACCGCCCAGACCTACTTTTACTGTCGAACCGTCCCCGGTACCGCCTTCACCTAATGTGGTGATCTTAGCAGATAGGTCAGTCAGGATAAGTTTAATATCCGTTAACGTAGTATCTGAGGTTACGCTTTTATCTTGAAGCGCCATTAGGTATGGAATGTATGGATCATCCCCGCCTGTAGATTGTATATCGTCTACTGTTTGATCGCGGTTCATCCACGTATCAATACGAGCGATTAATGCAGTAGTTAAACCGTTACCCTGGATTAGGGTCTCGTGAATAGCAGACCATACATCTAACGTAGGTATTGATGTGTCCGTTGGATCAACTTCCTGTGTAAACGCTTGTACCGATTCACGTACGGCTTGTTGTGATTCAGGATCAAGGTCACGTATAGAGTCATTCAACGTGGTCTGAATAACCTGGGTATCGTCTACCTGGGTCTCAGTAAACGTGTTTTCCTGACTCATCACTGACTTACCATCTACGACTGTAGAGATATCGTTACGGATCATAGACCACAACGCACCGCTATCGACTGTATCGGTAACACCGTCTTCTGCCTTAGTAATTAGCCCAGATTCGCGTAACGCGTCTTTATCACCTACCGATACAGCTTCATTTACCGATTCTTGTAAGTTAGGTAAATGGTCTTGTAGACGTTTAACAGCTTGGTTATCTTTCAACGCGTTTTGAGTAGCGGTTAGATTAGACCCTACCTTACCCTCGCTATTGATCGTATAGCGTTCTTTAACGAAATCTCTAATTTCATCAATAACGTTACTGTCACTTACTTCTGTAAATGTGCTATCTTTATAATAGCGTTCAGGGAAATAACCGCGACCGTTTCTAAGATCAGTTAAGATTTGAATAGAGAATGCTTCTTTAGCATCAGCACTTAATACGTCTTCTGGGTCAATGCTGTTAATGACATCAACAGTAGACTCGCTGAGACGTTCTCTATCTCTAGTAGAGAATACCGCTTCACGAACACGATCAGCTTGTGTAGAGGCTCTAACAAAGTCTTCACCATCGACGCTATATTGTAAACGTTCAGTGTTAGGATCTTGATTATTAAAGATCTCTAACTGTTGAAGCATACGAGATAGGTAACCAGGAATGATTTCAACAATAGAACGACGTGTCATGATATCGAAACTGGTAGCAGTTAAGGCTTCCTGTTTGAGGTTATGCAAGACTTCACCATCGTTACCACCAACGGTACCTATGATGCTCTTTAAGAAATCTTCAATACCGCCTCTAACGCCATCGGACGTGGTTGCGCTTCTGGCGTACTGGTTAAGTAGTTCGGGTATATTATCCGCGTTCATTTGGAGTCGATTAGACATTGCCATAACGCGTTCATTACGTCCTAACGTACGACCTGCAAGATCACTCACCTTAGCACCAATACGTTCACCTATGGTATCGCCAACTAAACTACCTGCTAGGTCCGCCGCTTTCTGATTGCCTGTCTGCTTAGGACCAAATCCTTCTAACCCCTGCATTGATTCGGCCGTTGCCATTAATGCAGAGCCTTGATTTAACCCTTCTTTAAAGTTATCAACGTGCTGTTTAACCTTCTGACCCAACGTACTACGTACGCGCTGACTAATGCCTGCAATACGGGTACTAACGTGGTCTAGTGCCTGTCCGGCAAGACGCGATCGTGCCTCATCCGCATAGGTCTCAGATAAATTGACTTTGGCTTCATCAGGCAAGGCTGTGTTTTTAACGATCGCTGATAACGCGTTAGCAAGATCAGTAAAGCCTGCTCGTGCAATATCTACTAAGTCACGTTGAGCAAAATACTGACGATAGTTTAATTCTAATAAACGACGTTGGAACTGAGAGGTTATGCTATCTTGATAGCTAACTAAACGATTAAACGCATTAATCATTCTCTCATTAGCAGTCATGTTAGCATCATGACGCGCTGCAGTACGTTCTTCAGAGATAGTATTTTGAAGTAGTTCTTGGGCTTGTTGGTCTTGTTGGCTTTGAACAGACGCAGCCTGAACTTGGAATATCTTATCTAAATCAGAAGACATAGCGGCGTTTTCCATCTGTTCTTTAGATGGTACGCTATCTTCCATTTTAGGCTTGATCTTCAACATCTCTTCGACGCGATTACCTACGCTATCAGGTAGGATTTTCTTAAGCTTAGGTATATGGACCTGAGCATTACGTTTGAATTCGTCGATAGATGGTTTGAGGGCTTGTACTGATTCGTTGTAGGTGGTCTTGATCCCTCCTGCAAGATTATCAGCCACATCCAAAGCAGATTTATAGCCAGTGGGAAGTGATTTCTTTACCACATCACCGACAAAGCTAGGGTCGCTAACTGTTGTCTTTACGCTAGCTAGCGCGCTTTGTCTGAATATAGTAGCGGGGTTGCGATCATCGTTCTGGGCTTCAAGATCGAAGTCCATCATGTCGCCACCTAGATCATCATCTAGGTCGTCATCGAATTTAATATCATCGGCCATAGCCTACCCCTAGTGTAATAAAATAAAAGTCTACGTTATATAGTGACGTATCATAGATTTAACGACATATCACCCCTTAAGGAGGTTACCTGTGTCAGTCGATAAACTTCCCTTTAACATTGATTTGTTATCCAGTGTTAATTTTACCCGATCTCTACCTGAAATACGCTCGTTAGATATATACGAGCGTCAGGACCATCTTAACTTTCACCCAGAAGGTTTATATTCTACCGACATCTTTGGACGCATGGGTGAAGTACGTCGTGATAATCAATTTGCGTTTATAGACATGAAGGTTGCTGTCTTGCATCCGGTGATCTTCAAAACGTTAACGACCATGCGTGCTTTGTATAAGAATATACTAAGCGGTAAAACGTACGCCGTATGGAACGACAAGATTAATGACTTTGAAGCCTCGAATGCTCAAGACGGTAAAACCGGCTATGCGTTCTTTATGTCACACTTTAAAGCGCTAACGTTAAAGCGTAATCGATCTAAGAAACGTGATCTTAAAATTGATCTTATTGAAAAGTACAAAGATGTAGCAACAGTAAAGCATCTCATTGTAATTCCTGCTGGGTTACGTGATTTAGAAAATACAGACGGTGGGCGGGTTAAAGAAGACGAGATCAACGATTTATATCGTAGATGTCTGAGTATTGCTAAAACTATTAGCGTCACCCAGGGTAATTTAGACGGTGAGTTATTTAACTCTGTACGATGGAGTATGCAACTAGCGTTTAATCAGATATACGAAACACTTAGAACCATGATCGAAGGTAAGCGTGGTTTCATTCAAAGCAAATGGGGCCGTCGTAAGATCTTCAATGGAACACGTAACGTTATCTCTGCTATGACAACCTCTGCAGTAAGTAGCGACGACCCTAAGATGCCTGACGTACACGATACCATGGTGGGGTTGTTTCAAACCCTAAAAGGATGTTTGCCTCTTTCTATCTTTTGTATACGAGACGGACTCATCGGTGAGGTGTTCAGCCAAAGCGATAGTGGTGTTAGGCTAGTCGATCCTAAAACGCTTAAGTTAGTTACTGTTGATGTAGATCCTACTACTATTGATAAAATGAGTAGTGCTGAAGGTATTGAGCAATTAATTAATCAATTCCAAGACCGCCATTTTAGAAATAGACACGCTACCGTAAACGGTCATTATGTTGGTCTTATTTACGATAATGGTCAAGAGGTGCGTATCTTTAACGACATCAATCAAATGCCGGATGATCGTGACTTAAGCCACGTTAGGCCTGTTACCTGGGCTGAGTTGTTTTACCTAAGCTGTTATGAACGTTTTAATGATGTTAAATGCGTGGTAACACGTTATCCGGTAACAGGTATCGGTTCTACTTATTATAGTAGGGTATACCTTAGAACGACGACTACCGGTCTTGTACGTCATGTACTTAATGACGTATGGGAACGTGATGAAGAACGTTTACTAGCTAAAGAGATGCCAAATACCGACCACAGTGATAGTTACATGGACAGTGCCATGGTTCATGGCTCTAGGTTGATTGGGCTCGGTGGTGATTAACTTTTAACATATCTACGTCAAAGAACATCCTAATCCTATGATACTAGGAGATAACGATGCTTGACATAGTAAAGAATACACTTAACAAGGACTTTCTTCCCTTTACGGAAAGACGAGTCACCGTAAGTCGAACTGGCTTACTTGAATTAGATGGTGTTAAGACAACACTATCGATAATTAATTCTACATTCAACTTCAAACTTAAAGATATTAAAGACGTTATAGTCTTAGTCTTTCACGAACTCAAACACGCGCCTATTTATTGGGATAGAATACAAGCACTGACTTTAGATGATGACGATATCAGACCTGAGACATTAATACCGAGTTTTAGGAATGGTCCTGTTGAATCTATCACATATCCAGGCTTCTATCTTATACCTAAGTTTTCAAACTACATCATCAACCGACAAGGTGCATTGTATAAGATCTCTGACGGGGTCTTCATTACAGCATCTAAAGCTGTTACCGGGTATTATACTTATCGGATGACATCGGACGTACGCAAAACGCAGAATCAATTAAGACATCGAGTGATGTTAATGGCGTTTAAGGAATATCCAGCTACTGTTAGAACTTTAGATGTTAATCATCTTAATGGTATTCCCGGTGATGATTTTCTAGATAATCTAGAATGGTGTACGCGTGCTGAAAATAACTCTCATGCTGTCCGGGCAGGGTTAAGGACTCAGAACATTGAGGTTCTATTGCGTCGGGTAGAAGATGGTCGTTTATTTATATTTGAAAGCTATAGTGCTGCTGGGCGGTTTCTTGGTGTAACCGAGACGACCGTTTCAAATAGAATAGCGCGTGGTGAAGAATACGTGAGAGACGGGTTTCAAATAAAGAATTTGAATGATGGTGACTTTGTTGAACCACTCTACATTGTAGGTGGTGGAGGTTCAGTTAAGCCATATGTTAAAACAGTCCGGTAACGGCGTAATCCGTTACTGAATGCTTTTTAATTGACGGGGAAGCCCTTTTTGCAACCTATTGTATGATTAAAAAATATAATAGGTGCAAACGGAATGAATGAGTTATTAAAACGTAAATGTCTGCACTGTGGTGCAGAGTATAGTAACATTTATAGTCATAGTGCAGATAAGCGCTATAGCTATACCCAACCCACGACATACTGTAGCAAATCATGCGCTAGTAAAGCTCGCCTTAATAATAATCCAGGCTGTATACAGCCTGCAAAAACTAAGGATGAGTTATTATCTAGTATCAATGCCGCCATAGATGACGCTGGCAGATACTTAACTACGACTGATGTCATGAAAAGAGTTAAAGTATCTAGCAAAACCCTTACTAAACACAATATATCAGTAGTAGAATTGAATCGAGAACGCGGGTATGACAGACCTGCTTCAGCTTTCCAAGAAAGCGTAGGTGAAATTCTATCAGATATACTTGGAGAAGTGGAAACAGAAAAGTCTTTTGTTGGCTTAGAAGGCTCCACCGGCCACCCGTTAAGAGTGGATTTTCATGTTGTCGACACCGGGGTTGTCGTAGAAGCGGATGGTGTACAGCATCTGGATAAAGACCACCCGTGGTCTAATACCAATCCAAATGGTAGCGTGCAGCAGTATGATAGAATCAAAGATGAATTCTTTGATTCTAAGGGTTATAGGGTTATACGTATACCGTATAAACGAAATGTTACTAAAGATTACGTTCTAAGACACTTAGAATTCTGAGAGCCCACAACACCAACCTAACGTAGTAATGCGTTAGGGGCCGCGAGTAATGATCGCGGGTATGGTAAAAGAGTGTGGGATTGGGTGATCCGCATCGAAGCTTCCTAATGGGAAGAACGTTCAACGACCAAGGGTTTACCACCCTGTACCTGCTAAGTAGTGGGGAAATAGAAGCCACCCTATCCGATATGGAGGGTGAAGATATGGTCTCGTCTAACCGTGAATGGACACGGTGTGCATATCAGTACGGGTGAGAGCCCTAGCAGCGTATAATGACGCGCGCTAATAGTAACGATATTAGCGGAAGGTAACGTATGACGGTGATATGATCTCAGTTAACTATCTTTACGATAAGAAAGCCAAAGATGAAGTAGAGCAGTATTTGAATAGTAAGGAGGCTTATCTCGATCCACGTGGAGGTCTCCAACAGGCAAGCACCGACCTAATAGACTGGGCCTTGTATAATCTTACGCGTGCTTAAGGTTTTACACGCGTTTACCTATTACATGAGTCTCTATTCATTAAATTAACCAAGGAGTGCGCCATGAAATGTAAATCGTGTTCATCGACCATGACGCTTACGTCCGGCCCGCATATGCCAAAGATCGCAATTTACACCTGTGAGTGTGGCGCTTTGGTTAAGCAGGGTTTGACGCATGACGTCGGTACCACCTGGATCATGCCTACAGGTAAGATCGAAACTAACCGTGCATGTAATCTTCACATCAACGATCCTGATTGTGATCACCGTGATGATGATATGTCTGGTTGGAAGTTTGCTGTAGTAAGTGCATAAGTAGTAGGATGGTGATGGCAGCCATCCTATCTATGCCGTTGTAGTATTTTTGAGACCTATATTATCTTTAGGCAATAACCTTTTTACTCTATTAGGAATAGTTACTATGGACGCTAACAGCACTTACACTGCTCAACTCAATGATCTTTTTAATCAAGTTAATTCTTTAGGCAATGATGATCGTATTCAACAGGAAGAGTATTTACAAGGTGATATTGTAGACCGATACTACCCGCTGGTTAGATCGTTAATTGACTCTGTATTCATTACTGAAAAGGGCAACCCTAACTACCATGCTATTATTATCTTTGAAGATAATGGTATTAAAGTTAAACCGTTAGAAACAGATGCGTTTGGATGGGTAACAGGAGGGGTGTGTACTAAGAAAGGCATTATTGTCTTTTAGCCAAGTACGTATGAAACAGGGTATGATGTGAGACGCTTTAGTCTTGAAGTATATAGTCTACATGCCATAGACTGTAATAGATTCACTACCCCGTAAAGCAAGGACATGTAGTACATGGTAACGTCAAGTCGTTATAAGCTGCCAGTGAAGTTAAATCAAGAAGAGCAGCGTTTTCGTGATCGGTTCTTAGAAATCATCACCGCAATAACCCGTTGGGAATACACCCACACTAAACAAGCTACGTTTATTATTGAAACGTTATATGACGAAGTTAATACGTTGTATACTAATTTCACTGCTAATTTAGGTGTACCTAATTATCACAAAGGTAAAGCATTGATTCTATTTTGGACACTGCAGGCCTGTCGCGATAAAGGTATAGGTAACCATAATCCTAAGTTACTAATAAAACGTGTAGATGCTATTAAGACGTTAAGTACCATACCTGATGTCACATTCATTAACAATGCAATTAGCAAAGACCACAGTATCGTAGATATTGACAAGTATCGAAGTACAATGACTATTGCTAACGCTAGTCGGTACAAGATCTATCCTATCTTAAAGTATATTCTACCGCGAGTAGGGTATGGTTATGATATTGTAAATGAGTATTTAACTATATTTAAACAGCAGGGACGGTAGTCCCTGCTCTATGCCGTAAAGCCCTTAATGTAATATAACAAGGAAACAAACCAATGAGACAACATTATCCATTTACACCTGCTCAAAATGGCAGTAAGTCTAACCAGCAGTTAATTGTCCGTACTGCGCTTAACCACTATGCGTTGCGTGGTAAGAATGTATATTCAGAAAGTATAGATACCTTTTACGCTCTTAAACAGTTTGACTACGAAGCAGTATGTGACCCTAGTGCGCCTAGAACGGTACACCTTATTGTGTATTTCTGCATTCAGATAATCCGTACAGTAGTTGAATGGAGCCTTCTAAACACGGCTTCTGGTCTGATCAATAGTTATCTTCCAATGTATATCAAAGATAGTATCACCACGTTTACCTTTAACAACAAGGTGAATAAAGACATCGTTTTAAAGGGTAATAAGAAACAACGTGAAAGTTTACTTGCTGTCATTGTTGATGCTTTAGATAATTTAGAGATAGAAACCGTAGTAGGTGATGCTAGAATCTGCTATACGTTTCCTACATCTAAATGAAGTACAAGGTAGTACGCTAGCCGATTTACAAGACTTGTCACGCACTCTTGTCTTGTAATAGTAAAAAGAAGAGGGGAGTTCAGGAAGGGGCAGTCACGCCCTTCTTGCCTCTCTTTCTTTTTTGCCTTAATATGTGTCTATATTTCTATTTAAAGATAGTATAATGGCTAACCTATACCAACCTACAGGGTTGGGTGGAAAACCCCGCCACGGCCCGCTCACGCGATGTCCAAAATTTGCCTACTTGTTGTGTGTTTCTAATTTCTGTTTTAATAAATTTGATTTTTAATTTATAAAACTATTTGTTTGTCTGGTTGATTGTATTTCATTAATTTGTTTATATTTCTTAATTTTAAATGATTAGTTACTTGTATTTATTCTTAAATATAGGTTACTTGTAATTTCGTCTATTTCTAAAATAATTATTACTTGTACTTTTATAAAAATATAACTATAATTTGCTTGGGAATTATTTTGTAACATTCTAGTTTATTAGGTATGAGCGGAGCGTAGCGACAACCCAATTCCCCCAAAGGGGGGATTATTAGAATCCCCCCAGGAGAGGAAGGGTGGAGATGGGGGGTCGCGGGGGAAGAGAGGGAAACCCAAACGTAAACCTAGCCCATGTTAACTAAACGAGAAAAAACCTCAGGAAAAGTGCATCGTTATGAACCCGTCCCATAACACGTAAGGATGACACTATGCGACGCACCATCGCCTGCGATGACCAAACACCGCTTGGGATCGGTGATGCCATCGAACATTTAAATTATTTAATTGAAGCCCTCAAAACCCTCACCGCCAGCAAACGCGTTAAAGTCTTTAACTTTATCGGTGCAAGTCCTTTACACGAATACCATACCTGCTATAATCATGCAGAAAGGTTACGTAACATTTTAAAGGCACGGCAAAAGAAGTATGACCTTAGTGACGACACGCCTATTGAGACGGTCTATCTAGGGTTAATGTTAAGTGTGTTACATAAGGCGCGTGACCTTAAACTAATTCACTTAGTCCCTCCGAGAAAGGACCCTTAGCGCATGAATCATTATACCTACCAGCACGCCGATGCGGTGAACTTCAACAGACACCTGCATAAAGGCATGGACGCTATCGTTGACCATATAACCGACCTACATAAAGTCATGTTACCTATATTGACGCACTTCTATAGCGATCTAGAAACCTATACCTCTACGTTGATGAATATGGATAACGATACTGATGTTGATGTGGTGATTAACGACATGTTAAGTTGTGTAGAAGACACGCCCTACATACTCCAGGCTAGTCCGTTTCCAGTCACTGATAATAAAGACATGTACCCTCTTACCGTTAATACCGTCATTGCAGGCGGTAAACGTCAATGGGTTTATCTGATGGTTCCCTACCCTACGATGTATGTGGCAGGGGCGTTAGTAAAAGAAAAGATCATGAGCCTAGCGTTAGCGTACCGTCGAAGCTTGGCCTTGATTAATACCTTTAACCCCATGGTGGCTCCCGAACAAGGCGTACCTGGACCTTCATCCATCACGATCACTGAGACGGATTTTAAAGCGTACCGCGCCTGTATGAATGTTGTAGAGGACAAAGGATATTTTGCTTTGTTGAAGCCGCGCTATGAATCATGATCGACACCAGGCATTAATTATGCGTTACCACAGGGAGATGAGCCACCGTGTGCTTAAACATGCTAGCCAGCAGTCTTCCTTTAAACAACGTCTGATTAGTCATTTAGGCCAAATGCAGTATCTCGCTCCCTTATTAACCTCTATCACCCTTCATCAGTTTCGAGGGTTGGTAGAGGCGGATAAGGACCTTTATGCGTTTAAAGACCGGTTACCTGACCCCAGCAACGCACTTTGGGTACAACTTACGACAGTGGAGATAGGTGAAGGCGACGTAGATCTGTACTATAACCTGACCCTTGTACAGACACGTTTCAACCCCATCGATTACCTTAAACTACGTTTCAATTATGAACGCCTACATCGCTGGCAGCAGTTAATTAACGATACAACGACACATCCGATTACCCTTGCAATGGTCGAGGCTCAGCTTCGTCGCTTTGATCCATTGCCGTAACTAAAGAGGCAAGCGTATGTCTTTATACGACGCGTTTTACCGAGAACATGGAGTAAGAACTCCTCAACACCTCGTCAACCCTAAGACCTTTCCCCTATCAGAACTCGAACTACCACGCGATAGTATTATTCACTACCTCCCTACCGCGTCTACGGATATAGGTATCGATCCGCGTGATCCACTACTCCTTAATCATGACAGCGATGTATTTATTCACCACATTGAGACGTTAAGTAGTGAGTTAGGCGCACCGCGTCTTAATCGAGGTGTATATAAGCAGCGCGTTCAGACTTATCACAAGCGGTTTAGAAAGCACCGTTTACTGCGCCGTCTTGCAAGCGGTCTACGTGATCCACGTAGCTTAATCGTTAGCAACTATGCCTCACTCACAGGCGTGTATCAGTATCGTCAACATGCTTTAGCTGCATATTACCGCTACTATAACTTACATACTACGTTATATAGCGAAATCATTAACCTAGCTAAAGAAACAGACCGTCAACATTACATTCCAGTTAGCTTACCTAAAGTCCTACCTGAACGTGATGATCTTGTACGCGCTGTGGGTAAGGTGACACCGGGCGAGATGCCGCGTACGTTAGTGACGCTATTTAAAGAAAACGCATCATTAACTTATCTAGACCTTTATTTGTGGTTAAGTGGCGAGATGGGCGTAACCATGTTAGGTAAAGTACCATCAGAGGTACTATCCCGCATTAACCTAGTCTTTATTGAGTCAGGTCAATGGGTGGTTTTATCGCTAGCTAACCTCGTTGAATGGAAAGAGACAGATACCGACCTTAACGATAAGCTACGCCGTTTCTATATGGCGATGTTTGAACGCCGTACCGTTATAACTGCTAACGATCATGAGCAGGAAGTAGACGATGCTATCGCAGGCACACCTGCTATTAAACCGTTAGCCGAGCGACGTACTGATGCTATTGTTAGCCAGGCTAACGAGCTAGCGGATGCTGGGGTGTTGTCAGGTGCCGAATATCGCCGCATGGTTAAACTTGCCGATCAATTCACACGTATCCCCAACCCACATGGTGAAGGTTCGTTAGAAGATCTTGCATCAGGTAGCGCATCAATCACGCTAACGCCACCTAAAGACACGTTACCTGAGATCAAAGGGGTGACAGATAAAAGCATGCTGTCAACATCCGTTAATGCTTTTCATCGAGAATACGTGAAAAACGTTATGCCAAAAGACATTGCTGCTATGACGTTAGGTATACAGCAGGCGGGTGTGGCGGTAACGGACTACCAGGTTAAACGCGTTGTAGATGCCGTTGATAAGTACGACATGTATACGGTTAAACTTACCCCTGTTAAAGGTCAGCCTTCAACCGTTCGTTTTAAACTTCCTGTAGTAGAGGAGGACGGTACGTTTCTAGCAGGAGGCGTGAAGATTCGTTATAGAGTCCAGAGGGCGGACGTTCCGTTGAGGAAAACATCAGCCTCTACGGTAGCGCTAACCAGCTACTATGGTAAGACGTTTGTAGAGCGTTCAGGCAAAGTAGTCAACGACTACGGTAAGTGGTTAGTTAAACACCTTACATTAAAGACGCTTGAAGACAACAGCCCACTATCTGACGTTGCATTTGCCGATGTTATGGTTACGGATGTTGTATTACCCAGAGGCTATACGGCCATCGCTAAAGAGATACGTACTTTTACCTATAATAACGTCTTGTTTACGTGGGATTATCCTAACCGTGCTAGCGTATTAAATATTGATGATGTGTCGGCATTTGAAACTGATGGACAAGTAGTTATTGGTAAGCATGGTCAGTATGTCTACACGTTAGATCGTAGCGAGATGGTTTATCGTCATAAAGGCGAGACTATGGAGCCTATTGGTGAACTTTACGAGGTCATTGACATTACTGACGGTCAGCCTCCTATTGAGTTGGCCACGGTTAAAGTATTTAGTAAGGCTATACCGGTGGGTGTGGTACTAGGCTTTAAGTTAGGGCTAGATAACCTGATTAAACGTCTTGGCGTAGAAGTTAAACGTGTTCCTGTTGGTACACGCGTGCAACTAGCACCTCAAGAATACCGCATTGTCTTTGCTGATGAGTCGTTGATCGTATCACGTGCTGATCGTGAAGCCAGTTTAATCCTAGGTGGATTTACTAGCTACAAGAACGCCATCAAACAGTACAACGTAGATGACTTCAATCAGCCTGATGTGTATTTTAACATCATTAACGAACAAGGTTTATCTGCCCGCTTCATCCAAGAGATGGAGTTGATGGATACAATGTTCATTGATCCTATCACTGAAGAAATCTTACAGGAGATGGGTGAACCTACTACCTTTGAAGGGTTGTTATTTAGAAGTGTGGAGCTAGTCGCAACCGACCAGCATCCTAAAGAGATGGACAGCGCCTTTATGCGACTTAGAGGCTATGAGCGTTTCTCAGGGATGGTTTACAAGCAGATGGTGGAGGCGCTTCGTGAATACCGTGCCAAACCTATGTTATCTAAAGCGTCTATTGACCTTAACCCTAAGGCCGTCTGGTTGAATGTACTCCAAGATGAATCAACAGAATTGGTTGAAACCTCTAACCCAGTACACAACCTTAAAGAACATGAAACGTTAACGTTCGCCGGTCAAGGAGGTCGTTCAACTAAGACCATGGTACGCCGTTCACGGATGTTCCATAAGAATGATCTAGGGGTTATTTCAGAGTCAACACCAGATAGTGCTAAGGTAGCCATCACCACTTACCTAACGCCGGATGCCAAAATACGTAACCTGCGTGGTATGACGGACCACTATACGCCTGGTGATGGTCCTGCTAAATATGTAAGTAGTGTCTCGCTGTTGTCACCGGGTGCAGATAGAGATAGTTCTAAACGTACTAACATGACCTCGGTTCAGCACTCTTCAGGTATTCAAGCAGTGGGCTATAAAAGTACCCCGGTACGTACGGGCTATGAGAAAGTCATGGCACACCGTGTTGATGATCTTTTCGCCTATACAGCTAAACAGGATGGCAAGATTACTGCTAAAGATGACGCTACCGTAACCATTACTTATAAAGACGGTACTGAGGTAACTAAGCCTATAGGTACGCAGTATGCTAAAGTAGCCGACGGTAGTGCTAAGCATGTGCTTAAATGCGATATAGCGGTAGGGAAGACAGTTAAACAAGGTGACGTGATTACTTATAATGAAGCGTTCTTTGAGCCTGACTTCTTTGATCCTAAGCAGGTAAGCTATAAAGCAGGAGCTATGGCAAAAGTCGTTTTGATGGAAACATCAGATACATTAGAGGATGGGTCCGCAATATCACCAAGATTGTCACAGGCATTAAGTACCCCAACGGTTAAGACACGTGCTATTTTAGTACGCTTTGACCAGCAAGTAATTAACCTTGTTAAAGTCGGTGAGACCCTTGAGGCTGATGGTATTTTATGTACCATTGAAGACGGCCTGACTGATGATGGGGCGTTATTTGATGAAGAAACGTTAGCAAGTTTACAAACGTTGGCTAATAACAACCCTAAAGCTAAACTTAAGGGTAACGTTGAACGCATTGATGTACTTTATCATGGTGATAAGTCTGATATGAGTCCTACGCTACAAGCCATTGCTAATCGTGCTGACCGTCAACGCAGTCAGTTAGCAAAGCAGTATAAAGATGGTCGTGCTACCACAGGTCGTGTGACAGAGCCGGTTATTATAGAGAAACAACGTATAGAATTAGATCATGCGTTGATTATCGTGACATTATCATCACTTACCTCTCAAGAAGCAGGTGATAAATTAGTGTTAGGTAATAACCTGAAGTCTGTTGTATCTCGTGTTCTACAAGGCAAGCACGAGACCAAAAGCGGTACTCCGATAGATATGATCTTTGCCTATCAGAGTATCTCTAACCGTATCGCGCTTGCTACTGAGATCATAGGCACGACTAACACACTTTTAGAAGTTGGATCTAAGCGAGCACTCGCACTGTATGAGGGGGAGGAGTAATCCTCCCTTGTAGATCTCACGTATTAATAACATGAATTAGGTGTAACATGAAAATAACCGATAAACTTCACGATAACACAGTAGTGCTAGGTAGCGCTGTTCAGTTAGCCGTGAACGTCATTAAAGAGGTAGCAGGTAACGAGATTGCCGATACCGTAGAAAAGCAACCTCTCTCTGTTATGCTAGCAGATACGTGCGTTGCTAGTATTAATAGCCAATTGTCTAAGAAGGGAGCCGTGTAATGTTACACCGTCATGTGCTTGATGCCAGTATTACTACCGCCACGTTAAATGCCGATGCAAACGTGACATTCACCCCTAAACCCGCTACTCCGCTTGTTGAACTTATTCAAGCTGGAACGTCATTAGTTTCACCTAGTGACGATAGCATGTCGCTATCTGAGACCATTAGTGCTAACTCCATGCTTAAAGACGCAGGCGGTACTATACCGCATGATCTAGCCATGGAAGAGATCGTAGCGTTAGCAGCAGACACGGTATCAGGAATGCTTAATATAACGCGTAACGTGGTTAGACCTATCATCTTAGATCAAGTTGAAATGCTTGATGCGTATTTAGATGAAGAACTTAACCACGGTCATCGTCATGAAATTCTGCCGGTGTTCCTTGAAGATGCATTTTCTAATGCCTCCATTGTTGCATTAGTTGAGAAGTATGCAGAAACAGCAGTGGCAACACCGCCTATGTCTTCTGCTATCTTCCCAGACTACGATGGCGGTCAGTTACGTGAGCTTATTAAAACAGGCATTACACGTATCGATAATGACATTGATACGTTACTTACTGACCTCGCACCTGAGTTCTTATTTGAACTCTATCAAGGTACGTTCCGTGCCCAACTAGCACCTTCACGTGTTGGTCTAGATGAGCAAGCAAAAGCCCGCTTAGATAGAGCCAGCGCTATCCTGAGCTTTTTCATTGCTAAACGTTTCTACGAAGATACGCCTGAAGGCGTGAGCGTTTCACTACCTGAGTTTAAAGAAGCAGTATCGATGCATTTATCTCAGGCGGGTCGACGCGTATACCGTGTTATTGCTCAGCGTGAAGCGTTTGTACGTCAGCAGCGTTTGATTCTAGACATGCCTCAAGCAAGCAATACTGAAAAGCCTATTCTAGTAGTAGGTGAAGTTTATAATCAGTATCTAAAAGATGGCGGCAAACCTGAGTGGTTGATGGGTGCATGTCTTGCAGGCGAGCGCATGCCGTCACCTAATACACTTAACAGCGAAGCTGAAACGTTCCAACGCATGTATGATCGTGCTGAGCGTTTACATAAAGCGCAAAATACCGCTAAACGTAATAGCGCTATGGCGGTCGGTATGCGTAAACAGCTACTTGCTTATATCAGCGCAGTGGATGAAGATGATAAATCAATTGTCATTGATCCAAAAGACACGTTACGTGCTCGTGCGTTAGACGTGGTAGCGGCGACGCCAATCAGTGCCTCGTTAACAACGTATCAATACGTGCGTACGGTTGTGTGTAAAGTATTCTTCCCACACACCCAAGCATTGCGTATCTTAAGCGATATTGATGCCCATGCGCAGAACAATCCATCTTTATCACCTCGTGAGGCAGCAACGTTGGCTACTATTGATCTAGTATGTGAATGGGTTGCTTCTCAGATCGATGTCACACGTAACGCACGCTAAGGAGCTTGTATGGAAGCGTCTAAGTATCAACGGGATGCTAAACGCGTCCAACAGGCTTTACGTCGGGTAAAAGACAGCCTTAAGGTTGTCTCGCCCTTGGCGGTGCATATTCCAAAACGCTATGCGGTTAAAGAACTTGCTAATGTTGGATCTACTGTATCCATTGTGGGTATATTTGGTATCGTTGTCGATGATAGGTACTATGGCGTATCCCTAGTTAATGCGATGATGGTATTAACGCCTTCTAATATCAATACAATCATTGTTGATGATGTTGAATATTACTCATTAGAGTTTCAACCAGGCGATACGTTTATGCCTAACGTTAACTTGGTTAAAGAAGGTACTTTGGTTTATCAGATCTTTGATGAAATAGTAGCAAAGGGCAACACGCCATGGTATCTAGGCTATCGTGATTTAGGACAGTTGTTTGATACTGCGTTATATCACGGTGGCGCTAACTTAAATACCAATCATGCTATCTTAGAGATGATTACTGCCGCACGCGCAAGATCACCGCGTGACCGTACGGTCTTTTATCGTCATCAGTTTAAAGATACTAAACAGTTAGAAGATAAGCCGCCTGAGATAATAGCACTGCGAAGCGTGCAGGATGGTGCATCTAACACCACTGCGAAATTAATGGGCGCTTATTTAGATGAAGGGATTAATTCTGCTTTGGTTGATCCTGCAGAGCGTCTAGAACGGGTTGAAGACCTGTTAAGGAGATAAGATGTCAAACATTGCAAAGTATAGCTGTACGGCCTTGGCAGGTACGAATAAAGCAGGTAAGTTAAAAGCGGACGAGCATGGTTATCGTGAGATGGTCTTAGGTGCTTATGATTTTGATAATTCTGCAGGAGCTGTTTATCCGTTTGAATCTGCTCAGGCTTTATTTAAAAGCTCAAGTAGCTTAATGCGCCGCATAGCCAATGGGCAATGTCGTGGCGAGTATGGGCACCCTAAGCCTTTGCCAGGCATGTCCAATCAACAGTACCTAGAACGCATTCTACGTATTGAAGAGTCAGCAATCTGTGTACATTTTAAAGAAGTCTGGATTGATAAAGATAACGTTAAAGATGAGCACGGTAAGCCGGTTATTGCAGTGATGGGTAAAGTAAAACCATGCGGACCCCACGGCCCAGCATTAGAAGAACAGTTAAACAACACTGAAGAGAACGTTGCCTTTTCTGTTCGTTCATTGACTAACGACCGTATGGTTGCCGGTAAGCTACACAAACACATGAAAGTGTTAGTCTGTTGGGATTATGTTAACGAGCCAGGTATCTCGGTAGCAAATAAATACCAAGCGCCAGCACTTGAAGGTATTAGTGAAGATATTGAAATTGTACCTTCTATGCTAGACGTGGCTGAGCGTCATCAGCATAGCGCAGGTGTATCTATGGAGAACGCAATTAGTTCAACTATGGTACGTACTGAGCTAGGATGGTCTAAGGTGCAGGATCTAAGCTTTGCATCTAAAGGCTGGTAGGTTAAACGAAGCCTTGCCTTCGGGTAAGGCTTTATGCCGTTGGAATTAAATACACCCCTATATTACACTTATGTGCAATCCTGCGGGACGTTAGTTAACTATTTACACAAAACAACAAGGATAAACATTAATGCATCCACAGCCCTTTAAAGAAACATTTGATACATTCTTCATGAAAGTCTATCCAGAGTACATGAACATCTCATCCTCTCAACGGAGTTTGGTTAAGACGTTCTTTTACGTCGGTGGGTTGCTATTTAAAAATAGCGCCGTAGATGGCGGTAACGACGATGCGTCGCTAGAGCAGAATGTTAAAGCCCTTGCAGACATCCAAGTGCATCTTCGTCGTTACTCCAGACAGTTAAATCGTACAGCTCATCCGCCCATCAAAGGTAAGTTAGGTGATACCTTTAAAACGTTTCTCGCTAAAGATGTTACACCACCCCTACCTAAAGGGAAGGCGACGTTAGACTGCTATAATGCGTACGTAGCTGGAATAATCGCTATGTTAGAATTATTAACAGAAAGTTCTAACATAGAACAAGATGACATCGCAATAACACGCTTTGACATCATCAATAACGACCTCATGTCTAATACAGGCATAGAGGTATGGCATGTCCCCACATGGCCTATGGATGAATAAACGACTGTATTAAAAAACACACCTATATTACTATTGTGAGCGTAGAGTGAATCATCGCCTATGTGTAATAAAGTACTTTTAATTAAAACATTGATCCGATCAATCAATTAACAAATAGGAAGATCTCCAATGGCTGAAGCCCAAAAGAATAGCCCATTCCAACAATTCGTTCTGTCCAAGAAAACTACCGAAGCACTAGACAAGGTATCAACAATCGGTGTTGATGCACCTAAGATTGAAGCCGCTAACGTAATCACCGGTCAGGTTGAATCTGTATCTAATGGTGTTATCACATACAACCAACCTAAGAGCCTAGCAGAAGGTTTATTACCTGAAGGCCTAGATATGGCAACTGTTGATAAAGTTGGCGAGTTCCATAAGAAGTGCGCAACTGCACTTGCACAAAGTGTATCAGAAGTAGGTATTGATGCGATGGTGCAAGATAGCGAGATTGCAACAGTAACCGGCACCATGCCTGTAGGTAAGTATACTAAACTAGAAGCTACCGTGCATCGCTCTAAAGATATCAGCTATCCGAAAGATGGACAGCGTGTTACTGAAGCACGTCCAGGTCACGTGGACCTTAAAGCAACATCGAGCTACGGTAAGAGCTCGTCTAGCCACGTAACAGCGGTACGTACGCACGCGGCAGCACTAGCTAAGCAGCTATTGTCTAAGTAGGGAAAGCCTATACGTAAGCCAAGGATGGTAGAGACTATAAGGTCTCTACCATCTATGCCGTATTCTTTTTTTTACATGTAATAGTAGATCTTATGAACCCTGCTAAGGAGGGCTATATTCATATTCAGGTGTTATGAATCTAACTACGAGGAGACGTATCATGCATACTGAAAAGTTACGTCTGGTGATCAGCTCGCCATTCATTCACGCTGCATTAAACAGCGACACCCATGCGTTGGCGTCCATGTTCAATCAACAGTGTTTGGCGATTGGTGAAAGGATCACTAGTCAAGATCACATGCGCGCACGCGCACTTTACAATGCAGTAAGTACACAAGCAGCGAGTTGCACATTCGACCAGTATGCTTATGTTCATTACTGGATATACCGAAACCAGTACTCGGGCTGGGATGAGACAACCATGATAAACAATCTGATTGACAACATAATCAACGATCATGCCGCTTATCTCTTCTTAAACGAAGCGTACTTCTTCGACACAGACCGTGTAGCTGAGTTATACCACCAAACCTTACAGGCATTAGATAACCTTTCATCTAGCGCGTAATAACTATGACAAGCTTGTATCACGTGCTTAATTAAGGAGCCTTACTAATGTCAAGAAAAGATAACTTCCTCACTGTGGCTAACAGTTTTCTAGGTAAAATTCCATTACCTAAAGAACAGCTAGACAAAGAGAAAGCATTTGTTAACACCGCTGCTGATAATGCCGGTTTCCAAACTGAAACAGATCAACAGCTAGCTAGCCGTTTTAAACATTACGTTACAACGGTAATGGCTACCGCTAACCGCCTCATGGACGACAATGATAAATGGGATCCTGTAACTTTTCGTCAGTTAACAGTCCAATATCAAAACGAAGCGTTGCAGCAATTCGCAACCCTCCAAGCCAAAGAAGCGTAATAGCTTTATCATCGCGCAGAAGGGTAAAACCTTCTGCGTTATGACCGTATCCCTACTATAAGGAACGTCCTATGACCACCCCTCTACTTACACTAGCGGAACATCTACCAGCCTTTAAAACATACATCCCGCTTAAACATCAAAGGTGGGTGAATTTAGAACGCGTACAAACACTAGGGATACCTTGTAGTGATGTAAGCGACACGCCTGTATATGTAAATACATTATCAGAAGAACTTATCATTGCCCTTAGAAGTACATTAGCCAATGCTGCGCCAGAAGACTTTATTGCTTTACCTACCCATCTTAAATTAAGTTGGTTGGAGACCTCACGTCGTTTTACTTTATTGGACACTATAGATAGTCGTGAAACGTTAATAGACTCTACTCTATTGTATCTAAGCGAATTGCAGTCTGTAGACGTCTCAGAGCTCATATACGAACAAACTGATCTACTTCATAACCTCATGCCTAAAATCAACATACAGGAGCTCACAGAGCGTATTATGGGGATATATATGGAGATGAACAAGATGATAGTGGATTCTGATCTAATATTAACCTCACCAGCTATAGCTGAAGCTGCATTATATCAAATAGGATTGTTAGATATAGACCCTGTGGATTTCGTTAACCGAGTCATCACTCATCTTGTATTTACCCCTATTCAACCATGACGGCATAGAAGAGCACGAGTTTCCTCGTGCTCTTTTACTTATGCTGTTTCTTTTTTGTTATGCAGCAGGTGTAGACGCGCGCTCTACTAATTCAGCAAAGCCATTGTCCACCGCTTCAAGATCAGCTGTTAGTTTCTCAACAAACGCCGCACGGTTGTTCGGGTTAACGCCAGATAGTGACATGGTGTCTAAGATAGACTGTGCCACTGCATCAACCGTAGTACCAACCTGAGTTAGGCCAGTGAATTCGATCGAGTGAAGTACTGACTCACCAGGAGCAGTTAGATCACGACGACCAATGTTTTCACCGCCAGTCTTAGGCATCATGTTGGTTACTAACCATGCGTTGTTTACACGCGCATGTGTTGGATCAGGTTCGATGAAGATCATGGTCATGCTGACGTAGTCAGGCAGAAGATCCGCAGGAACGTTATCCGCTAGGTTAACAACGCGTGGTACTTTAGTTTCTGGGTCCATTAACAAGTTAAGGATCCATCCGTCGAAGAACTTGTTGATCACACGACCATACTTCTCAGGGAAACCAAATACTGGCACTGAACGTTCACGTGTAACGTTAGCGATGTCTTCTTGCATCTCACCGCCACCACCAACTGCGTTTTCAACGTATTCAGCGGTAAGGGTTGAAGTCAGACCTTCAATAGTCTGCGCATGAAGTTCAACCAGGTTCTTAAGCGTTGCGATCCACACTTCACTATCAGGTAGATCACTGAAGCCACGAGGGGCTTCAAGTAGTACCGGGATAATGTTACGTTTCACGTAAGCGGCATTAGAGTGAACGCTGTTGTAATCTACTAAGAAGCCATTTTGACCATTCTTAGTTAAATCCACACCAGTGTCAGATGAGGTCGCTAGATGGCCAACCCCTGCCTTTAGTACTGCTTCAGTTACACGAGCCATTATACTAGGTCCTCACTTCTGAATGCATTTACCGTAAAGGTACCTACAGTCTTCATGTTATTACCATAGGCGTTGATGTTACAGCTCCAGCTATAACCACGGTTAGTGTCATCTTCCGTTAAGAAGGTTTCTGGCACTACCGTTAAACGCCCGTCAAAACGACCTACGGTACGCTGAGCGATTAACGCGTTAGAACGTTCAATGAACTGTGCGTTAGTCAACTTAGAGTTACCAGATAGATCACGCCATACGCGTTGACACACTTTCTCAAGCTCAGTGAAGAACATCATGTTAATCGCCGAGTTAAGTACCGATGTATCATCATCGTAGACGGTTTGAATTGCAGGGTAGAAGAATGAACGACGATCGTAGGCTTGTGACCAAACCATGCCGTTATTCCAATCTGCATTGCGCACGCGTGCAGTCTTATACGTGTTGTTAAGACCACGTAGTAGAGAGATCTGATTAGTCGGTGACTGATCAAAACCACGACCTGCGGTTGCAACGCCTGACGCCGCACCCATGAAAGTAGCAACTTTCTGTGCAAGGTCAACTGTCTGAGGTACAAGGCCGTTAAAGTTACCGCCGTTTAATGTACCTGCCTGTTCAACAACGATACAACGACAAGTTGCCGTGCCGTAGAAAGCTGATTCAGGATACAGACGTGCTGCTGTACGAAGCGCTACACCAATAGATGAATCTTCAGCAACAGTGTTCTGATCTTCACTAACGTCTTGTGTAGATAGTACTACATAGATGTCTTTACGAAGACCAATTGGCGTAAGTAGCTTACGCTTGGTGTCTAGGCTATAACCTGGATCCCAGTAAGCACTGATAGGATAAGTTGCATCATCCATCAAGTTGTGTTCACTGTTTTCAAAGTTAGCAACATCTTCACCTACTAGGCGGTCGAACGTAGCCCAGCTAAGATCACCGTCATCACCACCTTTAAGGTAATGTGTAGCGGTTTCAGATAGCAAAATACCACCTTCAGCAGGACCTACCACTTCAAACGTCTTATAAGCGGCATTATCATAATCAACACCAGACATGAAGTTAAGACGGTGTGCGTCTTCGCCAGATGTAACGAAAGATTCTTCAGCGGACCAAAGTAAATCAAGTACGTTTTGAATGTTGTTCTTGTACACTTCGATTTGGCCAAACGGACCATACACCGCAGGGAAACCATTGCTAGTATCCATGTCGGTATAAGCCTGATCAACAACACGATCAAAAGAAAGCTGCGTATCCAATTTAGGATTAATTACGCCATCTTTCAAAGAGAACTCAACAAACTGACCACTGGTCAACGTTTGCTGTACTACTGGAGATGAAGTTGCACTTGCACGTTCTACGATCTGTAGACGATACAAGTATGCGTCTTGGTCATCGATGATGTCACCATCAACTTCTACTGAAGAGCTAGTAGTAGGAGCATAGAGACGGAAACCAAGGTTGTTACCGTACTTGCCTACGTGGTGTGCCGGAATTTCCATTATTGGATAAACCGTAGATACTGCTTCAGGTACACCAGCAAGATCACCAGCGCGTTGTGACGCTTGACCTAGAAGCTCACCTTCAGCCATCTCTTCAGTAAACCAACGTAGCTTGTGACCTGAGATCACGTCGCCTGTTGGGATCTTCTGCCCTTCGTCATCAAAAACAAAAGCACCGTCATCAGTTACTTGGTACTGAGGAACTTCTGCTTGAACTACTTCTACGCAAAGACGTAGGCGTGCTTGTTTCGCGTCATCAGCAACTACACGTTGAACCATGATGCTGTTACCCTGACCCATAATGGTGTTAGCCATTACAGTTGCCTGGTTAGCATACGCTTCTGTGTAATCAAACGTCTTCTCACCAAACGTACTAGTAAGGGCAGTGCCTATGCCAAGTACAGGGGTGGTGGGACCACGTTCACACAAAAGATGGACCATCGGTAAGTGCATCGGCAATGCTTCTGCAACCGGCTCTAATTGACCACGAGACTGGTCATTAATGCCGCGCAAATTAGCAAATGGAGCTGCGCTCGTAATTGTCATTTCCGACTCCTTAAATCGCCTTACTATAAGGCATGAAATTTCAAAACTAATTTAGCTAAATTAATTCGTGTGCGTTTAAGTACGCCATGTACGATGTCAAGTATCAGACCTATGCCAATTCTATGTATCGGTCAACGTCTATCACGCATCATAGACATATGTAAATAATTAACGCCATAGCATAAGGCGACTAGCTTGCAAACTATAAGGAAAGTCCATGTACAGATCAAGTTATAATACCATGGTGACTAGAAACTATCGCCGCGATAAACTACAGCGTCAGTTAGAAGAAGCCATCGTTAAAAATGAACTTCCACGTTCCTTTATTAACCCCAATACAAAACTGTTTCTACTCACTCCTGATGTGAAAGAAGTAGATGCATTTGCTCACCCAATGTCAGTAACGTTATCTACACGTGACGATGAGACTGTATTTGCTGTAGATACCCGCCCTTTCTTAAAGGGGACTAAAGATAACTATGGTATTAAAGATACCATGGACTACGAGGCGTTGTTAGGCAGGGCGTTGTTAGAGATCTCCATGTTTGAAGATGGTGATGCACGAGAACTTTATCTAGCTGGCGATGCGCCTATGTGGGTGTTTGTTAACTGGCTAGCTAACCGCATTGCTGCTAACATCGGTTTAGACCCAGCCTCACAAATCGAACTTCAAATCATTTTCGCACTACACTACGTAGGGATGCATGGGTTCATTGGCGATGAGCTTTCAGATTCAGAACGAGGACGTGTTGCAACACGTATCGGTCGAGTATTAAGACTTCCGGTAGATAAAGTACTTGAAATTTGGGGCGAGTGGATGATGACGGGGTCGTTAGCACAGACTGTAAACCTAGCCCATGAACGTATCTCATCATCTCGTATTAAATTGCTAACACCGGCAATGATATTGCAACTCGCTACCGGCACGTCAGGCTGGCGTGGAGCGCATAGTAGAGAGGTTGTAGGCATAGCTCTAGAACATGCACCAACATGGCATTTCATGGTATTTGCTGCATCGTTTAGTAGTGCCTATAAACGTTCTACTTTAGCAGACCTGCTATATAAACAATACAAAGACAAAGACGGGCTTAAGTCGTACACTAAGTCTATCAGTCTATTGGTTCAAGGAACGCGTTAATTGGCGTTCCTGTATATATAAATTAACAGGAGCGACCTCACGTGTTAACCTATTTAGCCGATTATGGATACAAGCACATGTGGTGCAATCCTTATATGGATACACCATCTGTCTTCCAACCCCACCGTTTAACTAATAAACGTGGTGTTAAAGAAACAGTAAAACTACCGTGGGATAGCCAACGACTCCCCACGGATAGCGATACATACCACGTATACAAACTAGGTCAACTACCGCCTTCTACGTTTGGTATAGAGACTTCGTTACGATCGTGGGTGGATTTAGCAACAGTTAGTAACGATAACAATTTACTTATTGAACTGTATACGCAAAATGGCCGCGTGCTAGCAAAGTCACTTGCCTATATGATGGTCAGTGCTAACCGTACTGTTATTGTGGCAATTAAAACCCATGCAAAGCTACCCCCGCTTGGGGAACAGCGCCTTTATATGCGTTTTTATCATAACAGCTACATTAGTTCTGATAGAAGCGCTAACCATTCTCAGCCCTTTATTGTAACTAAGGGTGGGAGCGTTGATACGCCTGCTATCCGTTTAGACATACTTAATACTTTTTACAACTATCAGCAAGAAGTGGGTCATGTTCGTTTAATGAAAAACGGATACGAGCACGGCTACCTTACTCCAGCGGATGTTGAGATAGGCGATGTGTTAGAGATGACATATCAAAGCACTGTGTCACGTACTGTAGATTTTGTTATAAAAGATCTACCTACGTTTAACTCTACGCTAGATAATAGCATCAAGTATCTATTGCACCCGCCTAAAAACGATAACAACCGCATCGATTATCATGATGATATCGATATCGTGCTCTTAGTACCAAGTGACGTACGTGATGATAAATTTAAAGGTGTTTATTATCACTTTAATACTGAACAAGCAATACGCATGGTAACTCACCATGATTATAGTGTCCCTACCGCATTGGTTGATGCGTTCTTAAACGAACACGGCGAGTGGTTAAATACAAACAACGCTATTCTTCGTCTTTATATTAAAGAGTCGGGATACAATAGACCTTTAGTGTTGGAAGACAATCGCATTCACGAGATGTACAAGTTAGATGATGACGCTATTGTTAACGTGCTAACAGGTGTTAATTCTAGCGTAGGGGTGTGGGACGCGGCGTACTTAGAAGCGTCATCTTACCCTGCTATCATGCGGTATAAAGAAGTACCTGGTGAGGTGCCGCGCGTTGTCGATTCTAGCGTATTTACTGATCTAGTTATTGATACACTAGGCTACAATGCGCTGGTTAAAACATTAGGTAACACGCCACTTGCCACTGTAGATGATGGCGGGAGCGCCGAGGTCCACTTGCCGCCTCTTTATCGTGAAAATGCAACCGTATATGAATACACAGAAGATGGCAGGTTGTTAGGTTTCTACTACCATGCTCAGGGTAATGAGTATTATCCAAGACACGAAGAGACACGTCGTGTTGAAGCGGTTAGAGGAACCATGACACGGTATATCGATCAAACGGTCAACTACACGTATGTAGATTACGACCCAAACAAAGACTACCGCTTCTACCTATTAACAGCCGTGGAAGAGTCTGAAGTTGATGGGGAGTGGATTGAGGTGACTGGAGATGATGAGTATTATGCTATCGAAGATAATAGAATTATCTGGAAAGTCGATACACGTCTGACCACCCCGCTAGTGCGTAGTGACGCGGCAGGGCTTGGGTTTACACTACCGCTTAATGTATCGGCCGGTGTGATTACAGTGCCTTTAACGGCTACTTATTATGTTAAGGACGAGCTAACATCGAACCAGCCTATTATCTTACCTTTGGGTAAGGTTGACGTGTGGTTAAACGGTTATCCGTTAATACGTAAAATTGACTATCACGTTACTGATGATAATGTTGTTGTCATTACTAACAAATCGTGGGTGATTGAAGGTCGAATGCAGACGGTCACCGTCCGTGCTACCGGTCACTTAAATGATCAAATGCAAGAAGATGTGGATTACGAAATAGGTCACGTTAGACATGGTAAGTTGTCACGAAACAATCGCTTTGATATTCGTGATGATCGTACTTATCGTGTTATTGCTAACGGTGCTTTAAAGTTACCAGAAGAATTAAGTTTTGCTGAAGACGATGATTCGGTAGATATAAGTAACGTTAGAGAAGGTGCACCCTACATTCTAGAGTACATACATCCGCCACTATGGGAGTTGTATGGCCATAAGGACTACGTGAATCGTCAGACGGCTAAGGACATCGATACGCAGATGTCTAACTTGTTATCTGATCTGTTACCGGAAGCGCAGTTATCTGCACCTATTGCTGTTTCTGAACGCTACGTACTTTACAGTCCGCTGCTAAGTGCAATGATAATGGACATGGTTGAGAAGCGTCTGACAGCGTTAGATGGACGCATGACAGACAAAGATATTGAAGGTATTGTTCATCCGTATCTTGTTTATCTACCGTATGATCCAACGCAACTGAATCTTGCTAAAGACCTAGTCAGTATCCATCCACATTGTTACCGTGAAACAGTATCGTTGTCAATTGCAGAGTATTCGGTACTTGATCGTATTTCTCGCAAATATTTAAATGGACGAGTTGATTTAACGCAATTTGTCTGTGTAGGAGCTTAACGAAATGTTAAATGAATCAGCCCCGGTCTTCAATGTAGATCTTAATAGAGGTTTCCGCATATGGAACATCAATGAGATCTATCAAGTTGGCCAAGAAGACACCGACGGTGTTAATAACCATGTCCCTAATGTAGACGATATGGTAGTGGATTGGACGCGCGGTATTATGCGTGTTACTTACATCAATCTAGAGACGGGTGAAAGTCGTCTTGAGATTTGGCGAGTACCTACAGAAACCGGCATTCAGGATAGAGATATTGTTCTAGGGCTTGCGCCTGGCTCTATTACAGAATACTATCGTGTTTATGTAGATAGCTCAGTTAGCCCGCACGTGATGTCTTTTGATACAAGACTTCACATCTACGGTTCTAATATCTCTCATGTCAAGATCTTTAAAGGTGACGACATCGATGAAGATACAGGTGTTGTTATCTCTGCACGCTATGATCAAAATGGCGTGTTAATTAGCGATAACTTAGATGTCGTTGAAGTAGTACCGTCAGAAGACAACAACCCGGCTATTAAACAACCCGTTACTGCGTCATCTAAATTACCAATTACTGATGGTGAAGTGCTCACCATGGTAGCGTATAATCAAAACGGGTCGGTAGGTGCGGTGTCTAGACTACTAGGTAAGAATACCTCGTTTGTAAAAGCATCGGCCGCTGCTACAGAGCACATTGTCGATGTCTACATTGAATCGCCATTCCTATCTAAAACGCAAGATAACGTACTCCATTACCCACACAATCTACCCTTAAACTCAATGAACCTAATAGGGGTGGTAAAGTATAACAACGGTAAGAAGGTACGTTACCCGATTAACAATCAAACCCGTATGCGTTTGTTTGGCATTGAGAACTATGTTCCTTCAGTAGTAGGTCAGTCGGTACCTTTAGTGTTATCGTACCGTTTAGATGTTAACGAGACCACTTTCTCGCAGTCTTTTAAAAATGGTGCTATTTCGATACCGTATAAGGCTATTACTACAGATGAAGATTTACGTTACAATGTAAAACTCTTTGTCGTACCTAAGTGGATTAGTGACTCAGTGGGTTATACTTTAGAGTATTACCTGTATTCGATGGAGCGCGACATTGCTATTAATGTCACGCAGTATGTTGAATCGGATGCCACACAAACATCGTCATTCAATCCAACGTTATACGGTACCAAGCAAAAGCTAGTGGTTGTCCTGCAGCTTAAAGACGTGGATAGTACTTATCAAAGCTATCGTCACGTACAAAGCTTTAGCATTACACTACTGGGTCGACCACATACTACTGATGCGCCTTATCTCATCGATTATAACAATGATGGCGACTTGGTATACGGGGTGGGTTTATTTGCCCATACGTGTCGAGATGGCGATGATCCAACTAAATGGAACATTGATATTTCTCAGGGTGAGATAGATACTCACAAATGGCTACAGAAGATGTACCGTGATATCGATCCTTTAGTTATTCGTGACGCTGAGCCTGAAGCCCCTACACCTAATCATTTCTTGTTTACCATCGATGATGAGGAGTTTCTCATTCCACTTGAAGATTACCGCAGTCCTATTCAGGTCGATTTTGAACCTAATGAAAACTGCGTCCTAACCCTTAAATGGATTAGACAAACACCAACTAACGATCTGCAGCTAGGGATCAGTAGTTTAAACATCGTCAATGACGAAGACAACGATGTAGGTTAACGTCATAAAGCCTAACCACCTAGCCGCGAGGCCGGGTGGTTAGCTTATGCTGTTATTTCTGTTTTACTGCTGTTTCCACTGTCCCAGCAAGTCGTTCTATATGGTCTGCTAGGGTAGACACGTATTGCGATATACGGATGTGTGGGAGTGTAGACAATGCATTAATACGTCCAGCTAACGCTAGGTAACTTTTAACGTATGCAGATTCATTGGAACCTGTTTTAAATTTACTTACACGATTATCTAATGCTTTAGTCACACCGCTTTCTTTAGCATCGGTTAAATGGCGTGATAGATTAGCAAATGTAGATTTACTACCCACTATCTCCATTGCCTCAATGACTTCTTCTAATGTAGTTAGTAAAGAGATATCATCATAGTTGTCTTCTTTTCTAAACATAAATACAGGTGAAGTTGATTTAAAATTAAAAACAAGCCTTACGTTACCTGGAAGTACGTCTTTTGATACATAGCCGTCATCGGTCTCTTTGATGTCGATAAACTTTGAAATGACATCTTCACCTATTTTATCTAACGCTTCTTCTATTTCAATGATACTCTTAGCGTCGCTACCGTCAATGAATTTCTTAGATAACAGCTCAGCTTCATGACTTAGTGCATCTAATAACCCTACCATCACAGCACTAGTATCTACAACCATAGCTAGATCTACCTGTTTCTTAACAGCTAACTGATCTAGATTATCTTCCACTTCAACTTTAACCGTCTTATCTTCCGTTAAGCCGCGTAAACGTTTAAGACGAGCTTGGACACGATCTTTAATTTTATCTGAACGTGAAGCAAACTTAAGAACCCAAATTACCACGATAGCCAGTGCTTTTTCTATTGCTTCTTTAACGGCCCGGTAGATGCGTTTAATAGTATCTACAACAGCGTCTTCTGTAGAGACGTAGAGTGGATCTATACCTAGCGTAGTGCTAAACCCTTCTAACGCCACCTTGGTAATAGGTTGTTGATAATCTGCATCACTATTACAGGCATTACGTATAGCTTCTAGCCCTTTAGCGATGTTAACTAACGCATCAGCATCTTCAAAATACTGTTCAAACTCTACGCTAGTAATCTGGTCATTAATCTCATCAATTTCATCTTGAGACATTAATGTTTCTAAACTTGGAACAGGGGTTTGATTGTTATTTAACAATCGATGTATTCGTGCAGACATGTTTTACTCCTACTGCTTATCGGGTGTGTTCTTCACTACAGTCTCTAGTAACGATTCTAAATGCGCTACTGTAGTAGTAAAATAACTTATTATCGTTCGTGGTGGCTTTTGAAGCATGGCTGAGATAGGTGCTGCTAGTTTTAACATCTCGTTAGTTACGTCTCGATTGCCACCCATCAGGTCAAACTCAGTGTTCATTACTTTGTCTACCTCTCCTGCAAAGCTTTTAACATCTTCAGTCATCTTTAATACATTCTCTAGATCTAGAAGATCTAAAGCGTCTGCAATGTCTTTTGCTTTAAATGCTTGCTCTTTAACCTCAACGCCTTCAGTCTGCAACATAGCAAAGTTAGGGACATGGCGGGTAAGATCCATGACGATTTGTCGATTGCCGGGGTAGACGTCTTTTGAAGTATGAACGTCTTTCTTACCTTCAAGTTTATAATGCTTGAGGATGTAATCCATTAGTTCATCAGATAACTTAGTGACTTGATTAACATCACCCATGCGTTTAACTTTATTGAACTTATAGATGATCTTTTCACTTGATGTTTTAATAGCAGGTAGCGGGCCTACTAGTGTCTGTAAGCGTTTGACAACTTTATCAAGATCTACTGAGTCGCCTATCGCTAGCGCGGTAAGTTGAGTACCTGGCGGGATAGTGACTTCAACGACCTCTTTATTCTTAAGGTCTTTAAAATCTTCACGTATCCTATCACGTATAGTTTTTAAACGTTCTACAACAACATCTACCCAGCGAAGCAATATCTCGTAAGCGCGTTTAAATACGGCTCTAATTGCTCTAACGATACGAAGCACAGTGTCTTCGACTTTATCTTCTAATGACGCGCCATACGCGGCAATACCTAAAGTATCTATGTGGTGTTCAACGGCAACCTTAGCAACGGGCGAATCCCAATCATCATGCTCACTGCATAATGTCGCTATCTGCTCAAGTTGAATACCTATGTTAAATAATGATTGAAGGTCGTTATCTACCGCCTCTAACGTAAGGTCTAATAGAACCATCTCGCGTGCAGCTTGAGTCTCTAACATAATGCTTTCTTCCGTAAGTATGTGGTATTATGGTCATAGATTATTCGCCTATACATGTTGTAATAGACACTTACCAGTAACCCATATGACTAATCCTTTTAATATGTATCTAAAGCCATGATTAACTTTATATCCGATTATAAGAAATATAAAAACAGCATCGTGGATCTTCAAACGACTAATGAGTCTTTTTTAAGATTAGCATCTGTTTATAAAAAGATGGGCATTGAGAACAATGTATTCCATCTAACGTTACTCCAACCAGAGTTACAAGGTGTAGACCCCTTCTCCACCGAATTGACGCAAGAACAGAAAGTCATGATTACCATGGAGTGTAAATATAACCCATGGTACTTTCTAAGAGAAGTCGTACGCATACCACCTCAATCAGGTAATACCCCTGTTCCATATATTGCAAATCGAGGCAACATAGCATTAACCTGGTGCTTCTTCAACCATATTGACTTTGCACTGATTCAACCTCGTCAGACGGGTAAGTCGGTATCAACTGACTGTTTGATGACTAACCTAATATATCTTGCTATGTTATCATCGCGTATCAACATGATAACTAAGGATGCTAACTTACGCTCAGCTAACGTTGAGCGTCTTAAACGTATACGTGACCTGCTCCCACCTTATTTGATTGTAAAAGATAAGACGGATGCTAATAACCAACATCTTTTAACGTATAACACATTAGACAACACGTACAGTACCGCTGTTGCCCAGTCCTCTGAAGCCGCTGCTATCAACGTGGGTCGTGGTACTACCGCACCTATCACCCAAATCGATGAGGGTCCGTTTATTCGTTTTATTGGCTCTCTAATTCCAGCTGCCCTAGCGGCCGGTACAGCAGCGCGGGAAGAAGCAGAACGCAATAACCAGCCTTATGGAAACATCTTTACAACCACTGCAGGTAAGAAAGATGACCGTGACGGCAAGTACATGTACGACATGATTTCTGGTGGTGCGGTGTGGAATGAAGTATTCTTAGATGCGGTTAACATCAAAGAGTTCCACCGCTTAGTGAGAATGAACTGCACTAACCACAAGATATTGGTCAACGGAACGTTCTCACACAGACAGTTAGGTAAAAGTGACGATTGGTTATATCGCGCTATCTCTAACGCCAATGCTAAAGGTGAAGAAGCTGATCGTGACTTCTTTAATCGTTGGACTAGTGGTACGCAGCGTTCACCGCTTACGACTAAACAGAACAATACCATATTTGAATCTGAAAGAGAACCTGACCACACTGAAGTTACTGATGAAGGGTACATGATACGATGGTACGTGCCTGAATATCAGATTAACCAACGCATGGCGACAGGTCGGTATGTGGCTGGCATGGATACATCAGAAGGTGTAGGTCGAGATGCCATTACCATGTTACTTATGGACGTACGTGATTTATCAGTTGTTGCCGCCATGGATGTTAATGAAGCTAACATTATTCGTTTTTGTAAATGGGTAGGTTCTTTTCTTATCGCCTATGAAAATGTAACGTTGGTCATAGAACGTAAGAGTACAGGGGTGGTGATTATAGACGCGCTAATGATTGAACTGCCCTCTGTCGGTATTGATCCCTTTAAGCGTCTTTATAACACCATTGTCCAAAACCGTCATGAGCGTAAAACAGACTACGACCGCATTATAAAAGATGCTCGTTATCGTGATGAGTCGTTTTACATAAGTCACAAGACTGATTTCGGCTTTGCTACCAATGCTCAATCACGCGCGCTGCTTTACGGTAACGTACTACAGAACGCGGCTACTAACTCAGGCCACCTGGTTAAAGATACCACGCTGTCTACACAGCTACGTGGGCTTGTAGAAAAGAATGGTCGCATTGATCACGAAGCATCAGGTAATGATGATTTGGTGATAGCATGGCTGTTAGCATCGTGGTTTATTACCTATGGAAATCATTTAGACTTCTATGGTATCGACCCAGGTCAATGCATGATGTTGGTAGGTGAGGATACAGAGAACATATCCCACAGTCAGGCTATTAAGGAAAAGAATACACGGACCAGAGAACGTATAGACACTGTGCTTGAAGAGATCACCACAACACAGTCAGGTTTTAAGTTAGCTAAGTTAGAGGCAGAGCTTAAACAACTAACGTATAAGACTAAATCTGACGGGGGTAATATATTGAGTTTTGATGCGTTAATTAAACAAGCTAACGACCGTAAGAAAGCTAAACGTTCTCAAACTAAGAATACACGACTATCACAAGACCTATCATTTTGGTAGGTCTTATCAACCTTTTATCAAATTAAACAATAAGGAAGACCATGAGTTTACTTAATGAAGTACGCGTCACTATTGATCGCAACCGTGAAGACACCATTGATATTTGTAAGCGTGAGGCCATTTACAAACCTCATCTTAGATTGCTAGTGTTGATGCGCCAGGAGATGGGCATTATGGAAGACCCTAGCATGAGCGACATCGACCAGTGTCTAGTTATGGATAAGATGTTCTTTGACCGTCACCTAAAAGACCTTAGAATTAACTCAGACCGTATTTTAACGCATCTTGCAGAAGTCCATAAAACTAAGTGGTATCTTCGTCTACCTAGTTGGTTAGACATCCCCAAGATGCTTGTCATTGCTGATAAAGAATACAATGATCAGGTACGTATGGATGTTCAAACCCCTTATTTTGAATTAGACCAAATTCCTGCACTTACAACAGTCATTTCACACGTACAGCCGTCTAATCGTTTTACAGACGAAATACTTACGCCATTCGGTGAAGTAGAGACCACTATTAAGGTAACGCCAGCTTTAGACCTTAATCAGATACTGACCATGTTTCACACGGTATCTAGTCTTAAATGTGAATACACTAAAGAACCTATAGGTAAGCAGGGTCTTAGTCTAGCAAAAGAAGAACTTGACTTTATTCAAGAAGGTAAACTCCCCGATAACGTTAGCGTGCTGCGTGAACTTGCTACTATAGCCACCTCAGCGACACCATACACCGCGTCGTTATATTTCTTCCTTCGCCGTTTTAAAGCATTAGATGACATGGACCCATATCAGCTCATTAGCTATAAGAGCCAGTGTATGGACAAGGATGCTAAAGTCGCTATCATGACACGTGCTAAAGAGAAAACATTCCTCACATCACGTCAGATAAAGAACGCAATTAAGAAACTTTGCAGTCACTACACGTTTGCAGAAGACATCGATCAGAAAGCTTTATTCGCGCAGGATTACGAGATGTTTAATGCTTTGCGTTTTCATCTAAAACCCTACGAAGCACTGCTTGAATACCAGCGTACAAACGACTATCTACGTAGCGCGCTGGAACGTCAACAAGCCTAACGGCATAGAGGTAGATCTAGCATCACGCTAGATCTACCTTGTTTATGCGTCAGATCCAAATGCACGTTTAAAATTATCCACATAAGCGGCATCGTAACGTGTTCCTGTGATCTGCTGTTCTAACCTTTCGTAGTATTGACGTTGTTGGGTTGTTAATGTACCGTAGGTTAGGGCTTGTTTTATATCATGGTCATTTATAAGTCGATGTAGATAAACCGTTACCATTGATTTACGCAATGCATCGCTAATGGGTAGGGTGTGAATAAACCCTACTAGTTCCATCAACGTGGCATCGTCAAGTAACGATATTTGTTTATAAGGTATTGTAATACCCTCATGACACCATTGGATCAATGTTACAAGTGGGACCTGCACCCCATAATGATCATAAATGGTATCCTGCAGCGTAGCTATCCCAACACTATACCCCGTAGGTAGGCGTTTGAATACTTTATACCGATAGGTTTGATAAACATCGCTCATGTAGACGGTGATAAGAATGTGAAGACTTTCCATAACAACCCTTGGTGGTGGGTTGAACATATTAATCGTAATGCTTCATTGTTAATGATCTCAATACAAGATATAATAACAAACCAGTCCGCACACTAGCCTTTACCGAAGCATTACGCGACGTTACAGCGTCTTCAGTTATTTCGCTGGCTAACTCACGTACTTCTACTAAATCGTCTTGTATACTACGTGACGACATGTATATAGCACGCATCTTAACCAGCACTAAAGGTAGGTTAGTAATATCTACTTTGTTTTGCTGCAGGTAGTGAAAGGCATGAACAATAGTTTTGTCTAACAAAGGCGTTATTACCTTGTCTTTACTATCACTTACATTATCGCTCATGTACTTTAAACTATTAACAAGCTGATCAGGTGGCATAGTGTGGACTGCTTTTGCAATAATATCAACAAGCTCTTGTTTAATGAAGGTACTTTCATCACCTACGGCACGGTGGAGGTATTGTCTAAAACGCGTATAGTCGTTGCGTTTATCTTTAACAATACTTTCACCGTCAATGTCTACAGACGCGCTAACTGTTGTTATCTTTGCATCATCTTCTCTTACGCGATGAAAGACTTCAACCACTGCTTTAAATACCTCACGAATACGTGACTGGATGTCATTGATCATATACACCACCGCGCCGTCAGGTCCAAATCGACGATACGTGTTGTAGTGTATGCCAGTCTTTGCCAGTATACTTTCAGAGCGGTCTTTAACCAACGCACCCCATGAACCATGTACCTTTAAAGAGAACTTCTTAGATAAACTCGCATACGTCATCATTGCAACGCCTTTATCGGCAGGATAGCGAAAGTAATGACTCATTAACGAGCTTAGAAACTTGTAATGTAACATACTTAGTAATGCTACTTGTACTTGTTCTTTTTCCTTACTACTTATGTCGCTTTCTTCAAAACGATGCAAGCACCAGATGATAGATAAATTAACTAGGTCGCTACTGACCTTAAAACTGGTGTCAATGCTTTCTAGAGAATATACATCTGCTTTTAGTGCCACCTCATCAAGCTGCAACACTTCATCAAACCACATGATTTTATCATCATTGGTATAACGAATAGGGTATACGCCAATAAGCGCATCACCGAAGAAGTTTATAGAATCATCTGTCTTAGTGACAAACCCATTGACATAGCTGATAATACGTCTAACAAGTCCGCGATTAAAGACAACGTCTTGACCGATGTCATTAAAGACGGTTTTAAGGGTAGCTGCCATACGGGTATCCTTAATAAATAGAATTAATAATAGGTAATCATAAAAATACACCCCTAACGTATATCTATAGGGCGGTTATAAGCCTAAACTGGGGAATAACAATAACAGGATGAGCAATGTCAGATCCAATAGAAAGAATTATTAAAGCGTTAAAGAAGGTAGAACAAAACAGCGCGTTTGTTCCACAAGAAAATATCACAATACAAGTAATCAATGCGGTTGATGGTAAATTCCATGATCACGTAATAGCTGCTGAGTTAGGTACAAATACAACGACTGATCACGCGAACCGAGAGCGTCTTCGTATCGCTGGTTGGTCCTGCGATGGAGATGACCTTGTAACAACTAAAGGTCACATCGGACTAGGGTGGTTAGCGGGTAAAAACCGTAAGGAAATCAAGAAGTTATTGAAGTCTAAAGAGGTGGACTTTACAAAGATTTAGAGGTCAGATTAGACAAATACTATACCCCGGGGGTTTCAACCCCCCTGTAGTTTTTGATGTGGAGAGGACACATGACGACGATAGTCTGGGATGGACAGCAGTTGGCTAGTGATAGTCAGTTGACTGTGAATTGGAATGTAATATCACAAGAACCTTTTATCAAGCTACAACTCCTAAAAGGGATGTTTATTAATCCGGAAACTAAAGAAGAAGATGCTTTAGTTGGAATGGGCTTTTCAGGGGATGCTGCTCAGCTCTATCCGTTCAGGGATTGGCTTTTATCTGGTTGTATTAGAGAGAACTTTACAGAAGCGCTTAAAGAAGCCTCTGTAATTGTCGTATGCCGTAATTCGGTATGGCATTTTAGCTACGGTCCTGACCCGCTACCGGTCAGAAATACTTTAGCAGTTGGCTCAGGTTGCGATTTTGCAACATCTGCCCTATCATTAGGTAAGACAGCGCCAGAGGCTGTCAAACACGCTATAAAGCACGATGTCTATAGCAGTGGACCTGTGGTATGCTTAAGCGTCAAAGAGGACGGAGAGCCTCTCCTGCATCATTACACACAGGATACAGCGCTTGAGATGATGGCGTCAACCGCCTGGTAGATCCATATTCTTTTAATTAAAACTATAAACGGTAGCCGATTATGCAACTAGATTCATTAATTAGTCAGGAAGTCAGAGTATGTCACACCCAAGATACAGTTGATGTATTTCAGGGTGAAGGGATGGGTATTAAACATTTAATGCATCTTAACAAAACAGACAGTTATGTTAATCATGCCATTATGGTACTTGTATATGTCAAAGGTGAAATAGTCCCCATGTACGTTACCATGTTTAATCATCCAAATCACAATGTGTTTGAAGAGAAGTTTCAGTTCAGCCATCTAGTAGAACACATCAATAGTGGATTTAAGCAAAGTCACGATTTATTAGTAATGTTAACGACCACCGAGCCGCTTCATGCGGTGACCGAAGGTGCACAGCTACATATTCGTTCAGGTGATGTCAACGTTGCTACATTTACACGCTCACCCGTGCAAGGACAGCAACCTGTGAAGGTTCCCAATGTCAAGGGTGTTTTCTATCTAGCTCAGTTATTCTTTGACAACTGCTCGCTAGATGACCATATACGTCAACAATTCCTAACAACCATGTTAGATATGTTATCTTTTGATGTTAAAGAAAGACTAAACCATCGAAGCAATATTAACCAGCCTTTGTCTGGCGTGATACAACTACATTGATATTTAAAGGCAGAGGTCATTGGCCTCTGCTTTATGCCGTTACGGCATAAAGCAAGGCGGTACCGCCTTGCTTCTTTTAACCGCTATACGCCTGATGACGTTAATTTGATATGTCTGTAATAACTTTCTTTATCGTATCAGTGATTTAATCTTACAGCTATCTATGTCAATATCATTTCTATCCAAATACTCTAAACCTTCGCAGATGTTGTTAAAGATTATTAAAACCCCATCCTCTAATTCAATAACAACGTCATCAGTCATTTTGAAATTACCGGTAAAACGATCCCAGGATGAACTATCATCAGAATACTTTATTAGATACTTTGATAGATATATTCTCTTTAAATCAATTGCTCTTCTTAAACTAGATTCTTTATTATTAAAGAACGTTACAGCTTCGTTATATGTTTTAAATATTGTATATTTCCCTTCTTTAACATCTAAACATATAACTGGGATGGTATGTTTTCTTACTTGTATGGGTTTATTTAATGCTTCTTCTAGAGACATGCCTGTCGAAAGGCGATAGTTTAAAGCGGGTAAACTGATGTTAAACTTTTCACACAGTTCTACATAAGTAGTCTCTACCCCATGATAGGTGACTGTTCTTGTAGTCCTTCTATTTAAAGCCTGTTCTTTACGACTGGCCCACCTACAATTCTCTGGACTGTAATCTTTATCGTTATCCTTACGGTCTAGTGTATAACCTTTAGGACACGGTCCCATATCCTCTAAGAAGTTTTCAAAACTATCAAGCCACCGCTTACACACTTTAATGCCACGTCCGCCATAATTGTAATAGTCAATATTTTTAGGATTGTAACAGCGACCCTTCATAGCGTGGTAATATTTATATTCCTTTGCTGCCGACATCCCGTGTACCTGGCTAGTATGCCTTATCTTTTCCTTTTGATAACATCCGCAACTTGTTGATTTACCGGATAGTAGACTCCCTGCAATAACTTTCTTTACAGAACCGCAATCGCACACACAAGCCCATCGTATCTGACCGAAGCGATTATTATCAGTCCTACTTTCAACTAGCCATCGACCAAATCTCTTACCCTCTAGATCTATATACGCGCCCATTAGTAATACTCTTTAGTTAAAAATAAAGTCATAGTATTAAATAGATAACGTATAAAAAGTAGGTCCGAAGACCTACTTAGTTTAAACGCCTGATGATGTTAACTTAATGTGGCGATAATAGGATTCTTTATCGTCGCAGAATGCTATCTTTTTCCAACGCGTATCTCTATATTCTACATAAAGCTCTTCAGCGTCAGCATAGCCTTCCACCATATCACGATACACACCTAACGTCTGACCACCATGCAAACGTGCCGTATCAATGTTAATTATAGACTGATTGTATATGTAGCTTTTAACCGCATACTCAACCAGTTTAGTAAATGCAGGAATGGTTCTAGGGTTTAGATTCTGCATGTCCGGGTCGTTGCTTACAATACAACGCAATGTAGCGTTACTACTAAGCACGCTTTCAGATTCTACGTGTATGGTGTTTTCTTCAATTAGCGACACGCTAGCTGTAGAGTTTGTCTCGTATCCGTTAACCGCATCTATAACGTTCATTGACTCACGGATTAATGAAGACGTTGTCTGGAAAGTACTACTAGCCTCATTCTCATTAAACCCAATACTCATTACGGAGATAATACTTCGACCCATGGTGGCGGTTTTAGGTATAACGTAGATCTGATGGCTTCCATCATCGTATGTTTTCTTAGCACTTGATAAAGACAGTTCGACCTGTAACCCGCCTACTAGGTTACAGTCAACTAATACACGTGGTCGTACGACTTTAGCGATAATTTGAGATTCAATAGAGACAGGGTAGTTTACAGTGCTAAACCGTTTGTCTATAAAGACTTGCCTCAGTATTTCTTGTGGGATTTTAAACGTAATATCCTGAACGGCTTTTTGAATGGGGCTCATGGCTATATCCCGTGGCTATTAAACAATATAATGAGGTTAATTAATACATTTTCCATTAATTTATGAAGACCTAGCACTGTAGACAGCATTAGTTAAACGTACATGTACACTCATTGTCAGGTTAAAGATTTCATATTCACTTCATACTTTATCGAACAATCTAGGAATAAGAGGCGATTTAATGAGTAAACATACCTTAAGAATCTACGCAGCTGGCGGCTGTGCAGTTAACTTAGCAACCCCTTTTGTAGGTCTTGAATCATCAGATATCTACGCCGACATCCAGACTGCATTTGTAGACACAAGTCTGTCTAACATCGAAGATCCTATCACTGAAGACATGTGCTATATTCTTCCTGATGTAGATGGGTCAGGTAAAGTTCGTCGTGAGAACCATCAGCGTATTTCTGATTCAATCAAAGACATCGTCTCACTACACCCACCGGGTGACTTTAACATTGTAATGTTTTCAGGTGCAGGCGGTAGCGGTAGCGTAGCTGGTCCGCTTATTGCGCGCCATCTTCTAAATAGCGAAGAATCATTTATCTGTATTGTAGTAGGTTCTACAGATTCAGCCATTACGTGTACTAACACGCTTAATACGCTTAAGTCGTTAGATAGCATCTCGCAAAGCGCCGAACTACCTATCACGCTTTATTACGAAGAAAACAGCAGCAACGTTAAACGTTCTGAAGTTGATAAACGTATTCGTGGTGCGATTGGTGCTATCTCGGCACTTGTGTCTGGTAATAACAAAGAACTAGATACTAAAGATGTATCGACGTGGTTATACTACAACCGTGCATCTCAGGTAGAGCCGCAGTTAAGTCAGCTTTCTATTCTACGTGATAACACGTCAGTAGAAGGGATCAATGAGCCAATCTCTATCGCATCGTTACTTGCTGACCCAGATACGCCAATGCCTGAAGCAGCGCCAGATTACCAATGTATTGGTTATCACCGCGATGAAACAGGGGAGATACCAGACATGCATTTAGTTATTTCAACTACTGGCATCGAACGTATTTACGAAGGTATTGCTAAAGCACACGGTACCTACGAAAAGTCTACGTCTAAGCGTTCACTTGATCGTAAGACCTATATCGGTAGTGGCGATAATACAACAAAAGACGGCATGGTACTTTAAGTACTCACCCGGCACCCATACCGCCTCCCTGAAGGGAGGCGTCTATGCCGCTTATCATTATATTTCACACCTACATTACCTGTATAGACTACTCACTAATTCGTATACAAGGTGGTAATAATGACAACCCCTAAATACTATCTATTTGATATCGCAACCGCCCGCGATATCGCTAAACCATTCATTGAAGAACTATCTAAACACTTAGCAGGTAATCCAACCGTCGACATCGATGCTGTGTTAAATCAGTGGTTTTCCGAAAGACTAGCAACAATGGGTGTACTTCATCACGACAACCCGATAGAAGGCAACATGCCTATAGGTGCTGTTATCTTCCTTAACAGCTTACCTGATGTAATAAAAGGTTTAGTTGATAAACAGCTATACCGTGCAGTAAGTAATCAATGGCATCCCGATGCGTCAGTTAAAACCATTATTAAAAATGAGACACTGATAGTTAATGCCTAAAAGGACCCAACTCCATGGCACTAAAAATAATACTCCCTTTACATGAGTTTATAGAAAACCTGGTCAATACATCAGCGCTTTTCTTTTACAGCGTTGACCGCCCTAACCCGGTCAAGCGTAACGACGCTAGGATGATTATACATCATCTAATCGATGACGCGATGAGTCATGCCTTTAACTGGGCACCCAGCGTAGACACCACGACTGATCTATTAGAGCAGCTATATCCCTGGATGACCACGCATGCAGTCTTTGCATCTAGGTTCTATCAAAACTGCATAGACCCTATCGATGCAAGGTTAACCGATATACTTCAACGCTATGTGCCTCTACGTACTGACGATGTTTGGAATGTGACCAAGAGCTACGATGATATTGTCTTAGAAAACTTAGGCAGCCATTCAGATCCTACCGCGTTAAGTTTCCAAGAACGTTTACAGGCTTTGTTATCGGAACAATATAAAGATCAAGAACAGCAGCTCCCTAATCATCGAGCTAATGCGACCACGCGTGACGATCTAAAAGCGCAGCTAACAGCAAGACATGACGAGTTAACGCATGACGTATTAAGACTCATCATTGATAAAGACCTTAATCTAACAGGGTGAACCAGTGAAACCAGTATCTATTCTTGTTAGCTTTGATGCTATACATTCACTATGTTTTAATTATTTAGAACCAGTAGTAGGCGGGGCTTATTTACTGTGTTTAGATTATTCTAGAGTAATCGACTACGAATTAGAAGTACTTCTACTTGGTGAACAACATCGAGACATGGTAGGTGAGGATATCACAGAGGTGTGGCTAGAGGGTCTGTGTCCTATTGCTGACATCAGAGAGGCACTTAAGCAGGATATCCGCCGTACTATGTATACTACCATAACACGGCTGCTTGGTGCAGACAAGATGGCTAGCCATCATTACGAGTATGAGAAGATGAATGATCCGTTGGAGTATCGTATCGTAGATAATGGTGATTGTCGTGACGTTGAGCTAAATCAGCTACGTGCGCGTAACCAAGAGCTTGAAGCGTTAATCAAACAAATGGAAAGTTAACCATGGCAGTACGCTATTTAATTCTAGACATTGGGGATATACGAAGTAATAACAATCACTTAAATGGGTCGTTAGAAACGTATAACCTCAGGTTAGATGAGTTATTAAGTCTGACTATATCTGCATTGACTAACATTGAAACATACTACCATGATCAGTCAGCTACCGATTTAGATAGACGGTTACTTTACCGTGCGCTTAGTAGTTATAATGAACAACATAGAAAAGACTATACCTTGGAAGATGTTGATGACGTATGTAGTATAGGGTTAAAGATCTATAAACGTCTCTATCCTACTATACTTTCATTTTATCAACAACATCCTTTTACGCATCTAGTAGTAGCTAGATGTATAGGAGATGACCTTTATGTGGAATGTAGCTAGTGGTCCAGATGAACAGTACTTCATCGTAGATGCGGGACAGTATATGTTAAAGACCACCCATGATGATATTAAGGCAATGGAAGCCTTTAAACTTAATGTACATGATTTAGTATTACTTGCCGCTTCTTCAGCGCTAACTACGCAGTTCGATGCGGTTAAAGTCAAGGATCATGTAGAAGGGGAGTTATATACCATCTTTGACAATTACGATGAAGACGGTGTAGGTATGATGAATTATAACGCATTAACACACGTGATTAATTTATCATTAGCTATAGCATGGCCTATTACCCGCATCGTAGATAACTTACAACGCCGTATGCCTAACGTAGAGTTGATAGACGTGGAAGTTATGAATGACGGTACTGTAATATACAAGTACCAATAGTAAAAGGCACTGTATGAAGCTATTAGTAGATTTACCATTAGACAAACCACCATATCCGCCCGAGGCTTCGTTAACGCCTGCAGACATCATAGAGGCCGCTGTAGCGCTATGGATAGATCAGTATACCGACAATGATAGATTAGATGTTAACACTGTTGAACAGGTAGTGGAATATGTAGCTAGTAGGATGGGGTTGAGTGTAGGTAAGAGCGAAGTGCAGGAGACGTTGTATCATTATGTTAATGATATTATAATGGAGACGTATGAGGCTGTGGACGTAAGCCTAGGACGTATTATAAACGCCCTGGCTAATCGCCCGCTGTTAAATTACGTATGCGTTAGTTTCCCGACGTTAGTCATCGAGGTGCATCATCTTGACGAGTAAAATACTTTTATTGGACTGTAGTAAATTACAGTCCATTTATGACGTTATGATAGCAGTATGGCGTTATGAAGCAAAAAGACAAATCACGGTAACCCAAGACACCCTAACCGCAGAAGTGCTTACTATGTATAAGCATGACGTGAGCGTCGACTCAACGGAGCTAAGTAAATACTTTGAAACAGAATATGAGTTCCCGGTTATAAGTCAAGCAGCAATGCCTTATTTTGACGCATTCTGTAAAGAACTTAAAACCTACCATAATCACGCCCTTAGATTTAAACCAACGTATCATTATATCTGTACGCATAATGATACGTTATTTCTAGAATTAGAGTAGAGTATGAATATTAAACACTATATCGTCGCTACCGAGTCAGCGGTACGCGCGTTATATCAGTCTATATCGTCTGAAGATACTGTGGTTACAGATTTAAATGCCGTTATCTCTATGTCTGTCCACGCTGCGTCATTGAGTGTTAACGATGTAGAAAATCAAAGACATAAAGCTATTTATGATTTCCTACATACTCAAAATCTAACGGTTAGAGAAAGAGAAAACTATCTAGCATATATCGATCAATTCATTCAGACCCTAATTACGTGTTTTCATCAATTAGGCATTCGTGATGTAGGTAGAGTGCGTTTTGAAGCTATGGCGGGGATGGACATTGTCGTTAGTGTACCTGATCCTATAGACAATTAACAATAATAAATCTCTACAGGAGATGCTGTATTAAGGAGTACTTAGGTGCTTAAATTTATGATCCTTCACTTAGAGGAACTAGGTGAGTTAATTAACAGCTATAATGGCGTTGTTAATCCCGACAGTCCTAAGTTAGATACCCGAACCCTTGCACGTTTAAATCTTGATCTAGAAGAGCTACTAGATTGGAACATCGATTCAACCAGCGAGGGGCATAGTCAGGTAGTGGCTATGGTAGAGTGCATCTCTGCAGCATTAAGTCGCTACAATATCAATACTGATGATTTTCGTTTCTTAGAAGTCACTGACGATACTGGAACCTTATTATTATATTTTGGAGATTATACCCATGCAGATCTTTCCTGCGTTAGACATCGGATTGCGTGATGTTGTTAGTTTTTCTTTATTTGAAAACACAACAATAGGGACAACATTTACCCGTGTTCGTCTTATCGGGGTAGTAGATTATAGTACCGCTAGTCAAAAGATCGACCCCGTTGCACTACATGAAGACATTATCACTAACCTGCCTGAAGGTAGTGTGGATGATCCAACTATTTATAGTTATCTAAAAATAGAACTAGAAAATGGCGAGCAGACGTTTGTTGGTTTACCTTGGATTGATACCACTACCTTAGAAAAGGTAGGCAGTAATAAACTTACGTTAACCATTGATAACGTTAACGTTGACGATGTGCCTAACATCCTTGCTGCACTTACAGCAAACGGTTATACGGTCAGTAGTAGTAAGGTTGTTTAAACTAAGTAAAGTTTTACTTACCTTACTGTATATATTATGAACGTTGTTGAGTTTGAGACCCTCGCGGTGTTCATGATCTTGAGCCAGAAGATCGATCCCTAAAGGTAGTCACGCACCTTTATATTTGTCAAACGTAGTGTTTACCCTTCCTACATCCTTCCTCTGGGGTGTAGGAAGGTTTTATGCCGTCTTTCTTTTTTGCTTTGAAAAATACACCTAAGTCCAATAACATGAAGTGTAAACTAACTAAATTAAAGACGAGCGTACTATGGATAATCCTTTTGTTCTCCCTACTGAAGAATACGGTAGAGACCTTAACGTCTTAGAACGGTACTATCAAGATACAGCCCGTTATCTGGCACTTGAGACAGGTAAGAGTCACGACGAGTGCTATCAGTGGGTTAGAAAGACAACCCACCCTACTGAAGGACGTCTACCACTTAAAGACCCAGCAGTATTAGCTATGAAGCGCGATAAGCCTGGTACACGTGATAAGTGGAGTACTACTTTCTTAGGCTACATGCAGAAAGTAGAAACTGAAGGATTAATTGTAAGTCCGACTCTAGCAGCATACAGACATCCTGACCAGCATGAGTCACTCCTGGCTAAATACATGCGTAAGAACGTCGATAAGCGCAACGCGGTAAAGAAGCAGAAATTCAAAGCAAAGATGGCGGGCGATAACGCGGCTGCGGGGTTTTACGATATACTGCAATCAACCTTCAAGATTAAGAACAACTCAGTGAGTGGTGGTCATGCCTCGGCCTTTACCCCGTTGTATAACAAATCTACACACTCCACACTAACGTCAACCTGTCGTTCAGCAACCGGCTATGCTAATGCTAACAATGAACGTTTCTTATTTGGCAATAGACATTACTACGATGTGGATGTGGTAATACAGAATATTATTTCGGTTATTAATAATAGCGATTATGCGTTAATAGATGAGGCGGTGAAAACCTATAATCTACACATTCCTACCGTAGAAGAGACATGTGCGTCAATTAAATATTCTACGGATCTATATTGGCGCAACCTACAGTGGAATGCACGTATAGAGAGTCTAGTAAGTAAACTATCAGACCTTGAACGCGTCGCCTATGTATACACGGGTAATTTCTACCACCTTCGTGAGTTTAATCCTCAGTTTGTTCGTACTTTCTTAGATCGCTTTACAACATGTTCTGATACCGTCATTGATAACCCTGAATCTATTATTGAAGAAATGGATGGTGATCTTGAAGCATATGTGGGTATACTCCACGCGCCTGACTTAAAGAATAAGCCAATATTTGCTATCAAAGATGCAGAACCTGAGACCTACGCACGTATTGCAAGTTCAGTTAATAACATCTTTTCTTTACTTAAAGAATATACGGTGTTATTTAAAGCGTTTTGGGTTACGCTCAACCCACCTGCCAGCGTAGCTGTACTACCTGACTCTATCCGCCGTGGCGTATTAGTGTCGGATACTGACTCAACGATATTTACCGTTCAAGATTGGACGATGTGGTATAAGGACGGTGTCGTTGACTTTGATGAGAAGACAACCAGTATTTGGGCATTTGTAGTATATCTAGCACAGATGACCACTATGCATTTGCTTGCATCGCTATCGTCTAACATGGGTGTGGCAAAACCGGATCTGTATAAGTTATCTATGAAAAACGAATACATGATGCCAGCCCTGTCTCTGACCAGCCGTGCTAAGCACTATGCGTATTACATCAGTGCTCAGGAAGGCAACGTTTATAAAGAAATGGTGACCGATATCAAAGGGGTCGAACTTAAATCAACGAAAGCGCCTAAAGAGATCATTGAAAAACTGCACAAGTTTATCATGAAACCCATGGACTGGACGTTGGAAGGTAAGAAGATATCCATTAAGACCATGATGCAGGAAGTGGCCGATCAGGAGCACCTCATCATTAACAGTCTTAAAGAGGGTCGGATTGATTACCTTACTACTGCTGGTATCAAGTCTGCAGATTCCTATGCTAATCCGCAAGGATCTAATTACATATTCTACGATTTCTGGAATAGCGTATTTGGTCCTAAGTACGGAGAGGTACCGCCACCACCCTATAGTACGGTGAAAGTATCGTTAACGTCAACGTCTGTATCTAAAGTTAGAGCATGGATAGAGAGTATAGAGGATAAGGAATTAGCAAGTAGGCTAGAAGATTGGATTGTTAAGCATAACAAAACAACATCTATCACGCAATTTCTAATTCCCATGGATGTAATCAGCACTAAAGGAATGCCTAAAGAGATTATCCAGTGCATGGATATTCGCAAGATTGTATTTACTACAATGGCACCCTTCTACTTAGTATTAGAAACGTATGGTGTTTACATGAAAGATAAAAATATAACCAAACTGGTTAGCGACTTTATGTAGGTGGGGTATGAGTGATAAGTTTATGCAATATCCTAAACACAGAAAGGGAAGCAGTATAGACAAGGTGCTGTCGATGTTTAAGGCAGGTCAGCGTGTTATTGCTGCGGTTGATATAACCGAAGGTGAGTTTGATATGCCCTATGCAAAAGCTAATGACGTCTTGCGTATATTACATATTCACACCGACGGTAGGGTTAACCCGATAGAAGTACATCACGAGTTGGGTTATGTTGAACATAACAAAGCTATGGAGGTGCCTAGTGATTTTATAGGTGATCTGGCCAGCCGTGCTTTCTTCGTTAACGAACGTGAGATTACTTCTACGGTTACTAATCCATATATGGATAGACTACCGCCTAAGGGCGCTAGGTATGTAAATCCAGAGTATCGTAAATAAAACAGCATAAACGAGGTAGATCTAGCATGATGCTAGATCTACCTCTATGCCGTTATAAGAGCAGTTTTAATCCTTCCAACTCAATCTCTAATAGATCCCTTAAAAGTCCGTGGGGAGCCGTCTGGGCGCTTCTATCGCTACGTGCACGTCTTAGTTCACGCTTAAGTACGTTCTCAAAGTCTCTATCTTGCCCCTGATGAGTTGTCAGGTACCATGATAACGCGTGCTTAATCCAAGGCAGCCATGTTAGCCACAATACCCAGCTTATCTGACGAGTGCTAACTAGTCTATTAAAGGGCAGGGCGTTTCTAAGCGTCTCGCCCATTCTAAGCGGGACATTATCTAACACATCGTCAATAGAGGCATTCATCCGTAATAACGTATCTATTACTTCTGTATATTCTTTATCTACAGCTGCGCTATAGTCAGGTAACGCTAGGATAGGTTTGATTAGGCTCTTAGTTTGTGTCTCTTCAGTATAAGCACGTAGGTAGCGGTTCATTAAACTAATAGACAACTGATGGTCTAACATATTACCTAACACATATTGGTAGACAAACATATTAGTTGATTCGCGTTCTTCTAATGGTTTACGATTTTCTAACGTAGCCCATGTTCTATACTGAATAGCAAGCAGAGGAATATCTACAGCAATAACAGAATAGCCCGTCTCATTGTGTTGTCTTTGTCCGTCAGGGAGGTTCAAGTTTAAGTCACTGCTAGGATGATATAAGACACGTACAGCTGATGTCGATGACCAATCAGCTAATAGGCCCTCACCTGTCCAATTAGGTCGTGACAGTGTCGTTGCAACTAAGATATCAACAACGTCTCCACCGTAAAACTCTCCGTCCATAGGTGGGAAAGTATTTATCTCAGTGTTGATATGTTGGCCATGGGCGATATCCGTTACAACATCTTCTATATAGTCGTAATAGCGCAGCATGTTCATAGCGTTCATGGGCGGTAGACTATCTAGAAGTCTAATAATAGGGTGAGTGTCTTTTAAGTGTCTGGGTGAACTTATTGCCTTGGCTTTAACCCGCTCTAAGGCTTTGTCTAATCCGCGTTGGGCTTGGAAAAGACCCGCAAAGACCTGTTGGTTGCGGTTGGGTGAATCTTGAGTAAAAAGCCGTTGCATGGGTCACCTGTAGATGGATGAAGTGATGTAAAGTTTTAATGTTTTCGTGTCATACTATAGAGACAGGTAGCTGTCAGTGTATCTATACTTGGTATAGGTGCCTAACCTGTGTCCCTCTGTGAGGCGATTCAACAGAATTAAACACCTATATCATTTTAGTGATCAATCCGGGAATGGATGATCTATTAGCTAATTTAAACGTTTGACAACATAATTAAAAGGTATACCATTATGGCTGTAAATAAAGATAACAAGTCTACTCCTTCTAACCCTGCTATGGCAGATGCAATGAAAGAGTCAGGCGCAGCAAGTGCGCAGGCACAAGCCCAACCGACAAACCAACAAACTCGAGGAAGAAAAGTGGAAGGTCCAAAAACCCTAGCCGGTCTAAACTCAATCTTTAGCAACCCAATGACGCGTAGCACTGCAGGCGAAATCACTGGTGAGCTAACGCAAACGTTACGTAAGATCCTATCTTCAGAGCGTAACGGTGTACTTGAGAAAGTGACCATTGAACCAATGGACGGTGACAGCCATTCATTAGCGCTATCTGTAATTGTATTACAGTTCCCATTTAACGAACACGTAGCATGCTACACGTACATCGTAGAAGGTTCTGGCGACGGCCTGGCTGATCGTGTACCTAACATCGCAGGTCAGCAAGTTAACATCAAAACTGTAGCTGGTGATGTGTACGATGACAACATGTGGGAGCAGGTTAACATGCACCTACGTAGCAAGTACGGTACTGAGCGCACTTACGTAGATGTTGGTGCTAACGTTATTCCTAAGCACCTTACTGCTGACAGCGAGAAAGAGATTCGTAGCTTGCTATACTTCGGTATCACAGCATGTTACACAACTATCCTTAAGCTAAACGGTGACAACAGCAACGCTATCACTGTAGCAGATATCAACACAGGTGACGTGTTAGCTGCGCAGCTTCGTTACAATCCAGGTGACACGCAAACTGCAGCAGGTCAAACCGTACGTTCTGATCTATCTATCTCGCTGCGCGGTATCATGCAGACAGGTGAAGCAGTATCTGCTAAGCAAACTATTCCATTGACTACAGTTGATGGTTATATGGACCTAACGTACGTACCACGTCAGCAACAGCAAATGGCATACGGCCAGCCTGTTGATCATCGTCAATACGTGCCGCGTCTAGTCATGACTGGCGTAACATCAGGCCTTAGCGTAAACACGCTTGAGCTTGAATTGTTAGGTCTATCTACTTCAGTACTAGCAACTCAGCACCACGCATGGGTTAAGTGCTTCAAGCCAGTTTATGGTGCGTCTAAAGGTGATCTTCATGACATCGGTGCACTAGGCTTTGAAGTAGACTTCGCAGGCAACGGCGAGTTCGGTCGTATTACAACTAAGAGCGATTCGTTCTCAGACCAAAGCTTGTTTGAGCTTGTACAGCGCAGCATGTACAATGAAGTATTGTTCTCTTGGGATATCCCAGAAACAGGTGATCTTAGCTGGTTACAAGAAACGTTCCTTGCTGCTGCCACTGGCAACACTAAGGCTAACCAAGTATTGTTCCAAGCAGCAGATACATTGACCGGTGGTGCATTTAGCCGCCACTACGATGGCTCTGCACCGCTATCTAGCGAAATTACTCGTATCCACCTAGGTACTTACCTAGATGAGAACAACACGCCTCGTGATATCCGCGACCTTGATTACCTAGCGATGCTTAACATCTACGGTGATAAAGATCTAGGTATCGTTGAAGCATTCGGTAACACTTACGACCAGACTGACCGTCCTCAAGAACTACGTCTGGCAGAGCGTGCTAAAATCATCGAAGCTACATTAGGTGATACTGTATCTATTACAGGTTACGCGCGTCGTGTTACGTTTAATCCTAAGTTCATTGAAGCGCTTGCGACGGCATGTGCAGAAGCTGGACTTAAGATCCGCCCTGAGGGTATCTACGGTAACGACATGGGTGCCATTCGTGGTAATACGTCTGCTGTTGGTATGGGTATTGGTCAAAACGCCGGTGGTGCAGTCTTCCAGCAAGGCGGCTCTAACTGGGGTGGTTCTGGCATGGGTTACGGTGCACGTAACGCAGGCAGCCTGTGGAACCGCTAAGTTAAATTAGCTAAGTAGTTAGAAAGGGGGTCTTAGGATCCTCTTTCTTTTTTATGCCCGATTATAATAAGAGAAGGACTTTCCATGGCCACTCCTAAAGTAGAATCTATCCTAACTGTAACCACCCCGCGCCCGGCTGATATCAAGACAATAGAAAAACAACAAGGTATTACCTTAAAGCCTGTTGTTGGCTTTACCGACGCATGGGTGAGTCGTTGCGGTAAAATCATTAAGCTACACTACCCGTTAACAGGGGATGCGTGGTATTATTACGCCGCCCTTACGCCGCGTAGAGCCGACCAGCGTCCGATGGTGACGTTAAAGGGAAAAGAAGGCAACACCATGCGTACCCTCTCCGGAATAGTAGCACGTGCATATTTAGACAACCCTGAAGATATAACACGTTTTGATCTTATCAATATCGATGGTGATAGAGGTAATTGTGCAGCGGATAATTTAAAGTGGAAACTTAAAGCCCATACCACTAAACATTACTACGAAGTAAAAGATACACGTACAGGCTCAATCATGGAGTTTGATACTAAGAAAGACTTTCAAGACTGGGTAAATAAAACCTTTACGTTTAGTAGGAAGAAACGGTAGGTTTTTACAGAGGTGAGCAACGTTATGTTTATTTATTCAAACGTTTAAGATGAAAACCTATATTACTTTAAAGACCCAACCTTTAATAATAACCCTTTTAAGGAGATATCATGGAAGCAGAAATCAGCGTAGCCGCTGAGTCAGGTCACCATCCTGCTAACATGGCGCTAGATCAGATCCAAGGTCCTATAAGTCAGTACTTTAACGACAAACAAGGCGGTGTGCATCTTGCATTAGAGGATCACGATAAACTGTTCAATAACTTGTCTAACCCACCTATTCTGGTTAATGACATTGATACGCTATCGCAGGAAGATAGACAAAAGTTTAATGACTTAGTCTCAACCCGATATGAAGGTGACTCGCTGTCAGTTATTCCGTCATGCGACTGTGGTGTGTTATCAGGCGGCTATAACCTGGGTAAAGTGTGTGGGGTATGTCATACCGAGGTCCAGCAGTCTACAGAGAAGCGCATCGAGTCAACGCTTTGGATGAAGGCACCTGATGGTGTTTATGGGTTCATTAACCCTAACGTATGGTTGATGTTTGAAAAGTACTTTTCAAGCAAGAAACTCTGCTTGGTCGAATGGTTGTGTAATCCTAACTTACACTACGATAATCCTAACAATGAGTCATTAAATCGCCTTAAGCGTTACGGGTTTAAACGAGGTTACAATTACTTCATTGAAAACTTCGACACCATCATGAATGCCTTGTATGACATCTTTGCTATACACAAGCGTTTAGAGATTCAGCATTTTAAAATGACCATGCGCAAGTATCGTCATTGTATCTTTAGCGAATACCTGCCTATTCCATCTAAGGTGGCGTTCGTTACGGAACAAAACGACTCTACGTTAACATCAGATACATCTACCTCACTTGCTATTAATGCAGTAAGAACGATGTCGTCTATTAAACAGGCTATCAAGCCTCTGATGCCTAAACAGTTGGAGAATCGAACACTTAAGTGTGTTAAGCAGATTTCTAACTATTACGAGGAGACGTACAAGACACGTATAGCGTCTAAAGATGGGTTTATCCGTAAACACAAGATATCAGGACGACTTCACTATACCGCCCGTGCAGTTATCGTGTCGTTGAGTGAGTCCCACGAGTACGATGAGATACATCTTCCATGGGGTCTGTCAGTAGGTCTTTTGCGTACACATCTAACTAATAAGTTAATGAAGCTAGGATACACACCTCGCGGTGCTGCTTCTCTACTTCAAGAGTCAATCAGCCAGTACCATCCATTGGTTGATCAGCTTCTAGAAGAGCTTATTGCTGAAGCGCCTGAGATTGACGAATATGCTGAGCATGCTCAGACTAATCAGAAACGCAAAGGAATACCAACAATCCTCCAGCGTAATCCCTCGTTACATCGGTTGTCGGCTCAGTTCATGCGAGTCACTAAAATCATTAAGGATCCAAACATACAAACTATCTCCATGAGCGTCCTCAGCCTGTCTGGCCCCAACGCTGACTTAGGTGGAAATTTAACTAATATATGAGGGTGTTATTTGAAATAATTGGAGTTTAAAATGAAAGAAGGTTTCTACCCCATTCCCGGTTTCAGCAATTATGCTTGTAACGAAAATGGCGACGTTTTAAATATTGAAAAGAACACATTAAATAGCTGGCATAAGAGTAACGGCTACGTATTTACTTTGGTCTACAAAGATAATGGTAAGCGTTATTGCCTGGGTCAACACCGCGCGCTAGCGTTAACATTCCTTAAGAAACCTAAGGTGGCTAAAGGTGTTAGACTGACGGTTAACCACAAAGATGGTGTCAAAGATCATAATTGGTTAGATAACCTCGAGTGGGCTCGCTATGGTGAAAACACCACACACGCCTATGAAACGCGTTTAAGGCCAGATTCTCTTCCTGTTGACGTGGTTAACTTAAAGACCGGTGAACAACATAGATACTTTAGCCTTAGCGAATTTCATAGACAGACTGGTATAAATAGAGACAGTCTGAAGCGCGTTGATGGTAAATGTGTTGATGTTGTTATAGGTGACCTTGATATTAAATTTGACTATAGTGATTATAAATATTTTACTGGCAGCTACGATTACGATGTTGTCGCTAGAAATATTGTTACTGGTCTAATTTACATAGAAAGTACATGCGCCCAATTGTCTAAGCTTATCAACGTGTGTCCTAAAGTAATCCGTCGGGTAGTTGAAGGTAAGAGATTTACTTATCCTATTAAAGGATGGGACATCAGGCCTATGACTAAGAAAATTACTTGGCCCTGGTATACCGAAGACGAGAAACGTGCCTTTTCAATAGAAACTTTCATTTATAAACCTCTAACTGTCGTTTATCCTGACGACCATACAGAGTTATATGGTAATATCCGTACAGCTTCTGAAACGTTAGGCATAACCGATAGATCTATACGTGATTATCTGAAACACAATAAAACAGATAAACATGGTAGATTGTTTTGTTTACACACTTGTGAAATTAGTAATAGTTCCAAAAGGTCCCTACCCAAGTAATTGGGATAGGATAATCTCTTTAACTGCTGGAAACCCTTAAAGCTTCTTATACAACAACGTGACTGGTAACGGTGAGCGTGAATGTGGTCGAAAGACAGAAAGAAATAAGAAGATGCCCTATGGTTATAGCCTAAGGGGTTTATAATAGGCGATCAGCATCCAAGCACCCACCTACATGCGTAGAGGGTGAAGGTTCAACGACCAGAGCGTAGCGGCTCGTACTCTTCAAGTGAAGAGGAAATGGGAGACTGCCTTTAGTAATATAACCCATTACTAAAGGTAGAAGATATGGTCTAGTCTGCATGGAAACATGCAGCTGCAGGTAATGCTGCGGGTAGCGTCTAACGAACGCTATTGACTACAACGTTGACGGTGACGCTCTCAACCTCCTTCTTATTATTGATAAGGAGATGATGCGTAAGATGTACAGACTATCACCACACTATGGTATCTTATCGCTTCAAGAGCCTTCTAAGGTCTCAGGTTGCGTAGGTATGCCTAAACCGGTAGTAAGTACAATAGATAACTGGTTGAAGAAAGGCCCTAAGGTGCCGGTTAAACCAGAATAAATGGAATGGCATGTAGAAAGGGTCTGCATGCTTTATTAAACCCAAATACCGTAGGTGCTTTCATTGAAAGCCAGGTATTTACAATGGAGTCATTATAATGGCACGTAAGAAAAGTATCTACACTGTAGATCAAAAGAGACAACTCACCACCACACGCATGTTGATACGTCTGGCAATGCAACGTAGAACTATCTACTACAGTGAGTTAGCCGAACGCCTAGGGTACAATGTACCTAACATGGCGCTAGGTAAAGTGTTGAGTCCGACGCTTGAGCGGGTTAACCAGTGGTGTTGGGAGCGGCAGCAACCATGGCTTACTGCGTTGGTCGTTAGAAGCTCAGGAAACCATACAGGGCTTCCTGGTGAAGGTTTCTTTAATGAGATGCAAGAGTTAGGCGCATATACCCCTGAAGTCGATACCCATAAGGCACGTCGTGCTTGGGCTGAACCATATATTAAAGGTATATGGGATTTCTGGGGTCCTGATGACGCCGATGTATTGTGTAAAACACGTGTTCTATCACCAGTGTAAGGAAAAGATTATGGATTTTAATAAAGCAATGTCTGTTGTTGAATTTATTGCAGAACAAAAAGAATCGACCGGAAACGGACTCAGCGTAGCCCACATCATGGCACGTCGTGGTTACATCTTTCCATTAGAGTCACCTTTACTGCATCTAGCAACAAATGCAGGGTGGACGGTCGCCCATGAGATGGCTAATGCAGGGTTTGTTTTTCCAGAAGATCATCCCGCATTGAAACTAAGCAATGATCTTGGCCAGACAGTTGCAGCAGTAATGGCTGAGCAGGGTTATATGTTCACAGAGAGCAATGAGTGTATTATCTTTGCCAATGTGTCGGGGTGGACCATAGCCCACACCATGGCTGTTAATGGATATCAGTTTCCTGAAGACAGCAACGTACTCAAACTGGCTAACGACTCCGGATGGACCGTGGCTCACGAGATGGCACGTGGTGGCCATAACTTTGCAAGCGACGACATACTAGATCTTAAAGACAACCATGGGGTGACAGTGGCTAGTTTGATGTAAACAATAAGGACCACCGGTATCGGTGGTCCTGTTATGCCGTCTTTCTTTTTTACTTAAGATCCAAATATCTATAGACCTATATTACCGATGTGATTATAAACTATATATAGTGAGAATTTCATGTCCCTAATAGATACTATCTATGCCACTTATCAACGTTACCGCTATAGACGCAACGGTGCTACATACCTGCCCTTAGTAAGCTATATTGGCGTCAATGCCGACTATGACATTAAAGAGATTGTTAGCCACTTTAGTCTGGATACTGTTATATATTTCGGTAATCTAACTCTATCATCTATAGTAAGCGAATACAGTCCAGGTACGTTCGCTTATGATGTCGACACCAACGACCCTTACCGGTGGCTAGTTAGCTACCTGCAATCGCATAAAAGAGACCAGCAGTCTACCATGATCGTCATAGACGAATATCTAGATAAAGTGGTCGAAGCTAAATTCATCGCATTATGTAATGCGTATTCCGTTAAATTGTTAATTCGTCAACCTATAATTAAATAAGGAAGCCCTTGTTATGGTAAACCTAGAACAACCTTGTGTACTCTCTATTAAATTAACAAGCTTAATTAAACGCTTGGAGTTTAATACCCCTATGGGATGGATAGCCTCTCCCAGCTTTGACATCAACCTGCCTTATCCGTGTTCACTCAAAACTATCTCTAATTTGATTGTTGACACGCTGGATAAAGTTGAAGCGGTTCCTTTAGCTAACGATGCTGGCTATCAGGATATTGCTAACATGGCTAATGATAAACTTAAAGCCATGATAGAGGAGTGGGATGATGAAGAACTCATCGACCAATTAAAGGCGCAGTTAGAATTAGAGTTAACCTCTCTACGCCTTATCTACGAGGCTGATGTAAACAGAACGGGCGTTATTGTCACTATTGAAATACTAGACCGTGATGATCTAGAAGACAGCGCATCCGTAGAATAACATCGTACGACTAGGGGACTTAGGTCCCCTTAACTTTATCTATTTGTTTTTTATTAAGGAAGATTCATGAGCGACCAACAAGATCAAGCAATCAACACGCTATTTAATGCCCTTTTCACCCCACCTGAGCTATTTGATGATGAGCCTGAAGTAATAACCGAAGCTATAGATACTATTCTACTAGCTAAGCAGGCCGTCAAACATGCCGCAGACACGCTAGACGCTATTATCAAACGTGGGCCTTTATACGATGGAGACCTACCTTCTAAAAGTCAGCGAGATTGGTTACTTGAAAAGGGTTTAGTGAGTAAAGCAGTTGTTAAAGGTGAGCAGGGATTCCAGGTAGCTAACTATCTAGGATGGGATGTGGCAAAGGTTATTGACCTACGGGTAGATCTAGCGTCGCTAGATAAAGAGACGCTAGTAGAGTGGGTAAATCAGCAGCTAGATACACCATCGTATGTATACCCCACTCATTCTATTTAAGGATCGTTAACGATGGTTATTCCAGGTAAACTTTCATTTAAAACACTTGCTGTCATTGCTTCGGTGGAAGCTAAAGCTGAGAGTACGTCGTTTTTCAATCGTATACCGCAGTTTTTAGAACAGCTACGTGAGAAAGTAACAAGTGATATCAACATGACTAAAGGTGAAACACCTAGTCAAGAACTTCACCCCAAGGCATTTGAAAAGCTTTTGCACGACACCAATTACGTAAGCCTTTCACCCATTGCAATCTATCGTCCAACAGGCATGCGCGGTAGTTATATCGATTATGTTGAAATGCTGTCTGATTTTCAGGACGAGATTGCTGATATTGAGAAACGTCTACTAGCTCCGCTTAAACGCACCGTGGCCCAAATGCTTGCAGAACCTAAACGTCTTACTCAAGCGTTTCCGGTCAACTATAAGACAGTGGACGTGGAAGCATTGAAAGCCCGTTTTAACAAAGCGGTAGATGCAGATGACAAAGGTGATAAGATCACCTATGGTGAAGCAGTAGCACGTAACAGTGACTGGAAAGGTATCATTAGTACGGTTAACATGCTCGACGAGCAGTATCAACGTGAACCTAATAGCGAAGTCCTTGCTTCTGTTACAGAGCTTTCAGAACATCTATCTCTTTTGATGGAACGCATTAAAAGTCAACCCGATGTCTATAGTTATAAAGGTACCACCCTATCAGCACTGATAGACGCAGTTTACCTTACAGCAAAAGAAGTAGAACTCTATGGTCTACATGGGTTCAATCTAGCTGTAGCTAAGAAAGCATTAGTCGATAGTTACCTAACGGTCAAAGAAGCTAAGTGATATAGTCACCATATCTGACCTAGCGTCGGGTATGGTGGTTATGCCGTCGTGTAAATTTATACATCTAATTAAGTATAATATGACCTATCCCATTAACTTACCTACCCGTGCCTCTGCCTGATTAGCAGTTATGCCGATGTGAACTATGTGATAGTAATCCACTTATTTTCAACCATATATTATCTAATGGACTAAGTAACATGCCATCGTCTTAAACGAGAACATTAATTAAAGAGGTTAACATGAACACTATATTTAAGCCTATCATCCAGCATCATGATGAAGTCAGCAGTTTACTTGATACCCTACCTAAGGGCGATAGTCAAGATGCAATCCACATCCAAGCACTTAACCCTAAGAACATAGGGAAGGGCGAGCAGGATATTGTTGTACTATGTGACGCAGTAGGTTACACAGATGCGTTAATTAACGCCTTTAAAGGATTCTGTGGTTTGTTTACACACCATGTTCCTCTAACCGCATTAGAAGTTATTAGCGAAATTAATAACACCGTTAAGCCAGGTATATTACACTTTACCTTACTTCCTATTGATGTTAAAAACATCAACCAGCAAGAGTTTATTGAGACTCTACATGCTACTGCTATAAATAGCCGTACGCGTAATCTACAATTAGTTACCGTTGATTACTTAACATCCTTAACCGACAAAGATAAAGCGTTCTTATTTCAAAGAGACGCATAATCGCTAGGGGTAGGCATTCGCCTACCCCGCCTTATGCCGGATAGGTAATCTATCTAAACTTACATGCTCCATTAAGAGTATGAAACCCTTTAACCTTAATAACAAGGAGCTAATCTATGCCTGTGATTATAGAAGGCGGTCCCGAGACATTCAGGGCTGTGGCCTATAGCGCACCAAGCCCAAACTTAACTGGGTTTTTATCTCAGCAACTAGATCAGTTCTCAGCCCAAGTCAGTCAAGGCGCTCAACACTACGTTGATTTAGCACGTCAGACCTTTGATTCCTTTAATAGCTCAGAAGCCATGCGTCTGGCTAAAGCAGTCAAACGTAAAGTAGATAGTCTGTGGACCAAAGAAGGCATCTATCCGATGTTAGACATTGGTGAATTGCAACATGCAAATCTAACTATGCAGCGTTGGATTATGGCAGAGCCTACTATACGTAAGATGTATCATCAGCAGCGATGTGAGGGCTATACTGACACGTATGTTGACATGCATCCTGGTGATGTTGGGGAACAGCATTACGATTATCGTCGTGTTGTGGACGGTATGGTGATGGAGCAGGATGATGAGCTAGTAAGTGTCCAATACTTTGACGAGATCAAAGAAGGCGATGAGTTAGATATTGACGATCAAGTAGCCATTCTACGTACTTGGGATAGCGTTAAAGCCGCTATCGAGGAGAACAAAGAAGACCCTACTAGTCCATTTAACGCAAGTCTATAATCTAAATAAGAAAGGTGGGTTGACCATCTTTCTTTTTTGTTAGGATACGACACCATGACTAAAAAGGTTTTACCTACTCTTACTGTAGATGGGTTTGTTCATTCAGTACCACAGACCTGTGACTATCTATTGGCTTATTTCTTTTTAAGTCAGTATTCTCAATCCAACCTCTACTACGGTAAGATATCCTCACTTGCTTACATCATTCAAGAAAACGGTCACGATGAGCAGACTATGCTACTGCGTATTCAAAGCACGCTAACAACGTTGTTTAATCGTTATTTTGACTCTGTAGAAGTTAGCGCAAATATAACGCGCGATGAGGATAATGAGGCGCAGTATGAGATAGTGACCGAACTTATCGTCAGACGTGGCGATATTAGCTATAACGTAGGTAGACAGGTAAGTTTGATTAATTCAGTAGTCCAGAATATAGCGGAGCTAAACAATGGATGATGCAAAAGCTAAACAACGCAAGATCAATGACAGTATACTGTTAGATGACACCACACGAGAAGCCATGCGTGTATTAAATGAGGGAGTAGAAACTAAGCCTACTATAGACTTAGATTTGTTTGTCCGTACCTTTTTACCCGCATTAGGGCAGGAGCACGATGAACCGTTAGACATGAACCCATGGCTGGCGATATCTAAAGGCCCGTATAACCCTGTCGATGTGGTAAGTAATGGTAGCGTGGTATTCACTGTACCGCCTTTACTTAATCGCCGTAATACACGTATTAATGAGAACAGTAAAGACTCGTTAACCACCATAGCTGTTGTGGCTAAGCAGAAAGGTGATGCACACCCCATGATGGGGCAGAATTACCTAAGGCAAGGACTTCTGAGTTATGTAGGGCGTGAAAGAGTTAACCCTGAGGCATTACAAGAATGGAACCGCGTGTTGGTTAAATACGGTTATGATCCTATTGAGTTAGACGCCGTCCCATCTAGTAATAAAAAACCAAACATAGCCACCGCTTCACTGTACGGGGATGATGTTGATGAATTGTAAGGAACCACCATGCAGGGTAAGGGAAAGTATTTAGAACTTGCTTGTTTATCAGATATTCACCTAGGACATAGTCTGGTATCTACTAATGATATTATCTCCCGTCTTTACAAAGCTTTACCTAGTAATAGTGAAACTGATAAGCTAGACGCTATCTTTCTAGCAGGCGATGTCTTTGACAAGCTATTGTTCTTACCTGATGCGCCGGTGTTAGAAATTCAAATATGGATAGCCGATCTATTTGAGCTTTGCCATAGACACGACATTGTGTTGAGAGTATTGGAAGGAACACCTAGCCATGACCGTGGTCAGGGTAGGCAGTTTGAGATGATATATCTTACTGTGGGGTATGATAAAGAAGATAAGTTTGTTGACTTTAAATACGTAGATACGCTATCTATCGAATACATAACTAGCCTTGATATACATGCGCTTTATGTGCCCGATGAATGGGACCACGACCCAGACATCACCTGGGGGTCGGTAAAGGGTTTATTAGAAGAACAAGGGTTAGATAAAGTAGACTTTGCTATCATGCATGGTAACTTTGAATACCATCTACCCGAGCACCTTAAAATACCTAGCCATCAGTCCGCGCGTTATTTAGATATCGTTAAACATTATATCTTTATTGGCCACTTCCACACCCATAGCGTGTATGATCGCATTATCACACAAGGGTCGTTCGACCGCCTAGGTCATGGTGAGGAAGAAGCAAAAGGCCATGTACGCGTTAGAGTGAGCGAAGATGGTCATCATGACCGAGTTGAATTCAGAATCAACCACGACGCAACCCGCTTTGTCACCATCGACGCAACCGATATGGACACAGCAGGCGTTATCAATAAGTTAAAAGCACACGACGACCTTCCTAAAGGTAGCCATGTGCGTATCCAGTGTACCAGTGATGGCGATGTTAAAAACGCCATTAGTACATTAAGGGAACACTTTCCACACTACACGATGAAGTTAAAAGTGGTCAGTGATAAAACCACCACAGACAGTGACGTTACTGGACTTACCGCCAAATACGAGGCGGTAGAAATCTCATCTGCTAACATTACTGCTCTATTAGAAGAAAAGTGCATAGCGGCCGGTTTAGATGCTAATAGAACCGAGCAAGTTAAAGCATTACTTAAAAGAGTACAAGCCCAATGAAACCAGAGATTCGTTTGAAAATTGCCCTGCACCATACACTACTTATGTGTGCTAATTTTAAAGACAAAGATGTAGATAAGATCTACTTAATGTTAGAACAATGGGACGTGGTTCCTGGAAGACCTCCTAGCGGCACGTATACGCCGTTAGCTGAGTTATTTCAAAAGGTCTTCCCGACGGATGATGACCTTTTAGATTTTCTCATCATGGTAGAACGTCAAGTCGTAAATCCTAGCAGCAATGCTTCGGTTAATAACATCAAAGAAAGCCTAATGCGGCTCTATGGCGAGACGGTTGCAGGGATGACCAAGGTGAGGTTATTCCTTGATAAAATTAAACGTAGTAGTGTTACGGTTAAGGATAACTACTGTTGGGACTCAGGCACTATACTGTTAGACAAGCCTGCTTATAAATCAGAAATAGGCTGGCTGTTATTAGGTCCCGGTACGCGTCTGCGTCAAGGTCAGCTATCAAGAGAGTCCATGCATTTAAGAATGGACGCGGTGTTAGGAGATGACGATGGATCTAACACGTGAGTTAGGTGAGTACGGTATTAACATAGGTACATCGGTAGCGTTAGAAGAAGGCTTTAGCCAACTAGAGCGCTACCCGGATAGTTTCTGGGTTAATATACGTACGTTACTACGCAATACCCACGGCGCGGTTAAAGACAGCGTAGGTATTAGCGATACAGCGTTAGTGGAGATGATGGTAGAAGAAATGGAAGGGCTAGATAGCGCTATTACTGCATTAAGTCAAGAAAAGACAACATGTATCTTCTACCATACAAGCCATAATACGCTAGAAAAGCAATTCCCCAAGGCGCAGATAAAGAAACCCAAAACACCAGGGCAGTTACAATATCGCGTGCTTGAACGTGCAGTATGTAAGCGTCTTCTAGCGCAAGATAACAGTATACGTCAAATGGACGTTGCGGTTAAAGGTGAGCGTAATAAAGGAATGATCCTCACCCACTTCCCTATTGATCTACTATCCCATACGTTCTTTGATGAGTTAAGTCTTATTGAAAGCCATACAGGTTCAATTAAAACCCGTAATAAATGGAATAGTAAACTTACAGGGGGTAAACAGTTAACACACATGCCGTTCAATAGCATGACGTTACAGGTATTTGGCGACGGTGCGACTAATTTCAACACCATGCCTCATCGTATCAAAGTAACGTTAAATGAACTTGCCAAAGAAAAACGATGGCATGCGTTAACCACTAAAGATAAAATGCTCTATGATATCGATACATTAAAAGATAAAATAGCAGCAAGTTTTTATAAGCAATTGTTAGCTGTAAGTGTCAGATAATACACAGGCGAGCAATAACATGAAGAACATTAGCCCATAAAGGAAACTCCAATGGCCGATAACAATTTCCGCCGTCCACCACGTAAGAAGAACGTTCTAGACGAGACCAAATTCCGCTTAAGCGCAGATCCTGTATCAGGTTCTAAGCGTCGTCCATCGTTAGCGTTTAGCGTGGTAAAGAACAACCCACGTATTGACGTCTATACTAATGTAGAAGGCGATAAGAACAATGGTAATATCCGTGCTGCAATGGACGGGCCTGTGTTCTTTGCGCTATTAGCGCTTATTAATAAAGCGATTGAAGCTGAACCAAACACACGTTACGTGATTCAAAACAAGAACTACAAATGGTTTGGTCAAGGTAAGAAATCAGACGCGCCAGTTAACCTAAGCGATACGTTGGCAGGTAAGGACGCCGAAGGTCGAATCTTTATCAGCGTTATTGATAAGGAAGACAACAGCCGTCCTAAGATTAAGTTTATTTTCTCATCAGGCTACTGGCATGACCTTTACCATGGTAACGGCACACCGTTCACTGAAGCTGAAGATAGTGTACTAGCCGCAACAGCATTTGTTGAAATGCTTAAAGGATTGATACCTGTAGTTGCCGCTAACGAGTATGAGCCTCCAGCACCACGCGATCAGCAAGGTGGTCAAGGTAATAAGGGCTACAATAACCAAGGTGGCGGTAATAGCTACGGTGGTCAGTCTCAATCATCAAGCAACATCGACTTTGATGAAGATATCTTTTAAGATCACAGGTACGTGAAAGAGGTAGGCATTTGCCTACCTCTTATGCCCAGTAATCGATACCACGTAACTTAACACCTACATTATTTAGATGAACCTTATCCCTAACGTTTAAAGAGGTAACTATGAAAATCACTATTGCGCAGCGCAAGCCCAATGGAATAGCGTCTGTACTGACTAGCCATGGTGATAGAAGTCACGAGTGGATGTTAAGTCCTTATGAGAGAACGACCTTTCAAAACCCTGACCGATTATTTGACAACGCCAATGCGTATCTGGAAAAACTAGACAAAGAGACCCAGCATCGCATATGGAATCTATACGACGAGGTATATTACACCTTTGAAGAGATAGAAAACATTGATGTATTGCAGCAGACGGTAACCGAATTAGTTAACCGCCTCTATACTCTAATAGATGTAGAAGCTCTGCGTCAGTGGTGTATGTTGTATGGTAACTATACCATGCCACCTGATCTACAGGATGAATACAGCGAGGGGTTTAGCAAAGAGCTGACATACCTTCGTAGCGATTATAAAGGATTGCTATTTCTAACAACAGCGTTACGTTTTATGGTGCCGATTTGGGGCGAGTATATTAAACGTAATAAAGCCGAAATAGGCACCGCGTATAAAGAGTACATGGCTACTGCTTTGATAGGTCAGTCCGACATCTACGATACGCCAGAAATCAATAGACTCATTGAGTATATTGAAGCACGTGTAGGTAATCAGGACACGTTAAAACCTACCACTATTCATGGTGGTCTAGGTAGTGCCCAACAAACCGACTGGCTTTTAGCCCGTACGCTACTAGGCCGTATCGCAGTGGCTGAAACGGACAAGCCAGATGGGTCTATTATATCAACCATCTATAACGTTATCACTAACCTTATTGAAAATATGGATAAGACGTTTGGTGGTGGCGGTATGGTATTGGATATGGACCGGTATCGTCCTAAGCGAGGAGAAGAAAGAGAAGACAATGATTCGGTAGCAGAAAGTCTGCAAGTCTCTCAGAGAGTCTCTGACGTCCATCCTATTATTGCAGAAACTTACGTATCTAAATATGTAGAGATGGCTAAAGAGTTAGAACCTGCCGTCCCTATTCGTCTAGTGCGGGAGTGTGTAGTTAGGTTAGTTAAAGCGGGCGATTTAGAGATAGAGCCATTTAGAGTTAATCTAGTGGCTATTGTAGCATCGGAAGCAGTATCTATTAGATCCTTGCACTCTTTGCACTATCCTGAATTACTACGATTGATTGGTGTTGTACAATCTATATTAATCCATAGAGGCATGTACGACATAGCACATATACTGACTGCACGTTGTCAATCGCAAGATCCAACCATAATACGAGGCGATACATATAGCAACAATACACGTTCACGACTAACTAAAGAAAACGTCGATGCGTTAATGAAGCTCTATCCGTATTATAAACTAAAAGCTAAACCTACAGAGCGTAAGAAAACTGATTGTGAAGGTGTTGAATTTATAGAGGGATTCAATAAACACACCCAAACGCTAGATTGGTTTTATAACTCGCCAGATAGCTTACTTAATACCAGTACGCCGCCAGCGGTTAATGGTAAACCTATGTTGATCCCAACGGATATTAGAAACCAACTGGCTACTATGCTTCTAATGTTCCTTGATGATCCAACCCCGTCTGAAAAGACAGTATAACCCTTTTAAAAATAAACTACGTAAATAGGAAGTGCGACTATGTACCAAAGTAATATGACAGTTCATCGTTTAATGTTTTTCGAGGTAGGTAGTTACCATGCGTTAGCTATTAGACCTTATCAGACACACGCCGACGCGCAGTCTTTAGGTATATTTAACGATGTAACGTTTGGCGGTACAAACCTTAACCCTAACGCTATCGCACAAGGGTGTGATGGACTAGTGCGTCCTGCCGCTCAAGCAAGCGGTAACGCTAACATCGCAGGCGGCTGGGATGAAACACGTTTTGTCTTTCTCATGAATGTCTCTATTGAGAAAATGGGCACGACTATTCACCAGGTGTTGTCAGGTTATACTGACCACATGGGTCTAAGTCTACAAGGTTCACTTAACCCTGAGATGCGTTTGCATTTTAATAACTCGGTAGAGATTAGACAATCTCAAATCCTAGGACCTAATGGTCGTCAAATGCAAATGGCGGTAAGAGACGCTTCACACATCATGACCGATAGTGTAGGTAATGCTAATAATCCAACTGCGGGCGGTTGGGGTAACGCTCAGAATAACATGAACTACGCATGTAGTATGCGTCCTCAAGATATCTTTCATCGCGTAGGAGGCTCTGCTTTACTTCAAGAAAGCGTCTACACTAATAACGCGATAGATAGCCGTGTTAGTTTCATCCAAGGACCTAAGAAGAGTCGACGCTCTAACGCATCGGCACCTATCTACCTAAGTCGTCTACTTTCAGCGCATCAAACTGCTGAACGTAACAGCATGGATGTAATGGATGATGATTTAGCGATTTACGATGCTGCTAAAGGTAGCGTTGCTGAACAGAGCATGATGGATGATGGGTTCCTATCATCTTTAGATGCCCATAGTCAAATCATGGCAACAGGGTCGCTAACATACGGTGAGCTCTGTATGTCTAATCCCCACGTAGATCAGATCTGCGAGGTCGTTAAACGTAAAGCAGGCGCGCCTATTCACCATGGTCGCGATGCTAACCATTGGAACGGTGCTAATAATGAAACGTTAATAGCTACTATACTAAGTCATTCAGTACCTGCGTTAATGCTTGACCTTATGTTGCTGGGTGTAGAGTTTACCGCTACCAATAGCACTATGGATACCGACTACGCTGTTGCGGTGACAGGTGCTAATAGCTTTGCAGAAAACATAGACCTAACACCTTACGTGACACGTTTCATCGATCGTTTGAAGTTAGAGATATTATCCGATATCTCGCGTCGTAACCGTATCTCATTTGGTATTCAAATGCGATGTGACATTGTATCCGATACCGTGATCGATATTACACTAGATGGCAATACTGAGCGATTCAGCATGCCTAGTTTCTGCGATGCGCTGACTACTCCGGTATTCACTAACCAGCGAACTGATCTAGACAACGTCGCTAACGATATTATCTCTATTAGCAGTAATCTAGAAACCACCCATCAAATGCACAGCGTTGCACAAACCCCTTACGATAATCAAGGAGTATAACCATGAGCCGCCTGTTAAACCTTTATAAGACAATACTGACCTCGGCGGGTCTTGAGTCAGATGCGCAAGGACGCATCTATCAGAAACTAGCAGGGGAGTCTATCCCCTGTAGCGTAGGGGAGAAAGCACTACTGCTCCCTACCAAAGAAGTATTGAAAGATACTGATTGGTCAAACGCTATTGCCTTTCACCCACTTAGTGAAAATGTAGCACGCGGCGAGTCGCCTATTATTAAGAAGCTTAAAGAGCTGTTACTGATACGCACTACACGTGTGTTAGATGGATTGGCCTATCAACTTCTTTCCATGGCGGCTAACACGCAGCATCATGAGAAGTTCTCCCCCGCGCAGTTAGAATACCTAACGCATCTTAAAGATGCAGATGGTAAGATGGTTGAAGCGTATAGTAAGATGATGGGCCATGCCACCATAGATGGCAAACATCGTTTAATTAACATGTACCTTAAACGTTCAGGTACATTGAACAATACTAAATACGCGCGTCTTTGTGTAGTGAGCATGCCGTTATTGGATAGCGACGATGAAGCCCGCACGCTCTTTGACCATAAAGTGCGTAAACGTGACTTCACGTCAATACCTGCTTTATTTGAGTATATCTTACCAGGTGTGAATGATAACGCATATAGCTATGGTACGCATAACAAGACAGCACCGTTCTTCCATGCACTAATGCTTAGTTATCTTAATTTAGCTAAACAGTTAAATCAGCGTATTGAGTTGTTTAAAGAGCATCTAGTCGATGTGGATGAGCTGACTATTGATGTTAGCTTTGAAGCAGAGATGGGGTGCTTATCAGACATGCGTGATGAGATACCGGTATTAGACGGAAACCAAGGTGATGTGGAAGTAGCAAGTTCTGTGCCTGCTAACACACAGGCGAACAATGCTGCACCAACACCTAACACGTCTACAGCTAAACCTAACGCTACTCAATCTACATCAGCGCCTAAGAAAACAGGCGGTCGTGAGTGGAATAGCGTAGTAGGTAATCGTGTGCCTCAAAACGGCTATCAGGCTCCAAATGTTGGATGGGGCAATGCATCATACGCACCGCCCGCTACTGGGCGTGCAGCAGCTATGCAGAAGCAACGTCAAGGTTATGGTAACCAAGGTAGTTGGGGTAATCCTCAAGGTCAGTGGGGTAACCAGCAAAACGCTTGGGGCGGTAACCAAGGCGGTGGTTGGAACAACGGCGGCTATAATGGAGGTGGTGTTTAAACCGTTTGACTAACGGCATAGATAGAGGGCTAATCCCCTCTATCTATTCTTTTTTGCCGTCATACTGTCGATTTTTACATGGGAAACAGATAATATGTTAAACTTTGTTAGCTAGATGCATGGACTTTAGACGTTCTATTTCTTCTATTGCTGGCATGATGACGGTATTCTTATTAACAAAGTCACCAGGATGCTCATACCCGTTAACACGTAGCAGTATCCAGAAATACTTAGGTGAGATATCTAATTCTAATAATAGCCCATAGAAATCAGATTCTTGACGAAATACACGATGTTCGTCTATTACCACGCTTTGTGTCTTCTCATGACTACGTAGATGATTAAGATGCGTTTCAATCATCACGCGAAAGTCCGGATCATAGTAGACACTTGCTCCATTATCACGTTGCAGATCATTAATTTTAAACGCCATGAAACCTCTCCTAAACAACTTAACACCTACATTATCATAGAGCAATACATAACAAGCCCTTTACATAGGATAATTAACGATGTCCAATAATAATACATCTGAACTTCATCCAGAACTTATGGGACTAGGTAATAACTTAGATCCGTTTGGTAAACATAACTCAGCGTCTCGTAGAAAGATGTTTGCCTCTCACTTGAGTCAGGCATTGGTTATTGAAGGATCCACCCCTAAACGGATCCAAACTGGTGCAGAGCGTGAGCTTGGTAAATATACCAAAGCAATTGAGATGCCTGTAGATGCGTCTATTATAAAAGTGGTTCAACGCTATCCACGTAGACCGGGTGCGGATTCTATTAAAGAAAACCCTACAACCGCTATCATCTACGAGAACATAGAAACACAAGAGGTTGATATACTGCTTGTTGAGAATTATTGTTCTGATCACAACACCTTTGGTTTTCAATACCATCCTACAGCAGCCCTTGAAAAGATATACGCGGGCATGCAAGTACCTAAAGGTACCATTCTTGCTAGATCTAAGGCACTGAAGGACGATGGTAACTACGCGTATGGTCTAGAAGCTAATGTGGCATATATGACACTACCTGCCACTATTGAAGATGGTTTCATTATCAGTGAAAGTATGGCAGAGCGTCTAACAACCACCATGACAGGTTCTCGAGTAGTAAGTTGGGGTAAAGAATACTACCCGCTAAACTTATACGGGGACAAAGACAACTACAAGCCATTCCCAGATATCGGTGATAAAATACGTGAAGATGGTCTACTTATAGCGCTGCGCAAGTATGATCCGGCGTTAGGTATGGTTGAGATGACGCCTAAGGCGTTAATGACACCTGACTATACGTACGATAAGTTAACGTATGTCGCACCAGCGGCAGGCGCGACTGTCTATGATGTTATAGTGGATATGGATCATAACCTTCCGTATAGCAATACGCCAGTGGGAATGAATGCACAACCTGATAAATACCTACGTCTAAGCGATCAGTTCTACGATACAATCTACAACGAGTATCGTCGCCTTGCTAAGCAGCGTGGGAAAGGCCTGCAGCTATCTCCAGCGTTAACTAATATAGTAACACGGGCAATAGCAAATAAGCCTAACTCGGCTCCACATAAAGTCACGCAGAAGTATCGCTACACGCCGCTAGATGATAGACGTGTAGAGATTAAATATGCAAAGAAGGTTAAAGCAACCAAAGGCTTTAAGCTTACAGACAGTAGTGGTTCTTTTCATTAATTAACAACGTATAGTACAATTTTACATGTATTATTATATTCTCTTGTAGTTTTATATGAGTAAAATTATTAAGTGGGTATGATTATGTATAAAAGAGTACCGGGTAATGCAGATTATGAGATTACCCATGAAGGAAAAATAAGACGATGTAACGGTAAGCCTAGTAAACTTACCATAATAGATAATAAGGTAACAATTACGTTATTTAGAGCAAAACAGGTAGTTGATGTCAGATGGTTAGGTCTAATGGCTCACTTTGAAGTGAAGTTAAATGATTCAACTATGAGACATTTTTATACTATAACTTTTGCAGATATGGCAGAGCAACCTACACGACCTTACGCCGGTAAGTGGATGGTTTTTGAAAGGCCAATTATTATTGCTAAAAAGTACAGACTGGTACCTGGTTATACTGACTTAGCAGTGTCCAAAGAAGGCGTCGTGTATGATGTCTTTAAACGTAAAGTGATCGAACAATATCACCAGACAAACGGTTATATGGCTTTTGATTTCTACGATCCGGATAAAAGTAGCAATAATAGTGTTAGGGTTCACCGTTTAGTGGCCCTAGCGTGGCATCCTCGTACGGAATACCTTACAAACCCCTATGTGAATCACAAAAATGGTAATAAAGGTGATCCTCGTCATTCCAATTTAGAGTGGTGTTCAAACGCTGAAAACATTAAACACTCTATAGATCAAGGATTGAGATTAGATGCTGATAGGGTTAAGGTTAAAGATCATCTCACTGGCTTAGTGACAGAGTATGCTTCTAGAAGTCGTGCTGCTGAAGCAATGGGTATTGCTTATTCCAAAGTATGCAATGCTAAGCGTGGCGAGGTTAGAACGTCCTTAATAGATAATCGATGGGAGATCAAACTTATCAACGATGAGTCTGATTGGCTAGTTGACCCTATAGATAAGGTGAAAGGTTATCATTTAGATATTTACATCGACAAGGACATGTATACGGTGGATAGAGTATCTAAATTAGTGTCTTTAGTCAGGGAGAAGTGTGGTCCTTTAAAGGGGCAATACAAGCTACCTGATACCATCGCATCCGCTAACTCTTTAGAAGCAATCGAATGGATGATTGACTATAGCTATCCTAATAGAGTGCGTGTCGTGGTAAAACGTAGACCTACATTATTAAATGGACCGTATCTAGCCAAACATCTCGAAACTGGACAGATAATCAAACACAAGTCTTTTAAAGGCCTAGCTAAGCTAGTAAACGTGCATTGGTTGAAAATACGTAATGTTATCCGTAATAAAGATCCATACCAGTACGATGGATGGGCCTTTAAACAAGATGACGGTAGTGAATGGTTAGATGACTATATAGTCAACCCAGGATCTGCTATGAAGATTAAAGCCACTAAGATAGATGATGGGTCTACTTTTATACTATCGTCGCTTAGAGAGGCTGCTAGGCACTTTGATACTTTGAGAACTGTTATTAAAGTGAGAATAAAACATCGTCGGCCCTTACTAGGCCATCTTTTAGAATATACGAGTTAATTAAATAAGGACGTTTATCTTGAAAGAGATAAATGAACCTCTCCTAACTGCGGGAAACCCCTAAAGCAGTAGACTACCACTTAACCATCGAAAGATAGGTTAATACCCTACCCAGTAATGGAAGTGTAGGGCATGGTAAAAACGTCTACTGATGTACAATGGGCAATCGGCGCATCGAAGTCCCTTACCCTCATCTAGAGGCTGGGATGTGATCAACGGCCAAGGGCTTACCACCCTGTACCTATCAAGTGATAGGGAAACGGAGAGCACCTTAGTGTAACGTACGTACATAGGTGAAGATATGGTCTCTTCTGCATGGAAACATGCAGCAGTTCATAAGCGAACGTGCCGGTACTAACGATACTGGTAGAAGATAAAGAAAGGCGTAATCGTAGATATATGGGAAAATAGTCGACTACCTGTAGGTCAAAATGGTCTGCGTGCAGAAGTCATCATGGATCCTATCTCGCCGGTTAAGCGTATTAACTTATCTCAGCTTTACGAGCAGTATGTTAATGCAACTAGCCATATGGTAGTGTGTGTGATAAAGGAGCTAATGTCTAAAGGTCAACATCAGCAGGCATGGGAGTATCTGAAAGAGTATTACAGTGTTGTGTCACCGCCAATGATCCAAACCATTGAAGAAGTCCTTACTAATGATAGACGTATAGCTACTCATTTGGATATTGTCGCAGAGCATGGTATTTATCTATACCTGCCTGTTAATAGCGAGCACATTGGTCCAGAGTTAATCACTAGCTTGGTAGATAAGTTTCCTGTTGATATTCAACCTGTAACTTATTCGCCTGATGGTGTAACGCAAGTGACAACCGCAGACCCGGTATTAATTGGATCTAAATACATGATGTTACTAGAAGCAGCGCCGGATAACTGGTCTTCAGTATCTACTGCTAAACTACAACATCACGGTCTGCCAGCTAAAGCATCTAAGAGTGACCGCTATGGGTCGCCTAACCGAGAATTGCCTGTAAGGATTATGGGTGAAGATGAGGTAAGGTTATTTAATGCGGCAGTGGGTCCTGAGTTAACAACAGATCTACTAGATGGGTCTGCATCACCAATGACACAAAAGGAAATCATCCGCTCTATACTTAATGCGGATTCTCCGTCAAATATTGAACAATCGGTGAATCGTAGAAAAGTACCGCTGGGTAGAGGAAGGTCTCACGAGTATGTAAACCATCTACTAAGTTGTGCGGGTGTTAAATTTGTAAGAGGAACGTACGATCATGACAAAGATTAATGTTAGAGAGTTACAACAACTTTCACCTGAAGAGATGTGGGCAATGGAAGACAAAGTATTTACCCTCGTCTTTGATGATGGGGAGTTAGAAACGTCAACTCGTCCAACTATCTTAAGTCATTACTACTGGGAAATGCAACGTCATTTCCCAAATGCGACTATCTTAAAGCGTCACCACATCGGCAATGGTCATTTCACACCCAAGCTACATGAAGAAGTGCTAAGTCATGTGTTGTTTGATACCTACTATGCGCTTAATGAAGCAGTAGATATCATGCTACTCAGTCGTATCGCTTACGAGATAACTAACAAGATCTACAACGATACAACGACTAACCTAGCAGGATATGTATCAACGGTAAGTATCTTAGATTATATTGAGATACACAACCATGAAACGACCAAACAAGTGCGTGATGAGTTTAGACCTAACGAACGTGCAATTGAAAAGGGTTATGATAAAATCAAAGACCTGCTTTATAAGCGCGAAGATCAGCTAGCTGAAAACAATGTAACGAGCATGTGTCGCGCTAACGTATTGAGCGTAGGGCAGATTGTTCAGTCGGTCGCAGCACGTGGATTCGTAACCGACATAGACAGCTGGATACCGCCCCGTCCTATTCCAACTAGCTATACGGAAGGGATGAATACGCTACATGACTCGATGGTTGAGTCGCGTTCTGGTTCTAAAGCATCACTTGCACAGAAAGATCCATTACAGATGACACAGTACTATAACCGTCGAATGCAGTTAGGTTGTGCTATTATCCAGAACTTACATAGAGTAGACTGCGGTACAACGCGTACAGTGCGCTTTAGAGTCCTTCCTCAAAGCCTAAAGGTGCTAGTAGGTAAACACTATTACGACAGTAAGAATGAGCTACAGGTAATTAAAGGTGATGAGAAACATCTAATTGGTGAGACAATTAAGATACGTTCTCCTCTTACCTGTGAACATCCCGACCCTTATGGTGTCTGTAGCAAATGTATGGGTACGGTGGCAGCGTCAGTACCACCGGGGGCTAACCTAGGTCACGTAGCGGCTGTGGAGCTATGTGCGGTTATTTCTCAAAGTGTATTATCGATTAAACACTTAGAGGTAAGTTCAGTAGCTATTGAGATCAGCTTAGATGACCACCACCGCCAATACCTTAAGTTAAATGCTAAAGGTGATAAGGTGTTCATCCGCGAACAGAAACGCTACGATCGTATGGAGCTGGTTCTTAACCATAATGACGTTAAACACATCGGCGATATCAACACCATTGAGGACATTACAGACCTATCCTCTAACCGTATTTCATCGTGTCGTGATGTGGTGTTGAACGGTTATCGTGGGGATGAGTTTGAAGATGTGTTGTTGTCGGTATCGTCAGGTAAGAACTACTCATCGCTCTCAGGGGCAATGTTAAACTACCTAAAAGAGCATGGATGGTCTTTAAATGAGAAAGGGTTTTATGTATGTGATCTAAGCCATTGGGATTTTAATGAACCTGCGTTCATCCTACCCATGAAGCATTTGAACATGTTAGAATATATGGACGTCATTAAGACATTCATTGAATCATCTAGCTCTCAAGAGGATAAGAATGCGAGCATGACCTCACGCAGTACCAAGAAACCTACAGATGACAAACGTAACCGTATTGTTAACTGTGATTCTTTGTCTCAAGCGTTGATGGACTTACACGTATTGGTGTCTGAAAAGCTAGGCGTTAACATTGTACATCTAGAGATCATCATACTGTCAATTCTGGCACGTAACCCTGATCGTATGGATCACCGTTTGCCGCGTCCTCAAGACCAGAAGGTCTTTGGCACGTATAAGCAAAACATGGAACTTAGATCGTTAACGGGTCAAGCTGCGTGGATGAACCAAGCACTTATGCTTATCTCACCTACGTCGTTTGCGCTAACTAATCGACCTAAGCACCCTATGGATATGGTGTTCATGGGTAAGTAAACAATAAAAGGAGGGCATCGTGCCAACTCAGTATTACGCACATGTGGATGTAAAAAGTCACCATGTGCGATTCCACACCATGATGCCTGAATGTAAGCGGGCGCTCTATGAGTTCTGTGAGAGGCTAATAGACTATGACCAAGGGTACGATCCTCGTACCCATAGTTACTATAAGATCCCCAAACGGGTATTTGCAGCTTCTCCACATGACCGTAGGGAGCTTCGCTTCCACATCAATCAGTTTAAACAAGTCCTAGAACATTTAAATGTATTAGGGATAAAGACCGATAATTTAAAGATAGAACATTACGTTCCAATCGAGGGGGAAGATGTTGATAGTTTTGCTATTGACGATAGTATACAGCCTTACGAATATCAACTACCTGTCATAGATCACTTTTTAACACCCGGTGTCAGTAAAACAACTAACGCGCCGACGGGTTCGGGTAAGATGCAGCCGCTAGATAGCCTTATCAAGGTACCTGGTGGTTGGAAGACCATGGGAGAAATACAAGTAGGGGACAAAATCACCGCACCCGATGGTCTTCACACGTTTGTGAATGGTGTTTTTCCTCAAGGCGAGATGCAGATTTATAAGGTGACCTTTGCTGATGGTAGAAGTACGGAAGTAGGCGGTGAGCACCTTTGGAAGATGTTTATTGCCAACTACCACGACGTTGATAGACGCTGGCGTATAGGTACTACTTTTGAGATGATGCGTGAACTTAAACGTTCACAGCCTAGGGTTTATATACCGTTAATTCAACCTGAGCAAGGAACGTTTAAAGAACTCCCTATACATCCGTGGACGTTAGGGGCTATGTTAGGTGATGGTAGTTTAACTAATACCACGCCCGCCTTTAGCACAACCTATACAGATATATTCCATAAACTATCCACTTTGTTGCCGGAGCATGTTACATTGCATTGTGGGGCGGACGGAAGATCTAATAGTTTTGGAAATGGTCATGTATTTAGGGAGTATTTTAAACAGCTAGGTTTATGGGGTTGTCGTTCTGCTGATAAATTCATACCCAAGATGTATTTAGAAGCTTCGGTAGAACAGCGTTACGAGCTACTACAGGGGCTAATGGATACCGATGGGGCGATTGATGTAAACTCAACGATGGACTATTCTAGTGTTTCTGAACAACTTGCTAAAGATGTTCAATATTTAGTAAGAAGTTTAGGTGGGATTGCAAAGATATCTAAGCGTCAGACCTATTACACATATAAAGGAGAAAAGAAACCAGGTCAGCCTAGCTATAGGGTTAACATACGCCACCCTAAACCCTCGTCTTTGTTTACGGTTAGCCATAAACTTGAAAGAGCTAATGACGACAACCAATATGCTAAGGGGTTGAAGTTAAAGGTAGTGAGTATAGAACCATCTCGCATGGCAGAGGCACAGTGTATATCGGTTACACACAAGGATCATCTTTACGTGACGGATGATTTTGTGGTTACTCATAACACGATGATGTCTTTATGGTCAACTATGGTTATAAAGAAGCGCACTGTGTTAGTAGTCCCTGCTAAGTATATAACTGAAGGTAAATGGATAGGAGACATTACTAAAACGTTAAATGTACCTAGAGACAAGCTATGTGTGGTCAAGGGCTCCAAAGCCATGCGTACCATTATAGACCTAGGCTTAGCTGATGAGATGGATTATGATTTTATTATCATCTCTGCAACAACCATGTATAACTTCTATAAGGCTTATGAAGAAGGTCGTATGGAAGAAGAAGGATACAATTGTGATCCCGATGAATTATATACGGTCATTAAAGCTGGTTTGCGTATTATCGATGAAGTGCATGAGAACTTCCATTTGAATTACATGCAGGACCTATATGGACATGTGGCCAAGACGATATACATGTCGGCTACGCTAGTATCGGACAACAGCTTTATCAATAGCATGTTGGAAGTGGCCTATCCTGTAGGTGAGCGTATAACGCCAGATTATGATGGCAAATACATCGCCTGTACGGCACTCACGTACCGTTGTAACAAGGTAGAGCTACTATCGCATAAGCGACGCAAGATGTACTCTCAGATGCTCTTTGAGGCGTCTATATTGAAGAAGAAGTTTCGTAGTGAAGCTTATGCTGAAATGATCTATGATATCGTGCTCAATGAATATATCAGTATCCGTGAGCCGGGTCAGAAGATGATGATCTTTGCTGACACTATCGAGATGTGTACGTTTCTTGCAAACTTTATAAAACCACGTTTGACTGACCTAACTGTCAATAGGTTTGTAGGTGAAGATCCAGATGAGTATTTGTATGAGTCTGATGTGGTCATTACTACACCTAAGTCTGCAGGTACTGCGGTAGATATCAAAGGACTTAAAGTTACCTTATTGACATCTGCAATTGGTTCACGCCAATTAAACGCGCAGATACTGGGTCGTTTGCGTAAATTAAAAGGGTTTAAAGATAACGTACCTCGTTTCTTTTATTTAGTTTGCGAAGATATAGATTCTCATGTTAAGTACCATGAAAGAAAACTTGCTACTTTCTCAGATAAAGTTAAAACGCATCGTACGTTGCAAACAGCGTATGTAATATAAGGAGAGATCATGCCTACTGTAACATCCTCTAAAACTGCTTCTAAGCGTTTAAATCCTAAAATGCTTGCGTTACTTAACCGCAGGCTTAAAAAGTCAACATAGACCCATACAAGTCCACTCCTAATGGGGTGGACTTATGCCCTTAAGGAATAGTTATGTTATACCACCTATATAACGGTGAGCAAGTCATGGAACCTCAGCCGTTCGTGGGTGAGGATATCTGCGTACTCACCATAGATAGCGATATTAGCAAAATAGAGACGGTTCACTTCAACCACCCCTTTACATTACCTAACCACCCCGGTCTGTACGCTGTTAGATTAATTGACAACCATGCTGCACTAACCCAAGTAACAGCATTAGGAATACCTGATGGCGTATATGACGTTGCTGTTGTGGATGACCTAGTTACTGTACTTTATAGATCTAATAATGAGATAAGGTATAGAAAGTTAATTATCGATGCGCAGTTAAAAGAATGCGCGGTAGTTAAAGATGGTTTGGTCGGTCTGAATAATACCCCTATACCGTCACTAGAAACTATAGATAGTGTTAGACTCTATCAACGTTTAAACCACAACGGCATAAGTACCCAGTGTTTTGCTTTATCAACAAAAACCCGTATAGAAGATGCCCACCCGCTACGTCCTCGTGGGTTAACATCTATAACTGAATTTAACCAGGGTAAGCTTTATGATATTGAGTTTTTAAATGGCATTAAACTCTATCAGCGAGAACATGTGATTAATGTAGATAATGGCGTCTCTTTTCAAACTAAAGAGTCTATGCTCTGGGAGACAGACTACACGTACGGTAACAACATTGCCTCTTTAATGGTACATGATGTTGGTGTTCTTTTCACTTACGCTAAACTCGATGAGCGAGGCTATGTAGATGCAACGTCATTTAAACTAGAATACGTAAAAGGAAAAGATGTTACGGTTAACGAATATAACACACAAACGTCATAACGGCACAGAGGTAGAGGTAACGTCACGTTACCTCTACCTTATTTATGCTGTTTCTTTTTTGCCTTTATTTAGCTATTTTACCTAATAGCATTTTAATAGCAGCCATGAAAGCATTGTTTACTAAATACCCTCTAAAGTGATGTGTCATCTCTTCTTTAGGTAACCACTTGCGATAGATGTTATCGATGAACTTACCATCGTACTCTAACACTAAATGGCCAATGTTATCAGGCGTCGTCAACACCCGCCATAGCTTAACACGAAAGAATAGTATACCTATCCAGAACTTCCAATAGCTCTCACCGCAGATAAACCACCACGTAGTGATAGCAAAGTCATCACAGTCTCCACGATAGTTACCCATACTGTCTGGTTTCATGATACGCCAGCTATCAACTTTACCATCGGCAGTATATTTGAAACGATGAATTAGATCATCTATTTTACGTTGCGCTTCTGCGCTTACTGTAGGCATGTGTGTTTCCTTATTATAATAGTGTTAATGTTAATTCAACGTAAATACCCGGTTTATGACTAGGTATCTGTCTTACCCACGACAAGTCATTAGTGGTCAGTATCGTTGATAGGGTAACGGGGTTCTCGGTTAATATTTCCTTGATTAACTGACATACGTAAAACTGATCCCTAATTACAATCCAACGTTTAGTTTGCAGCTCGACCATAGAGGTCAAAAAACCCACAGGATCTTTACGGCACTCGTTAACGTCGAAAACCTGTTTTTGTTGACGTATTTCTGATGTCCCCATCAACTCATACGTAAGATGTATTTTCATTTTATTCTAACTACCTTAATATAGTAACATTTAGTTTAGGTCATTATAGCGTATTTTCATTTGCTCTGTAGGTTTACGTAATATAACACTTATAATGTCTGTATTAAGGACACGGTTATATCTAATATAAACTACTTCGTTGAAATCAATACCTGCCAACGCTTTGTCAATACAGTCGTCACCTGACCCGTTAGTCCAGATATCAAAGTCAAAACCCTGCGATGCTTTGATGTTGTTTAATTTAGCATCATCTACATGTTTTAACTGAAGCTCATCTAATATAAAAAGACGTATATCGAACCTAACATGCCATTCATTATGGCAAGTAGTGCATAGGTAATCCACTTCAAGCGGTCTAGCATAGTCGTAATGGTGAGCTTCTAGCTTAACGCCAGTAATCCCACACCGATCACATCTTCTTGATGCTTCCGCTAGACCTCTATTAAGGTGGTTGTGGATAGTTTGTCTCGCTCTTTGTTTAATGTTTTCTTTTGGGTTTTTCTTTCTATACTCGCGCATGTATTTAGATCGATAACCGCTTTCGGTTAATTTCTTGTTACGTTGTCTAACAATCTCACGACGTTCAGGATCGTTAGCATAACGTTCCCTATCTTTCCTACGTCGTATTTCAGGATTTGCGAGATGTTTCTTTTTCTGAGTTTCTATATACTTCTTACCGTTGCGTTTAAAGTGGCGAGCATTGTCAGATCGTTTACATGGGTTACACCATGAATGTAGCTTCTCGTTAGAGCGACCTACATTAACTCTACTAAACATATTTAGGGGTAACAGTTTATCACATTTAGTGCAATGTTTCTCCGTCACCCCCAAGCGTTCAATGTCAACTATTTTCATAGTATCTTCCTATCATATCTTTTTATTCATAATATGATAGGTAAATACTAATCAATAATAGAAATTACTGGATGAAATCCATTCCCTGTAAGGCTTCTGTCTGTATATTGCTCTGGTGAAACTTACTTAAGAATAAAGAGAGAAAGGCACTACCTGTAGCCGAAGCAAGTAACGATAGTGCTTTATCGTTATCAGCAATCGCGTCACCCATGCAGACTTTACAATAGTCGGTAAAGGGTACTTTACAGCTCATTGGGCTTCTGAGTACAAGTGTCTTACCTATGCTGTTCTTTAACTCTGCTTCAGTAAGGGATTTGTCAGGTGATGATACTAAATGACGACCTATAAAAGAACGATAATTCAATTCTGTAATAATCATAGGCATCCCTACTTTATCTTTACAATCATCTTGAGAGATAAAGCTATTTTGGAATACGCGAGTGATGGTCTTCACCGCTTCACCACCTAACGCCGTCTGAGTAGAACGCGCGTAAGACCCGTCACGTAGCGAGTTGATCAATGCAGGCAAGTCGTCAACGTTCCATCCATCTTGAAGCGAGCGCGGAATAACTTCAATTTTAGAGGGATCTTCAAAGGACGCCTCGCCACCATGCATGATATATGCTTGCTTACGGGTAACGTTAAAGGCCTTAGCTGACTTATAGAACCCCGCAGATGGGTCGTCTTTAATATACTCCCGGTCCATGTCGATGAGCTCTTTCTCAATCTTAGCAATTACCGCTGGATTATCTAACTCGTCTTTGTGTTGTTTAAGCAACTGATCACGTCGTTTTACAATAGCAGGCGACGTGGTGATTGACTTCTCAGAAGCAGAAGGGACCCAAAGGCTGGTTAAACTAGACATGAAGTAAAGTTGTTTAAAATAGATAGATACCTGCTCTGCAGTAATAACATCATCTTTAAGCGCTATTGCAATTTGATCACCTATCTTGCCAGCTTTAACTTCTTCGTTAATAAAATCAAACGTATCTTGAAAGGGATACGCTAGTAACATAGCGTTAGCCAGAGTACGTCCTACGGTAGATTCGGTAGATACGGTAACGTTAGCCAGATCGCCTTTAGATAGCGTTACTATGTCGTTAGGTGTAAATAAAGGCTGGTCGTTTTTAAAACCCAATACAGGACCCTGACGACTACCCTGTTCGTCGATGTAATAGATATCGTCATCATACTCTACCAACATACCAACGTACATGTCTTCGCGTGGTTGAGGTGTGAAGATACCAAAGACACTTAAATGCCAATGCTTATAAATAAAGGCATTATGCTTAAGTGCAAATCTTAAATAGTCGTTCTTTTCAATACTCATTATACTGACTCAGCCATTTTAATCTGGTTAACTTCACGAAGCAGCGCTAAGGCTAATACTTCATCCCCTATCTCGCTATTAATAAGCAGCGATACTGATTCATCTACAATATGGTCTTCCACGTCGCTAATTAAAACAAGACCATAGATAAGCGATGCTAACGGGATAATAGATTTAAGTTCAATAAACTCATCTACCAATGCATCAGCATGTAGCCATAGGGTTGTCAAGGGTAACCCGTAATCTATGCCTCGCTCTAATAACCCTTTGGTTGGGTTAATAGATTGCTTAGATATAGGATGGTTCTCATAACGCAGTTTAGCACGATCTTTAGACAGGTCACTGTTAAGTATAAGATTATCAACATCCGCAGTGGCTATTTCTACAATTCTTTCAATAAGTGCAGGTTCTACATAGCGGACAACTTCTAATACGTTAGAGAAAGTAACAACACTACCACTACTGTGTAGCGATTCCATAAACATAGCTAACGCGGTAATGTCATCTTCACTTGCTTCAACCGTGTCAAGTATCATCTGGCCGTCATCTACCTTAGGTAAAAGATTTAGGGTCTCTAATAGTGCTATGTAGGTAAAGGGCTGCGGTGACTGATCCTCATCAATCATAACACCATGACTAGCAAGCAGGTTAATAAGGTATTCGTTATACATTAACGTTACCTCATCAATGATGTATGTGTTGTCCTGTGTGTTTTTGCTCAATACAAAGGCATCAATGGTTTCGACAAATCCTACGATCTGCATATCAAAGAAAAGCTTATTGCAGCTTATAAAGAAAGCCTGACGCGCTTCAGGCAAAGTGGCAGTGAGTGCATCGGCATCAGTTATATACATGGTTATTACCTTAGTACTGGTTGCTACGTTAATTAATACAGCATCTTGTAATTATACAAGACGAGTTATTCATATTTTATCAAACAGGAATATAAATAAAATGGCCAAAACACCAAAGAAGAAAGCGAAAAAGACCCAGGCAGCGCCAGTTACGGATGCGTGGGCTGAATTAAGACAACTTAGCGGCGCGGCTGCTGGCATGCTTGCAGCGGCATCTAAGGTCTCTGAATTGTTTAAAAGTCCAGAGGCATTGAAGAAAGTACAAGACAAGCAAAAGCTAAATGCATTAGGTCGTGTGTTGTTAAATGATCTGACTAACTTTAATACACGCTTAGTTGCTATTCGTGATCGCCACATCAACCGCGATAAACCTAAGGACGATGTTGAAGCTAGCATGATTGCCATCGACATTGGCCAGGACTACCAACAGTGGATTGAAGACTACAATACGGTTGTTCCAATTACCACTGCGCAAATCCTAGAGTTAACGGAAGGGCGTTCCGTTGAGGAAGTTGAGGAGAACGCAAAACAAGCACAGGCTGAGATCGATAAACAAAAGACTCAACCTAAAGTCAAACAACGCCGACTAGGTGCGGTAACCACCACACCTAAAAAGACATTAGACCTTATGGCGATGGCGAAAGGAGGTAGAAAGTGAGCCAGGATAACGAAAACCAACCCCGTACCAAGGTAAGCGACCATTACGAGCAACACGAGCTAGAGGAAAGTAGCGAACGCCCTACTGCTACATTTACGCAGACCGGGGACTATAGTGGACCACTGGATGAAGAGAAGAACTCAGACATCCCGTTGGCGTTACCTAGTGCAAACTTATCTAATCTACTAGATACGTTATCTAGCATGGCTAAGGTTCAGATTTCATCAACATCAGCAAAGCTGTGGGCGGATACCTTAGAGTACAGCAGTTCTATGGACATCATGCCTTATTCTAAGATGTTTTCTAAACCTCTATTTGAAGAGCGTTTAGGTCAAGAAGGAAGCGATTTCCGCCAATATGTAGATTCAGACTCAGGTCGTTTATCTGCAGTTAAACCTAGAATCGGTAAGAGTGCGCCAGGTAGTACAATCAGCGGCGAGGCAGCTATCCTAAAGGTTAACGCTATGTTGACTATGGGTACGTCGGTTCAGATACCATTATGGCACTCTGGTTTTTGGGTAAGCATTAAAGCCCCATCAGAAGGCGCATTAATTGAGCTAGATGAGCGTATCTCGTTAGAGAAAGGCAAGCTAGGTCGAAATACACGCGGTACTGCCTTTAGCCACTCAGGTGTTTATATACGCGGTCATCTATTTAACTTCATCATTGATCATATCTACGATTGTAATGTTAAAGACTGGAATGAGCAGTTTCTACGAGACCACATCTTAGCAACGGACTTCTCATTGCTTGTATGGGGTTTATCGTGTGCGGTGTATCCTAAGGGCTATCCCTTTACTCGTGCTTGCGTTTCCAATATCACTGAGTGCCAGCACGTTATTAAAGAAACACTTAATATCCCTAAACTCCTGTGGACGGATAATAGTGTGTTATCTGATAAACAACGCACCCATATGGCGCAGCGCGCTAGCAAGGTAACGTTAGATCGCGTACAGTGGTACCAAGATGAATTTGAACATCCCCATGCTACGTCGCTTCGTATAAATGCAGCGGTGTCTATGGACCTTCGTGTTCCTACTATGGCTGAGTCTATTACCTCAGGCGTACAGTGGGCTGAAGACATTGAACGTATGACCGAAGAAGGTTTGGGTAAAGACATTAAGTATGAGAAGCGTGCTCGCTATATGAATGAGCAGAGTAAACTAATCATGCTACGTCGTTATTCGCATTGGGTAGGGCGTTTTGTTATTGGTGATGATGACGACGCTTCTATAGTGTCAGGTGATGATCGTGAAACCATTGATAAACTATGTGAACAGTTATCCGCTGATTCAGATACTATTCGTGAGTTTCGTGACCATGTCCAAACGTTCATTGAGAACGCAGCCTTTAGCATTGTAGGTATTCCAACCTATACTTGTCCGTCTTGTGGTGGAGAACAAGAAGATGTTCATGGACGTAGTCCATACATCATCCCGCTTGAGATTGAGCAACTTTTTATTATCCTCGTAGCGTTCAAACGGAGCAAGAGGATAAACGAGCGCAACGAGGTCGATTAATATCGCCTCGCTTTGGGCTTGAAAAAGAACAAGACGCTAGTTCACCGCTAAACCAAGCAATGATGCATTTACCGCCTCTAGATAACATAGGGGCGCAGATTGCATTATCTGAAGCGTATGACCACACCTACGGTATCTTTAACTACGACAGCGCAGCTTACAATCCTTTAAGTATTGTTGCCCAGCATCCTATTGAAGATACCTTAAAGGTGGGGCTAAAACCTTTTATTATTAAACGGTTTAGAATTTACGATATTCAGAAACGCTACGGTCTTTCGTTAACAGAGCTACTTGCACTGCCTCGCGATACAGTGACTGATATCTTCGATGATGCTGCTAAAGCAATCACTGAAGAAGAAGAACAGATGCAGCAAATTCAAGAGGAGATGCGTGAAGCTGTTAACGAGCAGCGTAATGCTAAGCGTAAAGCCATGCGGGCCCAAAGGTCTAAAAAGGTAAAGAAATAGAGGGAGGGTAACACCTCCTCTCTATGCCGTCAGTTGACAATTACAGTACCTAGTTAACGTATGTATAACAATATAGGTGATGTATGAGATTACGATTTATCCATGCTGACTTATTCTATTTAAACGACGTAGATACCCTAGTATGTCCTGTTAACTGCATGGGTACTATGGGTAATGGGCTGGCGCTTGCTTTTAAACTACGGTTTCCTTCAGCATTGTTTGAAGGTTATCGTAATTTATGTCTTAATAGGCAACTAAGGCCAGGTAACTGCTGGCTATATAAACAAAGCAATATAAATGTACTGTGTTTTGCAACCAAAGATCATTGGATGAATGGCTCACAACTAGCATGGATACAAAAAGGTTTATATTCGTGCTTAGATAACTTACCTAAGCGCAATGTTAAACGAATAGCCTTTCCTTTATTGGGGTGTGGTAAGGGAGGTTTGTCGTCAGATAGCGTAATAGCTTTATTTAAAGAGGTATTCGATGAAGACCTTTACGAGGACTTAGATCTAGATATCACGGTATGCCTATGAATTACTTATTTAACAAGGAGAGACCATGTCAGTCTTACGACCAGGTGTAGCAAGAGCTATGATAGATCACTTGCAAATGTCCACCACGCTAATGCAGGTAGAGGGATTAACCATGACCCTTGAAGGTGTTTTTGATACGATAGAAAAAGAGACCGCTACACTCAACGCGATTGAACGCATAGCTGACTCAATAGAAAACAACGTGTCTTTAGAGGATCACCAGGTTGCAATGCTTAAGCGAGTGGGGATACCTAGCACTTCTATGAGTTTAGAGGGACTGCGTGATCAAGTAAAAGTAGTGTGGAAGAACATCATCAAACACATTATCGAAGGGATGAAGAAAGTTAAGGTGTGGGCTAAGAAGATATCTTCCGCTATTCCTAAACTAAAGGCGCTAGTTGAGTCCGTTAGCAAAATGAAACACAGTTACCACTATAGCGACACGGTGACGCTTAGTGAAGAACTTGCCTATCTAGCTGGCAGTAAAATAACACGTGAACAGATATTAAAAGATCTAAATCAAACACACATCGTTATACGTGATTGTTTTGAAGTAGATTTTCCCTCTGTATTAAGCAATGCCGAATCTACTATTAAAGCAGTAGAGACAGTACCTACGACCTTTCAAGGTGAGTTAGACGATTTTAACACCCCTGGTTACGATGAGGCTAAAGAGCTTGTCAAGCAGCTTATGACGCTATCTCGTGTAGATGTTGAAATAGGTGAGAGACACCCTCCAGCAGGCATATGGGGTGAGTCTGTTAATGTAAAAGGTATAACCACCGAACGTCACCTTACCTTCGCCCCGCGTCAGGGTGAGATCTTAGGTGGAAGAATGCCTTTATATCGTTACCCTAGATTCCACAGCGAGGGACATAAAGCGGTACTCAAGCACCTTCCTACTATTGTCAATTATGCTAAGTTAGGTGCTAAGCATTTAGCCAGTAGTCATGTTGACGTATATAGTCGCACCATCAATACAACCAACACCTCTGTTGACGTTGAACCTTTAACCGAAGTGCAGGTGCAAGAGGTGTGTAATGTGTGTCGAGGTATTATTGAATCTTTTGAAATCTACCACGATCAGATAGATGAGATAGAGCGGGTTAAAGAGAAACTTATCAAGGTAGGGAATAAAGCGGTAGGTATCATTACCGATGACGGCGACGAGGCCAAACAAGCCGTTTCCGAGCTTGTACGTAACGTAGTTAGGTTTCAAGCGATGCGATTAGACAAACCCTATGTATCACTTATGGGGCATGGTGTTAGGTCTATGTACGCGTTAATGACTTATGCACAGAAGTCTCTTGGTTAATTTAAGGAGTCCATTATGGAAGCGTTTGTATATCCAATCTTGTTTGCTATTTCTAAAAAGCTCATTGCAGCTACTATCGTATTAGTGTTTTGGTTTGTCGCTTTACGTGTTGCCGATAAAGTACTTGACATTCGATTTAAAGAAGAGTGGGATGAGATCGAGGATGATAAGGCAAAAGTCAGTTACTGGAACACTCGCATGATTGCATTTGCTATTATGCTACTAGGCTGCTTTGCCTTGGTATAAGGAGACAGTATGCGTTTGTCATTATTACTGACATTGGTTTTGTTAACGGCATGTGGGGAGTCTATCCCGCCGCCAGATTACGATAAGACCGAACCCGTTACTGTAGAGGTAATCGATGTCCCGCCAGCACCTGTTGTAGAAGAGGTAATGGAAGAACCTGATCCTATAGCTGTTGAAAAAGACGAGATAGAAGAAAACACCTATCAAGTTGTCGATGCGTCTAAGTTAACCGGTCTTCAGTCTATTAAATACGATGTGTTTTTTAAGGCAGCGATGAGCTGGCATATGCCTCAGATAGACTGGAAATGGTTAAAGGCGCAATGTTGGCAGGAGAGTCGTTTTAATCCTAAAGCAGTAAGTCCGGTAGGTGCCGGGGGTGTCTGTCAATTCATGCCCGGTACATTTGAAGGTGTGCCTGAAGCGGTTAAACAAGGCCGCGATGTATGGGATGCGCGGACTAATATTGAAGCAGGGGCGTGGTATATGAATACGCGCTATAACTTCTGGACATCCCCTCGTCCTCAACTTGACAGAATATGGTTAGCGCAAGCGTGCTATAACGCAGGGTGTGGGCATATTCTCAATGCACAAAAGGCCTGCGGTGGTCCTAGTGGTTATAATGATATCATTGCCTGTCTGCCAGACATCACTGGCCGTCATTCTAAAGAAACAATAAGTTATGTTAAACTCATTGATGGATTTAGAAAACAGCTTGGCGTTGTCGATCCTGTAAATTAAAGAAGAGGGCTTAGCCCTCTCTTTATGCCGTTAATTAAAAACACCCCTACATTACACCTATGAGATATAATAATTCTAAACTAAGGAATAGAGAATGATAGCTATCGCTACCCACACGTTCATCTTGCATTATGAAAAGCTAATGAATATTCAACCTGTCCCCGTAAAGACGCATAAAGACTTAACACGCCGTATAGAACAAGCCAGTCTACCTAACCATGCTACGTTAGAACGTATCAACTCAGGTGACTGTGGCGTTGCTGCAATGGCTATCGGCCTTTATCTAAAACGCCGTGGGTATGATGTTAAATTCTTTGATAATGTCAACCATGCTTACTTTAGCGTCGATGGTGTTTATTATGATACGTTAACACCAACAGGTGCGTCGTCTCATAAAGACATGTATGGTTATTATGCTGATAATCTAATCAAAGAAGTAACGGTTAGGACCTTACATGACAACTATATGCCTTATGATAACTTAGGGGTCGGTATTGTTGATCACTTTTTAAAAGCACACACTAAATTTGGTTATCCTTACGCAAGTTTAGATAATAGTGTTAAAACAGAGATCATCAACGGCCACATAAGAACAGTGCCGGTCAGGTGATACTATGACAAGTTAATCCAGAAGCAATTATACGTAGAAGCTAACCTTTATGGTTTAATTCTATGTATAAACGTTGTCCAACCCATCGACTAAGGTGATAAATATGACTGAATCAACTAGCGGCAAGCGTCGTTCATCGCGCCGTGGCGCATCAACCAAGAAATCAACAGCCGCTCCTGCGCCTTCTAAAGAAGAACAGCAAAAGGTAGAGGCGACCCAGCAGGCTGAAGCAGAAGCTAACGACGCTCCGCCAGCAGACCCTGCTACAGTAGAAGGCAGCACTGACGTTAACCTAGCGGATGTTCAAGATAGCGGCGATGATAGCGAATCTGAGTCTGGTGACGCCACCGAACAAGAAACCGCTAAAGAGCAAGACGGTGAGAGTGAAGAAAGCCAAGAAGAAACTTCTGAAGCTGGTTTCACCATGCCTGAAGGGTTAAGCATTACTGCTGAAGGTGTAATCAACGCGGTACGTACGTACGCGGAAAAGATGGCTAAAGGTATTCCTATCAACGCCACCATTGGTACGCAGCAACAGGTACTGATCTATCGTGCCTTCCAGCGTATGTTAGGTCTTGAAGGTAAGGAACTGTACACTACTATCAATACTGTACTTTCCATCATCAATGATAACCGCGCTAGTGCTTTCCATGAGAAGCGTGTTTACCGCTTTATCGATCAGGTGAAGCTATCTACACAAGATCGTAAATGCTTTGAGCGCTTAATGAACATGTTCATTATGGTATGTGATCCATCGTCACGTAAACAAGCACTGAAGCAAATTGATGTTGAGCTTACAGCAGCAACCTTGCGTAACAGTGAAAAAGAGCAGAAGTTGATTGCTTTCTTTTCAAGCTAATTAGCTTTCTGCAATCAGCGCCCCACTCCAGCCTCTATCCCTCCAGGTAGAGGCTGGTTTTATGCCGTCAAGATCAAGGTAAAAGTTTATAGACCTATATTACTATTGTGACTCAATGCCCTTATTGAGCTGCGCTATTATTAATATAAAAGAGAATAAGCCAATGAACAATAAACTAAAACTTCTTAGCCAATACCACAATAATTACTGGGTTAAGTATAACATAGGTCAAGCTTTAATCGACGCTGGAGATATCCACTCTATGGTCCATACGCGTCTTGAGGGGTTAAAATCCATATTCCAAAGTATAGGTCACCCGTATGGTTCCCTAGCTATGGTGTTCTTTGACGAGCATTTAAACACCTTACGTCGCGGTCTTATTGAACTAGGTGAGCAGCCGGGTACTGTTAAAGAACGTACCTTTTATATGGCAGTAATGGAAAAACAACTCATTACTGACATTGTAAGATACAGCGATGAGGGGATAGGTCAAAGCCAGGCCTGCCTAGCAATGGTTAATAACCTATCTAACGCGCTTAGAAATGTAACCCCTGTAGAAATAACCCAGGGTGTTAAAGCTATCTCACTAGGTAATGGTGAGGTGGTTTGATAAACGGATAGATGGGCATTCATCTATCTTTAATTAACGTTGTGTATATATTTGAGGAATCTATAATATGCCATCAGCAAAAGAAGTAGTAGAACGCGCTAAGCGTTGGAGAAATGCCACTGTCGTCTTTGATGACGATAATTTTAGTGTGGTAGAAGGTGAGTATCGTCACGATGACGGTAACTGGTCTAAGACAGTGGGCGTGCGGTGGAACGGCGAGGCCGATGGTCCTGGGTATCCAAAGTTATTTGGAAACGGTGTATTCATGGTTGTCCCCGACTGGATGGCACCTGCCATTAAAGAATCTTGTGTTGAATACATCTTCACTAGTGTAAAAGATACAAATTAAAGTAACGCATAAAAACCCTACCTCTACCCGCGATAGGTAGAGGTAGGCTATGCCCTTTCTTTTTTTAACTGTTTACAGGATGATCGATGTTGTGTTCTTTAGTAAACTCCTTTAACAACGTGTTCATATCCGGCATGGAGAGAATATCCCTACACACTTCTACCGCATTGGTCTGTGCTGCTGTGAGGTTTAACGCAGCGCGTCTGTAGACATCATCACTCTTATTCTGTATACGGCAGAATTCAAGAATTGTTGTCTCTCTAGAGGCGTTAGTGATAATACCGATGTTTGGATAACCCGCCGCAACGTCTAGATCGCTCACCGCTACCGATAGACCGGTTTCTACATTAGGATCTTCTTCTAACAGATTTAAACCACGCTTGTGGATTAGATGGCTAGGTAGGGTACAAATCCACCCCTGTAGAGAAGGAAGCAATTCATCTTCATCTGCGACCATCTGATCACTAGTCGACCCCATCACCTTACCTTCTTCTTCCTCGCAGACGAAATGTAAGTCATCTGCAAGACGTCTTGGTGTAGAGGGGAACTTGATAAGGTCTGAGTGACCTAACAAGATACGCATCTTCTTAATGTCTGTCTGATCTTCATCTAATAGTTCAACCGCTATGCAGTCAAAGGCGTTATAGATAAGGTATTCAGCAGGGTAGTTAGTCTGCATGAACTGATGCCATTCTAACCCTTTATAAGCGTCAGCTTCCTCAAACTTTAATTTAGATAGATTTAAGTGCCTACCTAAAATAGCATCTAAGCTATAGGATGGTTGCTGTGCTTCCGTTACACGTAGTTTCTTATACAAACACATAGAGTCAATAAAGTAGAAGCTAGCAGGCGCTATGACCGTATGCCATAGGTCGGCAACGTGTTGGGAGTACGTTTTGCCATCTGCCTTAGTCTTCTGTAATTGCCCTTCTTTATATTTAAAATACTTATACTCAGGCGGTATTTTAGGGTCGCTAAATACGTAAGCAGGATCTTCATTATGACGCTTACACGACTCTATCATCTTTGGAATATCAAAGTTCATATTCCAAATTAGAATGAAATCTGGTCTCCACGCATGAGCGCGTTGAAGTAAAGCACGAGTTACTTCAAAGTCGTTTTCAACTATCTCCACCTCTAAAGTAATGTTTCTTTCTTCTTTATATTTGCTCAGATAAAGATCAAATAGCCCCTCAACGACCGGTACCGCCTTGCCCTGTATACGCTGTGCGAAACGTTTAGTTACAGCAATAAAGACTTTATCTTTCATGGTTAACGAACCAGAGATAATAGGTTGCTCATACGGCTTACGTTCCGCCTGTAGCTGTACTACTTCTTCCCTTGCAAGCTTTAGCTGTTCTGCAATGCGTTTAGCCGCTTTCTTACCGTCAGGTTTCTGATTGGCCTCTTCCTGTTGTAGACGCATGAAGTCCATGCGTCGCTGGACATCGCCTATCTTATCGTCAAACTTACGACACATCGCCTGGTCGTCTGGATGTAGGTGTTCAAAAACGGTATTAGTCTCTAAATCCAGTACCGCATTATCTGCATCATAACGCGCATCGTTATAGTCTGGATAGTCTTTTATGTATTTGTGTTTAACTAACACCGTAGGCATGATGTCGGTACCGTATACGTAAGGATTACGGTTTAGCATACCTAAACGCATAAACCCAGGCGTCTGCCCTAAGGCACGGGCTACGTTGTCAGCTAACAGCACCTGAGTAGACTGATAACGCTGTACCTTGTTTCTATCTTCCCATTCTTTTTTCTCATGATGGTTCTGATGACCCTCACGTGTGATGTAAAATGATTTCTTTACATTAATCTTAGGCACCATACGTGATACAGTAGAACCGTCTTTTAAATGCACACGTTCTTTAACCAATACAAGGTCATCTTTTTTAGTGTTCTGATTAACAAAATAGTTAGCATGAATGCATTCAATACCTGCAATTTCATCTGGATTAATGGCCATCTGTAAGGCTCCTTAATTAACACGGCTATACTATTTCTATGATACGTATAAATCCACATCTATTATAGAGTAGAATATAATGAACCGCTTACCCCATTACTTCACTGCCTCTACCGAGGCGATTGATCATCAGTTCAACGGCGTGTTAAAAGCGGCGTTAGTCTCTAAAGTGAGTCAGCTTAAATCTTTAAAAGAACCTGCAAATGGCGAACTTTTAGATGAAATGGCTGCAACCATTAAACAACACACGGGCATCTCTCTAACCGTTAGGTTATTTAAAGGCATGGGTGCGATGGTTGAATTGCCTGCCCTTACAGCGAGTAACCCTATCGTCAACCAGTGGCGAAAGGGACCATGGATGTCTAAGAAAGGCGTTGATCTAATCAACGCTGCAGACAAACCATTAGACGGCACCATCGACCTTAGAAAGGGTAAGGTAGACGGTGTGTTTACGGAAGTAAAGCAGACCCTTAGCATAGGTGATCAGTTACTGCATCATCCTACTGTAACGTTTTCCAGTGAAGAAATAGTTGCTATCATTCTTCACGAAGTTGGCCACGTGTTTACGTATTTTGAAATGATGACCCGTCAAGCGTCAGCTAACTACATTATACGTGGTACCGTTGAGCAGTTGTCGGAGGCAAAGGACCGTAAGGATAAAATACGCATCCTTAAAGACACGCAGGATAGAACCGGTGTCGACCTAGGCGATATTGACGAACTAGCTGATATTGCAGATAGACGTGCAGTGGCCGTTACTTTGTATAAGAAGCAAGACGATTATACACGTAGCGAGTTAGGATTTAGCGCATACGACACGGTAGGTGCAGAATCGCTAGCTGATCAGTTTGCAGCGCGGCACGGCCTTGCTCTAGAGCTAGTGACGGGACTAGATAGAATTGCTCGCGTTACTGGTAACCCAGCCCATCTATCAACGATGACCATGGTCGGTATAAAGCTGGTATTGTGGGGTAGTCTAGTGGGTGCTAGTTTACTATCACCAATCGGTGTGGGTGTGTTGACTGGTTTTGGTATTTTAAAAGTATTCTTTACTCTCTTTGAAGTTGAAGAATACGATGAGTTACCTCAACGTTTTAAACGTATTCGTCATCAACTTATTGACGGGTTAAAACAGCCTGGCATTTCTGATAGCCAACGTACATCCACAGTAGCAGACATTAAACAGATAGATGCTATTGTTAATAACTTGTCTGAACATACAAGCATGATGGCGTTTGTGTTTAATCACCTTATTCCAAGTAGACGTCGTGCTGACCGCTCTAAGTCTTTCCAACAAGACATTGAGACCATGTTGGCTAACGATCTTTATTTAAAAGCCACAGAACTTGAACAATTTAAACTCTAAGGAAACAACCATGAAACAACTTAAAAAGACTGCGATGCTAGTAGGTGCTTTTACGCAGTTATTTAATCGTTGTTCTATCCTGCCTCAGGATAGAAAAGCAGCAGTAAGCCTGGCTCTAGCACGTCATATCGCGTACGCGTGTCCGCTCCCAACAAGCGAAGTACACAACGTACGTACTTTCTTCTTAGAAAACTACCAAGAAGAAGTGAATGCGTTTCTATCATCAGTTAACGAGCAGTTTGTTGTCGATGTTACAGCGGCTATGGATTTAGCGTTTAAGCTATGGTCAACGCGTTATAAACTAGTACACGTACCATCTGCTCTATCTATTGAGTCTCTGCTATCCATGAGTGATAGCAAGTCATTTAGTGACGTTGAGTACAAAGAGAAGTGGAACGTCTTTGCCACGCAATTTAGCAAGACTCTCGACACGTTTACACAACCGGAGTAAGTTATGTTAATTCCCTTCGACGATCAAGCTTTGATGGATGATGAGCGCCATACTAACACCCTTACCCAACACGCGGTAGAAGGGATTAGCTTACTTAAAGAGATTACAGCGCGTTTAAACAAAGAAGGCGCGTCTCAAGAGCTAGCTATCATGATCGAGTCTATTGATCCTGAGGCGCTACCTGCCCGTTATCCTAGAGAAAGCTTTACACAGGACCCAACGCCTACGAATTTAACAATAGCTGCTGAGAGTGCCGTACAGGCGGTTTTAAAAGCTATCCATAATGCATCTAAGGCTGTAATTGAGTTTATTGTAAAGCTTTATCGTTCTATCATGGATGCGATTAGTAATCTGTTTGATAAAGTTAAACGTGTTGCTCAAGGTCAAAAGCGTGCTGAAGAGCAAGAAGCTAAAACTAATGAAGTTGCTGCTGATCTAGACGGTAGTGCTATTAAGGATTATAATCCTGACGATGGTAGCTATACGTTAAATGACCGTGTTGAGCTTAAAGACGGAGACTATACCCTTACGCTTCATTATGGGTTAATTAAGGATGCGCTATCGCCACTAGTCGTCGCTGTCTTTGATCGTAACATCACTCCTGGCGTGCTTCAACAAAACGTAATGGCGGCACTTAGAGACGCAAGAGCGACTAACGCGATTTATGAAGAGTTTGTTGATTTAGTTAAAGAGTTTAACACCTCGCCTACTAACGATACGCTTCAGCCGCTGGTTAAATGGATGCGTACTGAAGAGATGCGCGAACACCATCACGACATTAAACCTATTGCTGATCTTGTGGATCAAGGTGATCAGATTCAGGACGACTTACCTAACTTAGTGGGTCATGGGTTAGGTTCGCTGATCGCACTACTCAATCAAGCGGATAAAGAGCGTTATGACGGAGATGCTAATACTGATCCTATCTTTAAACGTCTAGTGAGAAGTCGTTACGACATGAGTCAGCTAGATGCAATTAAAGAACTTGATAAACAGATCAAGAAACTGGACAAAGGTATTAATGGGTTTAAGAAAACCTCATTTACTTTGACAGATAAAGGATGGGAACCTGAGGTACGTGAGCGCGTACAGACGGTAGTTAATGAATACCTTGAATATTTCAAGAACCGTAGCCGTTTTAATACGCAGATCATGACCTCATGCGCGATTGTCATCAACGCCCTTGCGCGCTTTAGCCATGCGCAGCAACAGTTTGAAAGTAAACTCTACGGTGAACTACTGACCGTTAAAGAACTTTACGAGCTTGACGCATAAAAGCCTAACCACCTAGCCGTGAGGCCGGGTGGTTAGCTTATGCCGTTTTATTGGTGTAAGATAAAGTTAATAGTGATATCGTCCACTACTGTTAATGTACCATCCGTAGATAATGACAATCGATTAGCAATGGTGCTAACGCCATTAGCATCTAATACCGTATAAGCGTCGATGTTGTTATCAGGTCCTAGTCCATCAATAGACACTGAGACTACCTCACTTCCGCCAGCGGTTAGCAACGCACGCTCTATACCTAGTGTGGTAACAGTATCGCTATCCAGCGCCTCCGCTATTAACGCACGTGTCTGACGTTCTATGGCGTTACGAAGATCATTATCTCCATTACCATCAGCGGTCATGTAGTAAGTCACCACAAATGCCTGAGCGGCCGGTATGGTCTGACTAATGTTATCGCTAACCGTAATGGTCAAATCACCCAACGTCTGACGAGGTGCAAAGCTAATGTCTGTACGTTCTAATAAAAGACCATCAAGACTTGCAATGTCTTCTTCTAGATACTCAATGATAGTATCAGGAATACTCTTACGATAATTAACTACATCATCGGATGTTGCATACCGGTACTTAGCGTCAAAACACACAAGCGTTATTACATTGTTAATAGTACGCTCATTAGCAATGATCGGGTTGCCATTATTATCTAAAATGGTTTCACCTGCTTGATGTCTTACGATAGGCTCGTCATCTTTCAGTACCAAATCACCTTTGCTGTGGAGTTTATTAAAGGTCACATTACCTTCATCATCTACCTCATAGGTGCGCGCACCGTAGGCGTCTGTTTCATATACGTCATCAGCGTAGGTGACATAAACAGGCTCATCGTAGGTGGCATATTTAAGCGACGACACGATAGAGCGAGAATCCGACCGTAGAAGAGACATCGCTGTACCAAACTTAAAGGTAATGCCTTCTTGTAGAAGACCGACATATCCGCCGTCAATCAAGTTAGCGTTGATCTGTCCTTTAAAGGCGTTGACTTCTTGAGTGGTCGCATCAGTATCAGTAAGAATATAAGTTAACGTCAACTCTGACTCTAGGTCAATATAGTAAACTTGAAGATCTTCATGGTACTGTTTAAAACCTGTCATGGCTATTCTATCTTCGACAGTAACATCAAAGTTAGTTGTAATCATGAAGCTATATACAGGAAGATCATCACTGTAACCGATAAACTCGCCATGCTGTACGCTTAAATTGACATCACCGGGCGGGTTAAAGCCTAGCTGTACAATAAGTTGACTAATATCAACATCATCTCCTAGGTCTTTAGTCTCTACCGTTACCAATAATCGATAACCTGATTCTACACGTTCAAACGACAACGCTGATGTTGAAGCCTGTTGCGTTATAAGGTTATTATCCTCATAGAAGCGACGTGTAACAATGCTAGGGTTATCTAGATAGTACGGTCTACAATCAAATGCATTCTCAGTTGTATCTAATACATAGTGAAATGGCGTGTATAAGAACGTATTATTGTTCATAGCAGAGATTAATGAATCCGCCGCTAAACTCTCATACACCGCTTGCTCATCGGAAGGTAGATATTTTAATAACCCATCTTCTAATCGATAAAGTGTATTAGGACCAATGGTTAGCCGTAGACCATTATCGTAGCATGTGTTTAGAGTAGCCAGTTCACCCATGTTTACTTGTATCGTACGTGTTAACGCGCCAATAGGTGACGTCAGCGTACTTAAGTTAGGCGAAGGCAATAGTCTGGTCGCTTGATAGATTCTATCGGTGACATTATCTAAGCGTTTAACTACCTTGTACCCTAAATCGCTTAACGTGGTGGATAGGGCAGTATCTGTGATGGGTACATCTTGACGATTATCGTTATAGATAACGCGTTGCTTAAGTTCATCCACTGTTAAACCACCACGACCATTGCGGGTAGTGTCTTCTGAAAATATAGACACATTAGACAAAGACCCTAGAGGTGCTACCCATGGCGCGTTAGCAACATTATCAATATCTCGCCATTCAACGGCATATTCTGATGTTGGATAATTGCCTAATATAAGATCTAGCTCACCTAACGTGGTATAGATATCTACACGTATGTTAGACTGTAGTAAACCATTAGTGTAGTAGATCTCAGGAATTGTCACAGTTAGCGTCTGGTCAGCTACCCGTAGTAATGCGGTCACGCTATCGCTAGCAAAAACCTGATCAGAATGCGTAGTGTGTATTTCAGTATAGTTACCCTGACCATCTCCCATCCACACACGCGCGTAGTAAAACTGATTAGTGAATGTAAACTGCTGCGTTAAGCTGGTCGACACGGTCGTTGCAAAGTACTTGGGCGTTAGTTTAAATTGCGCAACGTCGACATTAATACGTAGATAGTCAAACCCCTCAATGGTTACGGTCTCATGATCTACCACGTTAGTCGCCAACGTCTCTAAAGGCGATTCCAACGACGTATCGTAAAGTACCTGTATGGCGTCATTTTCCAATACCCGGATATTAATCGGATAGTGTATGCCGAAGTAGGTTTCAGACACTACAAATACCGTATTGCGCGGTATGGTAATCAATCTTACACCAGCATTGCCTGTCGCTACCGCCTGGGCAATAAGTTCTTCTTTAGAGAACAGCAGGCTAAAGGTTGCCGTAGACGGTAACGCAAAGCGACCAATGTAATCTTCATCCGCCATGTGTCGGTATAGGTCTTCTTCACTTTCGGCTAACGTAGGGTAAAGCTTACGCAAAGCAATGTCGTTTTGGATACCTGCAGAGGCTGCTTGAACGGCAGAGGCTTCTAGTAGGAATATAAACGGATTCGTTGGATCAGTAAGATCATAAGCGCCCTCGTAAGCTTCTTCTAGCGCATCCAAAGCAGTACGCTGTATATTGCCTGGATCGAATCGAAACAGACCTAACTTCGTCATGGCGTCGTTTAACGTGCTCATGCATTACACTCCTAGTAAATTAACTTGTTCGTTGACGGTAAGTTGATAAACATCATTACTTACCCACCACTCTAATTCATTATCTTCAGCAATACGAGGATAACCCTGATAATTAAATAGTGCTAGCTCCGATTTACTTAATTTAGTAAAGAGCTGTGTTCTACTGCTATCTCCCATTTCAGGATTAAAATACATTACGGTATCGTTAAATTCCTGAATGCTGATAGGGTCATTATACTCCACCCCTATACATTGGAAGGGTATCGATATTTGTTCATTATCGTTAGCAAGTGGACTATCCGATGTATAGTTAAAGGCTGCTCCCATAGGGACGGCGGTTGGAAATGCAGCGCCACAGTTTGCTATTTTTTGAACATAGGTTCTTGTTGGATCCAAGACTAAGCGATAGATACGCGTCATGTAGTCTATTTCGTTTTCAACAATCATCTCTGGATAAGGCACTAACTCACCTCGACCTACCGCCATTGCATAATGAGTCCAGGCGTAAAACAATGCAGAGATCGGATCACCTATGATGTTACGAAAGTTTGCCGTCAATGAAAACGTACCATAATTACGCGGTATGTCGTCAATCATTGACCAGCTTTCTTTTGCGATACCTTCTTGCGATGTATAGGTGTCAACATCCACATCAGGCCAACCACTGATGGATAATAGATTATTAGTTAACATGGGTATGAACGCACTTCGGTCATCCACTAGCCCAGGTGACTGTACTGAACGCGGTGCTTTAGCACCATCAGGATCTAATAAAACACGTATCAAACGTTGTTGCGTTAACTCTGATTGAGTAAGGAGTGGGGCAAGTATACGGCTAGCGCTTAAGTTATCGTATGACAAATTTAATCTAGGCCGTGTGAAAAACGTCAGGCCGTGATTATCCGTATTCTGGGTAACCGGGTTCCCAACACCACGATGATTAATGCCTTTATGGACATTCGTTGCCGTGGCTGACAAATTCCCAAGCCCACTCCCTTTCGAGATAAGGTTAATCGTTTCACGATTTGACATTCTAATTACTCTCCCATTATAGGACTTGTTATCATGATTAAAGACACGGCCGATACCACTATTTCAGTGGTGAGCAAAATAGCCGGTATTATTGAATCTGCTAAAGGCTCAACGTTAACTGACGTTACACGTTCAACACGTGTTGAACCCATCGTGATGATGGAATCACGTCTTCGCCAGGAAGCTGCAATGACCGATGTGTTACAAACACTATCGTCTATCTTTGCAGGGTATTATTTACAAGCCGTTGCTGTATTGACTAAGGTTAACGGTGTTGAAGTTGTACGTACCTTAGACCGTTTAGCTACTGAACGCTCGCCAGTTGATGCGATTGGTGCAGAAGCCTATAAGTACGCATTGCCTAACTACGATTCAAAGACCGTAGGTCAAGCAAGCGTCGAGTCACTTCCTAGCGTAGAAGACCGTGGTCTTAATGAGTTAACCACTGTAACTAACTTAGCAGTAGGTAAATTGTTTGAGGTTAATGTTGGCACGGGTGATCAGAAAGTAACGATCCCTATGTCCGTTCGTTTAAACGTCAAAGACATTAACGCGCAAGGATTGGTTCATATTTTAGCTGCCGGGGTTAAGGATAACAGCGCTAAAGAGCGTTTCTACCGCTGGCGTGCTGGTGAACTTACCTTCATCAAGGATTTAATCCTGTGTCAAGACATTATTGATGCGCGTAGACAAGCAATGTTGGAAGATAAAACTGACACCCTTGCTCGTATTGAGAAGCGTCGTAATAAAAACCGTTTGTCAGGAATCCTATCAGGCAAGGCATCGCTTAATGATGCGTCTGGTATTGTTGTTATCTCTAGTGAGACTGCAGCTGACGTTGAAAAGGAAATCGGCGGCAAGCTAAGTAAGTTCAAACATCGCGAAGCATTGTTTAAGAATGCTTTTGTTATGTTGATGGTTGTTGTAGATACCGAATGGGAACGTGTAACGATCTACCATCGCGGTATTGAGGATGAGTCTGAGCTAAGCTATCGTGACTTGCAAACAGCTAACAAACGTAGCGGTCCTGATGTTGTTGAACTGCTTAAAGCATTCCAAGCAGGTAACACACCTCGTTATTAAGGAAACGAATCTATGAAACTCACAGCCCTGTTTACATCGCTCCTGCCTTCTACCTCTAAGGAGACGGTATTGGGTGATATCAATCTAATTCGCGAGTCTATTAACTTACACACCCTGCCTGTGTATAAGACTGCGGCTGATCTTACACGTAAAGCGCCGCTTAAAGGCGATATCGCTGAGACGTTGGAAAAGAAAGCCAAACGTGAGCTGGATCTTTATAAAGACAATGCACTTCAAACTATCCACACTGCGTTAACCCGCGCCGTGGTTAATTTGTCAGTAGTTGAAGATCTTGTACGTAAAGATGTAGAGCAAGAAAGTTTAATGCGTGACGCTATGACCTATACTCAGGCTAGCATTTTGCAATACATTCAAGTTACCCGTTTCTGCGCAAGCTATGCTCGTCGTCTTCTACTAGTGATGACTGAAGAAGCGTCTACGGTATTAGCGGACGATTACAGTAAGTCGTTGAAGCGCGACATCGAATACGTTAACCGTTATATGGATGGTTTTCTTCGCGGTATCAACGCGATCGGTGGTAAGAAACAAGAAACCGTGGAATCGTTTGCAAAGATTCCTGACATCTTGTTAGATCCAGATACGGTAGAGACAACTAAGCAAACGGTAGGCATCACACGCATCGATCCGTTTAAGTTTGGTTTCATTCCTTATCGTTGGAATCCAATATACCACCTTCGTATGGCTATCACTAACTACCAAGTTCAAAATGCAAAGCTTGCACAAGAAGAACTTGAAGCGTTAGAACTTCGCCTACTTCACCTTAAACAACGTCGTGACGGTAAAGAAAATGCAACCATTGAACAGCAAATCAATTACACCCAAGGCCGCATCGACAAGCTGCGCTACAAACTCCATCGTGATGAAGAAAAAGCCGCTTAATCGTCCCCGCATGTACCGTGCTTATAATGCCACGGTTTTTCAAAGCGGTATGGTACAACCTCGACTAATGCGTGATGAAGAAACGTATTATAGCGTGGAAGATATCCATGACGTCCTACATGGCTTTATGGAACAAGTCGTTCACCGTCGTACAGATAACGTTCCTATGGACTTAGTTAACGAAGTTGTTAAATATGCAATTTGGTTAACCGGTGGTCAGAGCTTCTACGACATCCTAGCCATGCAGTGTGATAATAACGCGCTTAAAGATGAGACCCGTGATTTCCTAGTTGATACGGTTGAAATGTTATCTACAGGTTCACGTAAGATGAGTATCTATACCTGGCTGCGTTTAACTACTGCTACCTTTGCAGAATACAGCGCGCCTAAGAAAGGACCTATCTCTGATCACGCTTTATATGACGCGTTAAATGCAACGTTGCCCGCTAACCCTATAGCGACATGGCTTGCCATGGACGGTGGTTTTGAAGACCTCCTGACAACGCTGTACATCTTATTTGCCCAAGCGAACTTTGATCCTTGGCAGATTACCCCTAACAGGGTGTAGTTTTACGTAAAACTATCCGAATGTTTAATTAAACAACTTTTAAATATGGGAGTAAGACAATTATGTCTAACCGTTTAAAATCTTTACTTGCTTCAACCGCGCCATCAGTAAGCGTTGAAGAACAACAAAACAAAGCTGTTGCTAAACCACAGCCACAAGTTGACCTTACAGGTCCTGCGCTTGAACACGCTGACGCTCAGCTTGATCTTGCTATGGTTGGTGTTGAGCACGCTGATCATGATGTAAACGAGCTGATTGAGATCGCAAGCGGTCTTGAGTCTATTCATGTAGCGGCTTCTGCAACTATCCCAGAAGGTGGTCTTAAACGTGCCGCCGCATCAATGATGCATGTTGCTGTTGAAGGCTATGCTAATCGTCTTGGCCTAGAAGAAGCAATGGTACCTTCTATTGAGTCTTTTGGTTCAGAAGGCGAAGCCATGACAGCCACGCAAGTATCAGTTGAAGGTATCAAAGATACTATCAAGCGCGTATGGGAAGCCGTTCAAGCTGCTTTGGTTAAAGCCATTGAAGCGGTTAAAGCATGGTTCACCAAGTTCTTCGTTAACGCTGAGAAAATCAAAGCACGTGCTGAAGCGGTTAAAGCGTCAGTTAAAGACAAGACTGGCGATGCTGAAGAAGCTAAAGTATCAGTTGGTGGTGCAGTAGCTAAACTACACAAAGGCGGCAAGCTGGCTTCTGTATCTGCAGTTGCTGCTGAAGTAAAAGGCATCCTTGGTGACGTAATGGCTGCGCACGATGGTCTTGTTAAGACAGCGGGCGAGCTAGGTGACATGGTTGCTAAAGTAGTTGACGAAGACGCCACTAAGGGCGCTGAGCTAGTTACTGCTGCTGGTCTTAAATTGATCGAAGCACCTGAGCTTTTCAAAGGCGCATTAGATCTTAAAGAGCGTACAGAAGCTGGCGAGAAAGCGTACTACTCTGACGAGCTACCAGGTGGTAAAGTTGTTAAGATGCAAGTAGGTGAGAAATCTTACTCTGCATCGCTTCAAGATGCAGGTAAAGTTGAAATCGCTGATGCCGATAAAGAAGTCACTACTCTACCTGTTGCTGACATCGAAAGCTTGTGTGATGTAGTAGTTGAATGTGCTGACGATCTTGCTGGTGCAAAAGAGAAAGTCTTTGATAAAGCTAGCGCAACTAAAGATGATCTTCTTAAAGCAGGTAAAGACGCGTCAGGTAAGTTGAAAGACGACACTGACAAAGCAGTTGCTGACAACACGCAATCTATGGTTCGCATGCTGCCTACGTTTACACGTATGGTTGATCAACCAGCAATGGCGCTACTTGCACACTCTGCAAAAGCGTTAGGTGGTGTACTAGATATCGCGGCAGCTTCTGCTAAGCAATACAAGTAAACCTTGTTTCTGGGAGCAGGTAACGATACCTGCTCCTACTCCCTGTTATTTAATTAACACTCATTTTCGTTTTATTAGGATAGAACAATGCGTAATTTCTTTGTTACCCCTGCAGAGCCTAAAGCTACTCCGCAGGCTCTTAGCGTAGAAGAACAAACAGATGCACTGATTGCCTCTGAAGAAAGCTTCCAAGAATTCATGGCAGCTGATGCTGAAACCACTCGTGCAATGGAAATTGCAGCGGGTCTTGAAAATCTAGCTATGGTTGCAGGTCACGTTACCGAAGCACGTAATACTGACCTTGCTTTCTTTGATGCAGGTCTTGGCCTTGCTCTAGTAGGTACTGGTATTGGTACTGAAGAGATCGCTCCAGGTCTTGAAGACATGGAAGGTAAAACCATCTCTACAGAAGCTGTTAAAGAAACCGTACAGAAGATCTGGGACGCGATCAAGAAAGTTATCGCTAACATGTGGAAACAGATCCAAATCTTCTGGGGCAACATGACTAAGTCAGCGCCTGGTCTTAAGCTTCGTGCAGAAGCGTTATCTGAAAAGGTAACTGAACTAGGTAGTGCTACAGCTGAAGAGAAAACATTCTCACCAGGTCGTGCACTTAAGACACTATCTGTAAATGGTCAGGTGCCTAAGAAAGGTTCTGATCTTATTGAAGGTCTTTCGCTAGTTGAATCAATCTCTAGCCACCTGTACGGTAAGTACAAAGAACAGTTAGTTAAAGCAGGTAAAGACATCGACGCTGCGATTGGTGAGTTTGATGTAGCTTCTATTGAGACTGCTCGCAGCTCACTAGATGCGGTTAGCTCAGCTTATGCTGGTATTCACGAGATCAGTGAATTCAAAGGCGTTAAGATGGTTAAAGTAGGCCGCGATACGCGTTTCAACCGTTCTGAATCTGTTGAAGCAGTTCACCTGCCAACTGACATGGCGATCTTCCACGTTAAAGCACCTGTTGAAGAAAACGAAGACGTACTAGGTCGCGCTGAGCGTCTGCGTAAAGCGTCTCTAGTTGTTATGCAGTCTAGCGAGCAAGAAGCTAAGTCTAAAGACAAAGAAGTAGAGATGGAAGTCTTTGCAACGTCTGACGTAGTAACTATTGCTGAGCGTTGTATCGCTATCTGCGACATGGTCGCTGACCACGATGCTAAAGCGGTTAAAGCTGTTGCAGATAACATCATCAAAGCATCTGATACGTTGAACAAGAAGTTCAAAGATGCAAGCAAAGAAGAGAGCGGTGTAAGCTCTGCGTCTAGCTATGTAGATTCTGCAATGAAGTTCAACATTGCATTTACTACTGCATCAACGAAGTTTGAAGCTCAGGTTTCTCGCGTTGCGATGACCACGGTTCGTGCAGCACTTAGCGTTGCTCAGTCTAACTTGTCACAGTACAAGAAAGACAAAGCGTAAGCGATAAGCAACACGTGCTTTAAAAATCCCATTATCTGGGTCTTAGGCTAGGAGGGAAACCTCCTAGCTTTATGCCGTATAGTTATGATGGGATAAACGGTCTTTGGTTATCTAGGCGGTGTGTTGACGTAACATGAGTCTTCCTGCCATATCGCTCTTTTGATAACAACGTGTAGGTTTTGGGTTGGGCTATTTACCTACACGTGCTTTTCCTTAACCGTACCCTCCTAGCATTGTCTCCAGATAGGTTTTTTACATGGTTTTCCCTATCGGCCGATAGTTCCTGGACAGACTATCACAATGCTAGCTGAGACGCCACGTGGCGTCAGTAGGTGGGATGGTGGTCGTAGGGGCCACCATCCCTACTTATGCCGTCAGTGATGGTATGAATTTAACGCCATACCCAATTCGTATGATTGTATTAATATAAAAGATTGGAACTAGACCCATGCCTCGTATAGCTATAGATTGCGGTGACAGTTACGATAGCGTAATCCGCCCTACCGTATTATCGGTAGTTGAGAAAGTAAAGAAATTGACTGGTTTAAGTAAAGTTAAAACATTGTTTACAGGGGATCCGGATAACACCCCGCAGATCGGTAACAGCCTTAACGGTAAAGAAAGCGATGTGTCATTTACTAATGAAGAATACTTGCAATTAGAAGTAAGAACCCAATACATGGATGGTGATATGTTGACCAACACCATCTTTGCACGAGGTAACATTCCTATCTTTAAAGATCCTGAGTTAGGTGTTGTTATCTCACCAGTCTATGGTCAGACGCAGGTCACGATTAGCGTTAAGTATAAAGCACAGAGTAGAAACTCAGCGGAGCGTTGGTTAAGCGAAGTTAAACGACGTACTGCACAGGGGTTTAAAGAGCTACTGCATGAGAGCGAGTATCATTACCTTATCCCTAAAGAGATGCTGGTCATCTTAGACCAGATCCATCAGCGTCGTGAAGCCGTTGCGGGTTATGGTGAGGATCTTGGCACGTATCTAAATAAATATTGGCATCCTAAAGTAACCTGGTTAACTAATCAAAGCGGTATGAGAAAAGCCCCAGGTGTCAGAGAACGTCAACACGATATCTTAGGGTATTTTGATTTTGAATCAGTACCTGAGCTTGAGAAGGGAGAGACTGGAAACTGGATTAGTCAATTTGACTATATCGTTCAGTTTGACCGCCCTCATTCGGTCGTCATGCAGTATCCCCTAGTTGTACATAACCAGCTATTAGAAGCCCGTTACTTTGACGCTAATCAAAACTTTAACTTAAATCTAGAGATGTACCTAAGTACGGCGTTTAATCAAGGCTTAGATGTTATTGCTAACCGCCATCGTCTACCTGCGTTGTCTACCATTATGGGTTATTCAGTACCGGCTTTCGATGAGTGGCTGCCCAGCAGCGTACCTATGGGTACATCCACCATGGCTCGTATATTACTTGCGGTTGATGCCGACAACCCACGCTACCTATGTAACATTGAAGAGCTAGGGGAATTTGCATTAATTGACGAAGTGGTTACTTATCTTAAAGATAGAGCTGCCTTTGCCACTAAAGTAAAGTCATCACCCGTATTCTTTAGCCTATACCAGGATGATACACGTATGTCAGATAGCGTGTTGGAGATGGATGATCAAGGTAACCTATTCACCACTATAGATCTATCGTTGCGTCGTGTCTATCACTTACGAGTCGGCGTTTATAATGACCTATCTTTACTAAATGAAGATAGCCTTGAAGATATACGACTTAATGGAGAATTTGCACGTATCTTGTTAAGCGCCTTAGAACCTAAGTTAAAAGATGACCCGCTACTAAACTTACTGGACGATGGCAGGTTGCCTAAACGTCAGTTTTGGGACGCGGTGGCTAAAATCAAAGGTACAAATGCGCAATACAAGAACAACATAGAAGTCTCCCGTTTTACGGTTGCCAGTTTAATGTTAACCGCGAACCGTCCAACACAGTACGCGTAGGAGTTTTATAATGCCACTTATGACACCACCCAAACCAGATGCTCGCACTGCGACGCAATTAGAAAAGCGCGATAAGAGCCTCAAAGAAATCATCACGCCTATAACGCACCCAGAGGAGTCTCAGCGTGCTCATCTAGAAGAAGTGATAGATACGGAGTTCTTAGCCGCAAACGCGCTTCTAGCGCACGTAGAGGGCTCAGAATGGACAACTAACTATTACAGTCAGGTCATGACTGAAGGTTCAGAGGCCAACCCCCAAGCATTATCGCAAGATGCGGTTCATCAACAATATCGTTTAATTGTGGGGATGGGTATAAAGGTTAATGGTGAACTTAGCCAGGATCAAAACTCAGAAGACGGTTCATTTACGGTTACAGGGTCAGCAACAACCCTGCCTGGTCTTACGCCTATAACTGGAGATATGTTTACTGCAGATGTAGGCGATGGTAGAGTAGGACTTTTCACCATTACTAGCTCTAGACGCATGAGCATGCTGCGTGATACAGTCTACGGTATTGAATACCGGATGACTAACTTCCTTACTGCAGAAACAGAACATGACTTAAGTGAAAAGGTAGTTGAGACGCGTTACTTTAATAAAGATTATTTACTTAACGGTGAAGATCCTTTTCTAAGCACGTCTGATCACAACTTAGAACAAGAGTTAACAAAAGACTATTACAGCTTGTTAGAATACTACATGCAGTTATTCTCTAGTCGAGAGTTTCGTACGTTCGTTTTACCTACCGATAAAGGTGAGCATGCGTCAGCTTATGATCCGATGGTGTTAAAGTTATTCCACCTTATTATCCCTCGGGCTGATGTTGTGGGTTATGAATACCCAACTATTAAACAGGTAGGGGGTGATGTAGAAACCGACACCGTCACGATATGGGATGTGTTACTTAAACGCGATGCGGACTTACTTCGTTTTGCCGCTACACGATCTCGCCTAGTATTAGCTAAAGAGTTTTCGGTCCAACCGTTCTTCTCATCGATTGCCATGACCGGTATCCAAAATGTAGTTTGGCCTGCTTCAGAGCTTACTCATCGCGAGAAACAGCAAGGTACAAAACGCAGTCACCTTATTGACGCATTAGAAGATGACGACAGCATTGCTTACTCAGGTCCAGATAGTATTGATTTCTACCCACCTGATATTGATGACTACTATGTCTTTAGTCGTCCATTCTACGAAGGTGATGCAGAGCGCATGTCTAAACTTGAATATGTTGTTGATCAGTATCTAGATGGGGATAAGATACGCGTAGGTGATCTTAAAGACGTAGCTGACGCGCTATATAGCGCTACGCCTCTTCAACAGTTCTATTATATACCGGTAGTACTGGTTCTTATTAAAGTCTTCGTTAGGAATTTATAACTATGGCTAAACAACCCAAACACTCTAACGCCTATAAACTATTTAACTACCCATTTACGGTATGGGTAGCAAATATGTATATGGTGTCTGAAGTTGAAGCGGAATCAATTGGTACGTTTTCAACAGGTAACATGCAGCAAGATCAACAACTTGCCCAGCAGGAATGTCGCCGTATGGTAACGATTGCCAAAATGGCTGAGATTGTAGAGATGGGCGGGGCGTTTACATTTATATCAGGGGACGATGCGCAGCGCGCTTATGATATCATTGTCGGTCACTTAAGCGATTGGGTAGATGCGATTAATACACGTGTTAACATGCGTAAACCGCCTAAAGACGATTTACGTCAACTCGATGCGTTAGCGTCAATGATCTATAGAAGCGCACGTATTAAAATCGTTACTAGCACTTCTGTACCGACGTTAGTTGAGAAACTAATGAACATGTCACCAATGGCGTCACCAACTAAACTAGTGAAAGATGCGGTAGCGAAGGATCATAAACACCCTATCTCTGAAATGCTAGCTGACGTAAGTGATCTTAAAGGAATGCGACAATGGCGGGAATAGTAGATGAAAGTGCGTTATACAACGACGTATTAGATGTCATTCGTGAAAAGTACGATGATATCGATGACCGTTATCGCCCAGATAAACACTATCGTTACCGCCTAGAGCTATATGTTAACGATACGCCGTACGAGGCGATTAAAGTCGTGGCAGTTGATATACAGCGTGACTTCCAAGGTGAGTTTAGCCAGTCTATGATTGTGGAAGCGGTGTATGGTGCGGGAACCTACGCCCATGCCATATACCCTAACAAACAAGGGTTAACGGCTAAGCTATATCGACAGTTAGTACTTACAGCGGCTAACGGTAAGCTTGTATCGGACGTAGGTGAGGAAACATGGGAATATCAATGCATCGTAGTGGGTGATCAATCACCCTCTGTAGTAGCCTCTACAGAAGCCACTGCGGATCAGGAAACAGGTGATCGTAGCGATGTCATTAACGTTGAGCTACAGCTTATCGAACAAATCGTTGATGAGTTTAGAGTTGTTGAAATTGGCGGTATATTTAAAAACTGCACAGTGAAACAAGTCATGGAGTTATTCTTTGCTAACGTACAGCAAGTAGATACGCCACCTAGTCGTTTAACGGTAACGTCACAAGACTATCAAGACTGGAAGTTAAAGAATCTTGTAAGCGGGGCCGATATTGTCGAGCCTGATAACACACGTGTCTATGACCATATTCTAATACCTCAGGGTACGCGGTTGGTTGATTTGCCAAATTACTTGCAGAAGACCTACGGGGTCTATAAAACAGGTATAGGGTATTTCTTCCAAAAGACAATATGGTTCCTTTATCCTGCCTATCACACTAAGCGCTATGATAGCGTTGAACAAACGTTAACGATAGCTAACATGCCTGCTAACAGGATGCCGGGGGTGGAGCGCACGTTTAAAGTCAATGACCCTAAACGTCACTACGGTAAAGTGTACATGATGGCAACCGGTGATGTAGTGCAAATGGATCATTCTGAGCGTCGTCAGATGAACGAGGGTAATGCTTATTACCACGTCAACGCTGATCGCGTTATGGATGTCTTTAGCAGTAGCAGTGCTAATGTAACCACAGTGGTAGATGATGACCATGAAGTACAAGCTGCGGTAGAAAGCCGAATCCATACTAACTTTTTAAAGTTAAGCAAAGAGTCTATCACACATAATGCGTTTGTAGAGAATAGTCGCTTAGCTAGACAGGTTGGCTCTCACGTACAACTACGTTGGGAGAATGCTGATATTGATCAAGTCTATCCAGGCATGCCTGTATTGCTGCTATATTTATTAGATGGCAATATTGCTAAACTCTACGGTACCTTGCAGCGCATAGATCAAGATTCAAGCGCTATAGAGCCGGGACCTAGCGAGCATCGTCATGTTAGAAACGCGACCATGACTATTTGGGTAGAGCGTGATAAAACCGATTAATCTTAACACCTATATTACATAAAGGAGTAATCACGTGAGTGATTTTGATGATTTTGATTTAAACATCGATGAAGAAGCCCTGGAACGCGCTAACGCAGAACGCATGGCAGAGCAGAACGAAGAAGCAAAAGCTTTAACGGAAGGCGATGTAGACGACTGCGAAGGTGGGGCATGTAAGATCTAAATAGAGCAGAGAACCTTTGGGTTCTCGCTTTATGCCCTCTAAGGATTTATACATGAAAGAAGATATTAAAAAACTATGCCTGCTAAAGGGTGTTATTGTTGAGGTGATATCAACACCTTTACATACTGAAAAGTTAGAAAGTGAATTAAATGCATTTGACATGACCATACGTGAACCGTTAAGGAACATAGATGAATATGTTGAATTAATTGAAGAATTAGAAAACTCTACCTCTAAAACCGTATTTATAGAAAGCCTACTTGTACAGCATGATGAGATAGACTATAAGTTGGGACGGATGGTTTTTACATCAAAGCTTATTAGATTATTTAATCGGCTTTATCGTACTGCTGCCGTCAATGGTCACTGTGTTGTTTCTATAAATTCTACAGGTGGTGTGTATTTATTATCATCGGTGGCGTTCTTTATATCGTTAATTGTTACAATTAATGAAAAGACGTTTGGGGTTGTGTTAAATAAACTTCATCACACCGTAGAAGATAACTGTGATATCTTTCCTCAACCCACTAGTCCATTTAAAGACATGAAACCGATGTCAGATAGGGCAGATTTTACAGTTACTAAAAAAACCAAGTAGTACCTAAAGGACAAGTAATACATGGCTAGATTGAAATCTTTGGACGTTAAAGCGTATCAGAAGAATCAAGAAAGAATAGCGCAATTGTTAGACATTGCTGAAACGTCACCTGAACCCGTTAAGGCGTTTAATGCGTTAATGGTGAATCACCTTAATAACGACCTACCCACTGAACGCGCTTTTAGACGCCACGCGTTAAAGGGTGAATTTCCTCGTGCCTTTAAAGGCTGGTCAGCAATAGAGCGACTCATGCTACATCATGGGTTACCTGTTACGTTTGATAAGAGTACCGATGCCGTATGGATGCATAAACAACATCACCCACTTCATGCTAGGAATGGGTTTCCTTTTAGACGTGACCTTAAACTTACCATGGGGATGGTTAATTGGATTAATAGTCATCCCTGCATTATTCACCCGGTGTGTCAGACTGAATTAATAAAAGCTATTCAGCGTAAAGACTCGCCCTTTATTAGAGGAGAATAGCCGCTACACTACCGCACTGGATCGTTATATAAATACACGTGTCCCTTAAACTACTATGAGACGTGTTCGTTAAACACGCTTACTGCCTTTTAAACCAAAATAATAAATTAATGGATTATTACAAATGATTAAATCAATCCCTTTAAATACCATCTTCCATTCACCTAAATACCGCGTGACTGACAACGCAAAGCGATTAATTACCCTAACTAATCTGTCGCACTTTAAACAAGTCGTAGGTAATGTGTCGCCATTTCACTCACTCCCCACCCATTACGTAGATCAGTACAGCATCGACATGCAGGTCAATTTAGACTGTATAACGTCGTGTTTAGAATGGGTGTGTCGTGTTAATAATTTAAATGCGAGCCAGTTACGTGTATTAGCTATTGTTAACATCATGGCGGGTGTGCTTTATGAGAGCGATCAATTAAACGAGTTAGCGCTAAAAGAAATCGAACACGTACACAATCACCCCCATGAGCTAAATACTCGTTTACTAGAAAGAATATCAGATGTTCAAGAACTTACGCAGTGGGACAGACCATCTATTACTTTAGATGAAGGAACAGCAGTTAAAGCAATAGCCCCTAACTTAACCGCTGCGTATTTAGATAAGCTTGCGCAGGAGTTTGAATGCGCTACTGCCAAAGGCTAAATTATGTCAGATGCTATACAAATGGCTTTACGCCAGTACGGGATGAGAGCTAATTTGCTCTTAGATAAATATCAGAACAAACAGCTTGATAAACGCGCTTATCGATTTACTGTTCAGTTTAATAGACAACTCGATAAGTTTGTAGGGACGATGAGTAATTATGTCTTTAAAGATAAAAGCAAACATACGTTCACCCATGTGTTCAGTCAAAGGGATATTCTTCAGTGGAATCTACCTGAACCCGTCGCTAAATTAGCAGTCAGCGTGGTCAATCACCTACCATACAGTGCAATAGAGCGCTCGTTTGCTAAAGAACTTACCCATAGTCTGATCGTTATCCCGCCCATCCCTACGTTCATTACTAAGAGACGGTGGGGTTTTACGCGGAACGTACGTAGTGTGGTTATATTCCAGATGAACCTAGCAGATCCAGTGTTGGACTGGCACCTACGCCACCTTACTACATTAGGGTCTGTTCGCATGACTGTGGATAAAGCGATAGAGAATCAATCAATTAACAAAAGGTATTTGATTGACTTTAAAAATCAAGCAAGCGAGATGATGATAATACATGAATCGCTACGATCGCAATACAATAATTTAAATATACAAGGAGAGGTACTATGAGTGGGTCATGTCAACGAGGACTAGGTCCTTACATTATACTTGCAGTCATAGCGGTAGGGATAATTATCTTTGCCTGTGACGGCTATGCTAAAGACATTCCTAAGTCATTTTCAACTACAAGCCGCTGGATGATTGAAGATGTACATGCTAGTCCGTTAAACCAGACATTCTACTGTGGGTGTGGGTTTACAGAAGATAAGCAAGTAGATTATTCCGACTGCGACTATCAGCCTATAAGTGCAACGTCTAAACGTGCTAATCGCGTAGAAGGCGAACACGTCATGCCTGCTTCAAAGATAGGTGGAGCGCTACAGTGTTGGGGTGAGGGTCGTGAAGAGATATCAGCGTGTTACGAGTCTGACGGGGATTTAATGTCATCACGTGCGTGTTGTGAGAGAACTAACCTAGTCTATGAACGTGCGCAGAATGACCTTGTTAACGTTGTACCCGCTATTGGCGAGCTTAACAATTTACGTTCTGATAAACCTTTTGCCAACATCATAGGTGAGGCGAGGGACTTTGGACGCTGCGATGTAGAGGTTACCTCAGAGGCTGTAGAGATACGTGATATTAAACGCGGTGACGTAGCACGCATCTATTTATACATGCTAGACACATACGCCGTTCCTCTAGGTATAGACATCACCAACGATGAACTTATGCATCTTTACTACTGGGATTTAAAAGATCCTATTGGAGATGATGAACGTTTACGTAACCAACGTATCTGTGATAAGCAGGGCAGCGGTAACCACTACGTTGGAGAGTGCAACTAAATGAGTGAGGGTACGGCCCTCCCCTTATGTCCGTATTTTTAATAGAGAAATAGTTTATGAATAAACTAACACCATTTATAGATTTTAATACAAGTGATTGTAATAAGCCACACTATCTCAGGCCAGAGACTAAAGGTCAGGGCATAGTGCCAGGAAGAACTAGTAAAGTTGAACTGCGACGTGTACCGCCAGATTGGAAACATCCAAAAGATAATGAAGGAAACTATATTCCTTTATTCGATGGTTTGTTGATAGAAAGGCACAATTATAAAATCATGCTATATAAAAGCCGAGCAAGAGAAGGTTTTGCCACCATTGACGGTTTACTATATTGGATGGGTGCTCCCTTTGTACCCTGTGAAGATGGTTTGATTGATCCTAAATTTGCAACTCAGGGTTATACTGCTTTTGAAGCTACATCGTATTGTCTGTACGAGACGGTCACGGAAGGAACACCTAAATCGCCCGTGTTTGATAGTTTAAAAGACATGGCTGCTTGGATTAAACAAGGTAACGACGGCCGAACCCTTAATCACATTCTAGCTAATTTAATTAGCTTGTTACAGTAGGAAACCTCATGTCTGATTCAACGATTGATATCACCGACGATGAGCTTGACGTTGTTGCTCGGTTACGCAGTCTTGCTGATTTAATAGAGGCAGGCCATTATGACTACACTGCTGAACTATCTATTAAAGGCGATACGTTCAACTACAATATTCAAGCAAAACGTAAAGCAGGGGTATTGTTCTCAACCATCGCCGAGAGTATAACGGCCAGTGAATAATAATGAAAGAAACAAGATCAAGCATGCGGTTAGCGCCGCTCTTTGATTATTGTTTCTTTTTTGTCATCAACGTCACATTTAACACCCTGTTTAAATACTATAACCTAATTATAATAAAGAGAATTGCCTTTTACATGGGAATGTTTATTTTAAGTTTATTAATCGTCTACATTATCACATTACTACTACAGAGACTGTATTATAAACTCACACCTGTGGTGGTAGATATGCGTGAATTAGAAGGGACCGATACTACGTATCTGGAATGGAACAACGACGTGTTCAATCCTGCACTTAGACGCGCCTATCGCATGCGACGTAGCCTTCACGTGATACGTTATAACGATAGCGTTAATCGCGGAAAGCCTAATGATAAATTCATTATCGATGAGACCACGCGCCTAGCAGCCAGACCTCTGCCGAATGTAATATTTAAATAAGGATATTGCTATGTTATTTCAGGAGAATAGAATAGATAGATTTAAAGACGACTATGCGTTTTTAAGTAACTTCTATCCACTAACTAACCCTATTCCTTATACTGCGGTATTTCCAGGCAAACAGCTTCAGACGTATAGCTTTAGCACTGCCGAGCACGCCTACGTGGCGGCTAAAACCACTGATGTAAAAGAACGGGCCTTTATCACCACCCTACCTTATCCAGGCCAGGCTAAAATACATGGTAGGAAGCTTAAGCTGCGTGATGATTGGGACGCTATTAAACTAATGACAATGTGGGAAATACTGCTGCTTAAATTTAACCTAAACCCAGATCTTAAGCGTAAGTTACTAGCAACGGGTAACGCGGCATTGGTTGAAGGTAACTGGCATGGAGATAAGCATTGGGGTGTATCTAATCGAGATGGGAAAGGAGAAAACCACTTAGGCAGGTTATTGATGGAACTACGTGACTATTTTAACGATATGGGAGACATGTAATGATTATACCAAAGCATCTACCTACTGCAGAAGTACAGTATCTAGATCTACTAAGACACACCATGAAACATGGTTATGATATACATAATGACCGCACCGGTAAGGTTTGTCGTACGGTAACAGGCGCTGTGCTATATTACAATGTAGGGGGTGGTGAGTTTCCACTAGTGACCACGCGTAAAAGCTATTGGCGTAAAGCTATAAGAGAACTCTGTGGTTATTTCCGTGGGTTTAGTAGCGCGGCGCAGTTTAGAGACCTAGGGACAGATAGCTGGGACATTAACGCTAACGAAACACGTGCGTGGTTAGATAATCCACACCGTAAAGGCACAGATGATATTGGTGTGGTGTATGGTGGTGTTGCTAAGAACTGGCCAACCCATGACGGTTACACGATGGATCTATTTAAAAAGGTCTATACTAACCTTAAAGCTGGTATCGATGATCGTGGTGAGATTGTTACCTTTTGGAACCCAGGTCTATTTGAACTAGGGGCATTAAGACCATGCATGTATAGCCATACGTTTACCTTGTTAGGTGATACGCTCCATATGACGTCTACGCAACGATCCACAGATGGATTTTTGGGTATGAATTGGAACATGATGCAGTGTTATGTATTTTTAGCCGTTATGGCTAAGATAACTGGTCATAAACCAGGTTGGGTTAAACACGACCATAATAACTTCCACATCTACGATAATCATTTCGAGCAGGTAACTGAACAACTAAGTCGCGATCCATATGACCCACCCACAATCGTGTTAAGTGATCGTATAACGGATTGGGATTACGTGGTTAACCACATGACGGATAAAGATTTTGAAGTCTTTGGTTATGATCACCACGCGCCTATTTCAGCTGAGATGGCGTCGTAGTTTATAAATAGTGTAAGGAATCCTCTATGTTTGAAGGTATTGAGAATTACAACGATCTACCCGCAATAGTAAAAAGCAAGGATGGAAAACAAGTACGTAAGTTTTCAAGCGTTAAAGTATTATTGATGGTAGAGAATCAGCTATTTAACGGGTATACTGTAGATGGTGACCAGGTAATAGTGTCGGCTAAAGACGAGTTCTTTGACCTTACTGTAGGATTAAGTTAGCTAGTGGGATGTAGGGGAAACCTTACATCCCTTATGCCGTCTTTCTTTATTTACATAGATCATTAATCCTACAAGCCCAAAGATCTATTATTAAAGGATGCTATTAATGACAACGCCAGTTTTTCAAATACTAATTAAAGTCATGGGACACAATGTTTATTTTGATGTTGACGTTCCAGGTCACGCTATCACGCAAGAAATGAAATGTGAGTTTGTTGGTACCGATAACCTACGTTCAGGTATAACACAGTACCTTACTAGCTTAAGGTTTGAAGAGAAACCATCTGTAGAAGGCGCTGCCTGGCATGCAGAGCGCGCCATTACCGCTATGTCTGATGAGATAGCCGTCATTGATAAAGAACTTAACATGCTTGTACAGAGCGCGTTAAAGGACTATCAGGACTGGGTAGACCACATGGATAAACACGCTCCACCTAAGCATACTAAATTTGAGACTGGCATCGACCCGTTTAGCATCATGCTTAAGCTAGAATGTGTGGGGATGGTAAATGGAGATAACGCATGTTAATACCTGACTTTGCAATAGAAGCGTTATGTACCGACTTATGTCAAATTAATCTAGATGGCGTAATGATTAACAATCATCAACAACCCATGATTGAACCCTTTATTAGTAAAAGCATTAATACTAACGATAAAGGCCAACGCATACCTAGCTATGGACTTAGTAGTTTTGGGTACGATATCCGTTTAGCGCCTGAGTTTAAACTCTTTAGTAAACCTAACGACGGACGTATCATTGATATCATGAACTTTGATGAACGTGAGTTTGTTGAAGAGGTAAAGGCCGATAGCGTCATCCTACCGCCTGGTGGATTGCTACTATCGCGTACAGTAGAATACTTCCATATACCAGACAACGTAATGGCCACGTGTTCTAATAAAAGCACTTGGGCCAGGTTAGGGATGTTTAGCCTGATCACGCCTCTGGAAGCGGGTTGGGAAGGTCACTTAGTAGTAGAGATCACTAACTGCACTAATCTACCGATGCGGATCTATGCTGGAGTAGGTATTGCACAGATAGAGTTTAAGGCCTCTAAACAACGCCCTAACGTTACCTATGGTGATAGAGGGGGTAAGTATCAGGGTCAGACAGGTATTACCGGCAGCAAGCTATAGGCTGCTACTATTAGCAAGGGCAGGGCAACCTGCCCACTTTATGCCGTTTCGACAACATTATACCTCTATATTACTGTAGTGAATGATTACAATAAGGTAACATTCTTTAAACTTTAAAAGGTATAACATCATGCAAATTACACAAACCTTCACCCTGTCACGTGTTGAAGTAGCTGCTTATCGTGAAAACGCAACACAGGCCATCGAGTTACTTAAACCCTTAGTAGCTAAAGTCAATACAGAAGAACACGCTAAAGTGAAAGGCGATTTACTTATAGAGATGCTTAAAGAGAGCATCACAGTCGACGTAAAGGTAGCTAACAGCCTTAGCAACATTGCTTACATGTTACGTGTTAAAGACGATGTTGAAGTTACGCTATCTATATCGATTGACGATGTGGTCTTTTCTGAGCTTATGGCATATGGTGTAGATCTATTGAAAGACTACATGGGTATACTTAACTCGCTAGTGGACGTGGCTATGAATCTAAAACAACTAGTGCAATCTAAAGACTTGTCTTCTACCAGACGCATGGTGGCGCTTAAAGAGCGCATGGGTAAAGATCAAGTAACGGTAAAGGTAAACGATGAGATAAAAGTAGACGACACTACAGAATCTGAGTCAAGTGAAAATACGTCCTATAAATATCCGTACTGGTTTATAAGTGAAGCAGGTAGTGCGTGGTCTATTGAAGAAATTGGCATAGACAGTGACGTAGTTGATATTAAAGAAAGAATGATAGAAATCAGTCTAGCTCGTCCAGGTACGTTAATTCAACTCAGTGCATCAGCCAGAGTACGTCTTACTGTTAAAGATGGTGAGGTGGTTAAATCTCGTCAGTTTAAAGAGTTCTACCATGTAGATGATGATACCATCGTTGAATCTACTATCTTTGATAACCTTACCCTAGCTAGCCATGACGGTATGGGTAATTTCAAAACTAAATAAACACTTATACGACCAGGTCAATAAAGGCTTGGTCTTTTAAATTAAGGAAACTAACATGAACTTAACTAAAGCAACCCCTAGTAATATCAATGCAATAATAGAAGACAATGAAGGACGTCTAGCTAAAGCTATTAAAGAACTGCTAACAGGACTTGATGACAACGAGGTAGTTGATGAAAACTTGTATGTCTGCGATAAGATTCCAGACAGTTGGGATAACGGCTCAGGATATTTAGATGGCGGTGTCGATGATGGTAGTTTATCAGATAATATCCAGATAATTGGATTAGACAGCAAACAACGTCTCGTCCATGTTACTAACACTCCCAACGGTAACGTGATCTTATTTGATCGTTATCCACATGGCGATAGCGCAGTCGTAGTAGCCAATATGCCTGTGCAGATAACCCGCATGTACGGTTCTTTAATGCGTGGTCAGTTATCGGATGCAAGTATTAACAATAGCGTGCGATACAATCTAGGTAAGGCTATATGTGATATGATAAAATACAGCAAGGAAGCGTAGCGATGAAAACAATAAAGACTAAACCCCAACGCGATGAAGTTCAACAGCAAAGCGCTGAAGTTATTCAGCTGTTTAAAGACAAGCACGATGTCCAACTAAGCCCGTTAGAGATCATGGTGAAGCTTAGGTTGTCTAACTTAAGCCTCCCCGCTATGCTAGCGTTATCCATTGTCAATAGTAATCATAGTGGTAAATATCCATTAGTCTATGTAGGTGAGGTAGAAGGTTTCTTTATGAGCTATTATAGACGCGGGGGTAATCGTTGGAGCTACTCTGCTATAGCACGTATGTTAAACAAACTGGTTAACCTTGGTTATCTAGATAAAGAACGCCATGGGCGTTTCATGGCCTACGGGATGACTTCTAAAGGGATACGTTTAGTGCGTAACCTGGGTTTAGATCTTACAAAGTAAGTCAGTATTAACATAAAGAAGGTTTATTATGACCTTCTTTTTTTAACTTCAATAACAGGACGTGTATTATGTTAGCTGCATTAAAACGACTAAAAGCCAGCGGTGTGTTTAGCCTAGGTATGTTGACAGTGAAGTGGAATATTCCTAAGGTAGATAGGAGTATCCATTTCCTTTTAAGTCGAACCACCAAGCAAAACCTTAGCTACGGTGAGGGCGATAATAGTGTTACGTTATTCTTATACCTGATTAACATCACCATTAAACTTAGTGCAAGATGGTGCGTTGAGGCATTGGATAATAATGAGGAAGATATCTGGTATGGGGTATTCTTTCATGCGGATTCTGTGTCATTCTACCTTGGACGTAAAGGGTATCGCGGGTATGATATGCCTTGGCAGATACGCTGCTTAGAACCTTATACTGAGGTGACGTTAAAGCAAGCGAATAACATGAAATACCACGATCAGGCTAATTTGAACATGGTGCAGTGTCATGTGCGTACGTATTATATTCGTGTAGCGCCATTATGTTTAAGATGGGCGCGATTTATCTCCTGGCGTATCTATCGTGCAGAAATAACATTCAATGAAGAAGTAGGACCACGTGTTAATACATGGAAAGGTGGGACGCATCAAGTTAGTTTCCAAATACCTTATAACATGCAGTGTGCTGACGCACTAACCTACTATTCTGATAATGTAAGTAAATAGCCCACGGGATCTTCGGATCCTGTTCTTTTTTGTCTTTAATAAGAAAATATGGAATCATCATGAGTAATACAATAACCTGGGATCCAACATTTGGTCCTAGCTTTACGCCTTGGGAGATGCTAGAGATGGGTGTGTTCATGGATTGCCATTATAACGTTGCGATCAAAGGACTACCCAAAGCCTGGTACAAACATAAGAACGTAATACCTCGCTCGCAAGAACCCGACGCAAGTCTGAATTACTATGGCGTCAAGTCTCGTCAATCGTTAAAGGAATGGGAACGTAAAGGCTGGACAGACCCCGACTACCCTCTGGGTTGGTGGAATTGGTATTGTCTCTATTATCTAGGTCGCCGTTTAGGTGAGAAAGATGAATTAGAGATTAAACGCTGGCGTAGCTTTGTAGCAAGACATCAGGGACAGATTAACGCTAATTGTAATTTAAAGGATAGAGAATGTCGACCTAAACAACGTCAAGCACTACTACAGTGGGCGTGGGATAGTCAAACTCGCTACAGCGATGAACAGGTAAAGCGTAATGCAAGGAAACTAGCTCAATCAGCAAAGGTGAGCTTAGAAGATACTCATGCTATGATTGTATCTCTAAACTGGTAGGGAGCGTTTAAACATCATAGGACACTGGTATGAGACGATTGCTCACCATTAGCTACACTAAAGCTAATATCGGTGCGTTGATCGAGCGTTTGAATGAAAGGAAGCAGTGTGCGATATCCATAAGAGGTATTTTAACTAATCAACGCGATCAATGCTTCACCGAAGCAGTAGAAAATCCTAACCAATCGACACGTGTCTATGGTGAGGTAGATAAGGCAGTTAAGTCTTATGTGAATAAAGAACTACACTACGTTACCTTTAAACGCTATAAGTTGTTCTATAACACTTACATGCGGTTAATTGATGTCATCATGGGCGTGTTTGACAAAGTAGGTCTTAAACCTACACGTCGCAACCATTTTGATGTAGTGATAGATATCGATAAGAAAAGAAACCGCGACAGACATGAGCTATATCGGGGCGAAACAGCGTTTAATTACCTGGAGGTAAATAAACAGCAAGATATTCGTACAGGTATTGTTTACTGGGTGGTTAATTTGGATCAATACGGTGGCTATCTTCAAAGATTGTTAGAGGAAACTAATAGCATTGAAGATAAGCTAGATGCTGCCGAGGCCATGTTGGATCTTTTTATCGATCATGCTAATTCGGCTAAAGAGCTTTTAGATCATGACGATGAGAAAGATGCTATACACTTCCCCGCCGATCCACTTAACCGATGTCTAGATGACATCATTACGTTGCGTAATTTATTAATAAGCAGTGAGGACCAATAGGTCCTCACCTTATGACGATGAAGGACCACAAACCATGCAGGCTGTTAAATTTCTATTAGACCCAACCCGACTTACTGAAGAGCAGGTTAGTCAATTTTCATTAGTCAAGCACTTGATGACGCAGCGATGCCGTGCACATTTGTTTGATCTTAACCTCGCTTCCTCTATATCGGCAGGCTATACGCCTGATATAGATACTGTAATAAAGCGCGGTATTAAAGAACCTATTGTTGCGAACGCTAATCGAACGCTGCTAGATGTAGAACGTGTAAGGCAAGAGGATAAAATACGGGCCAACGCAAAACAGGTAGAGTGGCAGGTTAAAGCCAGCGAACTATATCATCGCGAGCTTAAAAAAGATATAGAGATTCAATTAACCGAACGCCCACTCCATGCTATTGGGCGTGCCTTGCCAGATCTCATTGATACACTATACCATCCTAACGTCGACTATAAGAAACTGGTTAATGCCATCGGTCAGTCTGATATATTGACAGACGGGGTATTGAAGTTTATTGTTAAAGAACAGCGCAGTGGAAAGTATAGCAAGATTGATGTAGGCAAGCAGAGCATGCAGGCTATAATAGGTCAGTTAGGTAAATCTACCCTTGATGACCTACTTCCTCTTTTACTCGTACAGCAGTTTACAGAAGTGGATTATGACGTTAAACGTAGTGCTAGCGAGAGTAGGTTTAAGCGTTTACTTAGCTATAATGTTAACTACGCTATCGGTATTTAAACACCTTAGGTAAAGATCATCCTACACGCCGTTTAGGTGGTCTTCTAGGCGTATTAGATGTCTTATGTAGTGTTGTGGTGTATCGTTTGTTCTGCGAGCGTCAGGATGACGTTAGAGTGCGTTTGATGGATACGTGGCGGTCTCAGAGCCAGCACACACTGCACGCCGCTATTCAGTCCGTTGATGTGAATTTTAATGTCTTAAGTATCTGGATTAACTGCTTTAAAGAAAAGATTCAAGATATCCTTATTCACCAAATCAACTGGACACATATACGTCCACTACGACGGGCCTTAGAAGAGCATCAAGAAAATACGCCCCTACACGAGCGATCTCAGCTAGGGGTGGTGATGAATCACAGTTATCAATTTGCTCAATTTAAGGCGTTAGCGGATAATAAGCTCGCAAGTAAGTCACTTATAACTCAGTATTTCTATGGGAGCTACATCCCTAACGACCTTAGCCGGTTGTTGCTAAGTTCTTCAACAATGGAGTTTGTTTAACCATGAAACATAACGCGTTAACTTTATCAATCCTCGATAAGATCAACCATAACAAGCTAACGCTACCTACTTTGCCTGATATCGCACTACGTGTAAAGCAGACAGCGGAGAAAGAAGATTCAACTATTGTAGATGTTAGTCAGGTGATCGCTACTGACGCTGCATTAACCACTAGAATACTACGCTACTCTAATACTGCTTTAGTACGTGGTGTCTCTACCATTACTGATATCCACGAAGCCTGTAAACGTATAGGGCTTGTTAAGCTTAAAAACCTAGCAATAGGTATGGCCATGGAGCAGTTATTTGATTCTCAAAATAAACAGATTCAAATAAAGATGCATGAGGTATGGATGGATACCGTTACGATGACCTCGTGTGCCATTGGTGCCTATGCGGTCTGCGATAAGCAAAAACACGTCAGGGAAGAAACGTTATTCCTGGCCTGCCTAGTCCACAACATCGGTATGTTGGCTATACTAAATGAAGCAGAAACTAACCCTGCTGAATTTGCTCAGCCTGCTTTTTTAAATGAAACCGCTAGCCGCCTATCACCTATCTTAGGGGGTCAGATCCTTAAACAGTGGGAATTTGAACAACCTATCATCTACGCTGTTGAACGCTGGCGACGAAAAGAAAGCGATGATGCTAAACAGGCTATCGATTATGTCGATTATCTTCGTCTAGGTGCTGCGTTAAATGGTTACTTTGAAGATAAACAAGAGCGTATGATTGCGTATTGTAAAAAGAAAGGCATGTTCTCCCATCCTGATATATTAGCATGCGATAAATACAACGAAATGAGTCAAGCAGTATTAGCTAGCTTTATCTAGACGGCATAAGCTAACCACCCGGCCTCACGGCTAGGTGGTTAGGCTTTTATGCGGCATGGTCACCTTTTGGCATGTCCCACCACGCGCCTTCAGCAGCGCCTGGTTGACTATTAACACCACCACCAACACTTCTTCTTGACAAATCACTTCCATGTACATCATCAGGTATATCCCCGATGGGTTCAAAACGATACACACAGAATAAGTCTTTATCAGGGGTGATTTTACCTGACTTACGATGCTTGCCTCGCATCATGGTGAGATAGCTATGGCCGTCACCTGGTTTTTCGATGTGTATGGTAATCTCTAAGTCCACTTCTTGGTCGATACCTTTAGATGAGTCGTAATAGCCTTTGTTAGCTACCTCTTTAACAAAGTCAGAACTTCCCATCCGCACTAGTTGCTTAGCATCTGAACTTAACTGGTGCGCGGTTAACAGCGTGATGCCTTTAGGGTTACAGTAGTTACGAACACGTCTAAACAACTCACGTATGCGGTGTGCTTCGTTAATACCTGAGTTACATCCTTGCTTACTCATCATGTTAAGGTAATCCACCGATACCATATGGATCTCGTAACCTTCAGCTTGGTAACGGTCAAGTAATTCAAACAGATCACGATAAGTAAATTCAGTCGGGTCAAAACGTAAGAACTTAAAGTGGTAACCATTCTTACCTAAGACTTCACGAAGATAAGCCGCTGCTTCTTGTATGTTGATGTTACTTACATCGCATGCTTCACCGGTTTCATTCTCTTTAAGGTTCTTGTACATGATCAAGATGTTATCTTCAATCTTGTTTTCTAAAGAGATATAGATAATTAACGGTTTCTTTTTAGGGTCTAGCATGTATGGGCGATTATACAACGCTACGTGTTTAGGGATGTTAAGTAGCATCCCTGATTTAAAGTTATGCTGAAGTGCACCTATTAGTACAAAGTCACCACGTCGTATACCGCCATGGTCACCTGTCATTCTATTAACACCCTGCCAACCTAACTTCATGATCCCTTCAGTTGAGTTAGACTCATTACCGTCTTTCATTACCTTTTCAACGGCTTCAATGTTATCAATATCTAACTCGGTCACTAACCCTTGCGCGTTTTCGACTAGGTTACTTGCAAAAGGCTCAAGTTGATCTACTAGATCCGCAGCAAACGTCTTCCAATTTACCGATTCTTCATTAAAGTGAACATCTTGAGAGGCTTGTTTAATAATGTTTTTAATGGTGTTTCTTGATAGGAACTGACGTAACGTCCTGACGTGGTCGTAACAGACCTGCTGAATGCGTTCTTCTGATTCTAATTCTATCATTCCTAATTCAACGGCTTTAAACAATGACTCGTCGTCAATGATGTTAACACGTAAGCGTTGAATGATGGTGTCTCTATCGTGTTTATAGCCAGGTGGTTCTTCTAGCATATATAGAAGCGTGTCACGTAATGCTACTAGTGTATCTTTCGAGGAACCTGATACCGCACTGTTAAAGGTTGGCTTAAGTGCTTCAATTACTTCTTTGATAATAGGTCCAGACTGACCATTGTTATCTTCTAGTTGCCCTTCGCGATACAGTAACATTATCGCCTTAACGAGCAATAGTTTTGAGTCCATGAGGTTTCCTATTGTATAGATGAATCACACGCAACTACTAGTAAAGGCCCGTTATGAATTATGTCATTGTACCCCATTGGCTAAAAGAAACCTTAGCGCGTTTGGGTGAGCCTCTCACCAGCGTGCTGGATATTGAGAAATTGTCGTCTATACTATCTCCCGAAGATGTTCAGTTCTACCAAGCATCTATTTATAGTACGTTAAGTGAACTGGGTAACGGTGGTCTGGGATGGTTAAATGCATTAGCTGCAAGCTATCCACATGCTGATGTAAAAGGCCTGCCAGATGTTCCTAGCGATGCAGTAAGAATTAAACTTCAACAGCATCAAGGTATGGTAGGACGGCAACAGATTCTGTTGTACGGTCAAACATTAGGAAGTCAAAACGATACTATCTCTATGACACCCTGCCTGATCGGCACGGATACCATAGGCCTGTGCATCGAGCCTAGTAAAGAACCTGTAGTGGTTATGGATTTATATGAGGAACTATTTAAGATTCTTCAGATACGCTATGACCATGGCGCTATACTTAAGACGCCACTGTATACCAGCTACGTTGCGATGCAGCTGCGCCACGCAGCGTAGTCATCCGCATTTTTAACCTGTAGAAGCAAACCTGTGTCACACACTGTATGAGACACACGCTTCTTAATAATCCACGTTAATGAAAGGAAAGGTACGATAATGTCCCTATTAAGCATCAAGAAAAAGGCAACCGGTTTAGGTGCCGCTAAACAAAGCATCTCCGCGCTTCTGCAGGGTCAGGGTGCTGATTTGTCTAACACAACTCTTACTAACAACCTTATTGCGCTTGAGTCACTTGACGATAACGCACGTTCTGATCTAGAGATGTCTTTTGAAAGTAATTCAAATGAAATCAAGCACATCCTTGAAGAGAACCTAGGTGAAGGTTTTGCTGTTACTCAGGTTGGCCTTGAAGCTGCTGCAATTGCCGCACTTGCTAACGGTAACCCAGCAGTTTACGCACAGCGTGCAATGTCTGTAAGCGTTGAAGGCAACACCAGCCTACCAGCTTTCGGTTCAGCGGGTTCAATGGACTTCCGCCTTTCTCCGTCTAGCGAAGCATTTGACGAATCTGAGCTACGTAAGTTTGCTCCTCATTCAATCGTGTTCAACGCGCTAGCTGCGGTACAAGACCCGTTTGCTGAAGCATTCTTCCCAACGTACGTAATGTCGCCTGACAATGCTGGCGCTGAAGTATCTGTACAACGTACAATGGTATTCAACGAAGTAACGCGTTCTGCTACAGGTTCTATTACTAACTTTGGTAAAGTTAACCTTGTTGACGCAGTTCAAGATGCGTCAATCCTTGAAAACCAAACTACTGACCTAGTGCCTGTTTATCTTGCTGATGACAGCCGTGCTGAGTTCTTCGTAGACACTGACGTACTAGCACCTGCTGACGTTAAAGTTGACGGTGACGAGTTCAAGACTTCAGCACTACGTGTTGACGCACAAATGGATCTTGTATCACTTGCAACTGGTCCTAACCGCATCAACTCACAAATCGACAGCACTGATTCTATCGACGGTCGTGTTGAGCTTAAGACAGTTTACGTGTTGGTTCGCGATGCAGCTAACCAAGCTGATCCTGCTACTGGTGAGTCTGACGTTCTTGAAATTCAAGTTAAAGGCCTTCCACGCACTACGTTCCAGCCTACTGCTGAAGGCGATAGCCGTGAAATGGCACTAACGTTTGCTAACAACGCTGTTCTACTTGCTTCTGACACTAAAGCTGTTGATCAGAGCAAAGCAGATGCGCTTGCTGGTCTTAACGACTACGTTGCTTCACTAGACATGAAGCTTAATGGTACGCTTAACGTTGAAACGGGTGCGCTTGAAATCAATGCTTCACCACTTCGCGTTAACGGCCTAGTAGATGCGTCTGGTGCACAGATCTCTACTACTCAAGGTGATGGTAAAGCAGCTATCGACAGCTTCTCTATGGAAGTGATCGGTTATAAGCTAGACGCACGTCTAACTAACGCTAACCGCCGTACTCGTGGTATCTTGATCGATCGTACTGAAGTTAAAGAGCGTTACACTGTACCACTAGGTGCGCCTATCTCTGCGCCTCAGCCTATCCACGGCTCAAGCGACCAGGCGTCTGATCTACGTGCGCTAGTTACTACTGCACGTACTCGTACCTCTAACAACGCGGTTACCACTCTACTTAACTACGTAGATAGCCTACGTTCTACAGTAGCTCGTGCAACGGCAACAGGTACTGCACCTCAAGTACAAGGTATCGGTCGTCTTCTAGTGAAGCCTTACTTCCAAGAAGAAACTATCGATGCAGCTACAGTTATCAACTCAACTAAGTCGCATGAGAAAGCATCTGATTTCTCTGCTATCCTAGTTGACGCTATCCGTCAAATTGCATACAAGATGATGGATCGTTCTAACTACGCAGCAGCGCTTGAGATGGAAACTGGCGGCACTAGCGTTAAGCCTAAGCTGATCATCGGTACAGATCACGTTATCGCTCAGCACATCATGGTTTCTGGTGATGAGCGTACTGCATCTATCGGTATGGACTTTGAAGTTGTATCTTCACCTGATGCTCGTATGTCTGGTAAGATCGTTCTTGGTTTCGGCCGTGGTGCATCAGGTAAACCTGATGCGCTTGGTTTTGGTACTCACTTCTACATGCCTGAGCTTACTAGCACAGCGCAAGTATCACGTGACAATGCTACTACCAAAGAAACTCAAGTACAGCCACGTGACCTTCACGTACCACACCTACCTGTAATGGGTGTGATCAACGTGTCTAACATCGATAAAGTCTTCACTGACTACATCGGTGGTGTACCAACACGTAGCTAGTAATACCCAAGGGAGGTTCGCCTCCCTGACCTGATTCATTAACAATCTGGTTAAAAATGCGCTTGCGTATTTACAATTTAAAAAAAGACAATGCCGGTTTCATTACCGATTAAAAGATCACTTAGCGTGGTTAAGTAGCACTCAGGGACTTAAGGTTCCTGAGTGTTATGCCGTCTATGCCGTCTCGACGACACTTCACACCTACATTACTAGTATGGTCTTGCGCTAAGACTATCGATAGGAACCGTTAAAGAGATCACGCCAGATGGATAAAAGAACAACCAAGGGGCACTTTACACGTATAAGAAATATAGAAGCATACAAGGAAACCTCGTACACGCCACCGCGTCAAGCTGCGTTACGTATTACGGAAAGCTATTACAACTATACAGGTAAGGTGCTGTACTTAGCACATCGTAACAATATCTTATTTCCTCTTGCTATGGAGGACAGACACATGAACATGCCCCAGCAGCACGTAGGTAAGTTGGTTATTGAACAACAGTTCCTCGTGGCTTATGATCGTGTGGATGAATTTATTAATCAGTTAATGCTTGATGTTGAAGAAGATACTGAAAACCACAACATCGAACAACACCGAGTCATTGAAGCCATAACCGGGGGAGATCATATTGAGAAACACCGATCAGGATTACAGTTTACCGTCCGATACGTTATTGGCGGTAAGGCGATACAAACACAACCTAACGGTCTGTATATCACCAATTTAGATGTTGCTATTGGATTTGAAGGTACTGACGTTATACATCCTTACGCTGCACGCACAGCGGCGAGTATCTATAATCAATATCAAAAGAATCAAAAAGAAGCACCGCGTAGCAACTTTACCGTAATGTTAGTTGATAATGCGGGTCGGTATAACAGCCTGTATATCAATATACATGGCGATGCAATGGAGATTAAACCCACGCGTTCGGAAAACATGGAAGACGGCGTATGGGTATCTCGGTCATCGCATACACGGGGAGCGGTATCAGAAACTGATGCGGTCTTTATAGGTGGACCTTCTAGAGTTAGATACGATACCCTAGCATGTCTAGATGGTACTAACTTTGAAACACCTATGCTGTATTACAGCATGCAAGAATGCATCACGCATGGTGATGCGTTAGTGCAGTTAGAGAAACGTTACCAACTTGATAAAGCACGCGCGGATATTAAAGCTAAAGAACAAGAGGAACGTATTAAGCAACAGGAAGAGGTACGTAAAGAACGTGACCATCAACGAAAAATGGAGGAGATGGAAAGAAAAGCACGATTGGATCGTGTTAAAGATGAAAGAAGTGTAGGGGTAGAGGTACTTAAAATAGGTGGGGCGTTAGTAACGGGCATCGGCATTGCGCTGGCGGCGATGGCTAAGATGCGTGACTAAACGTCAAGAAATACAGAGGACACCTACCCTATGGTGATGCTTTAAAGGAAGTGTCATTATGTCCGAATTGCGACATAACTGATCGGAGGATGATCTATGGATCAATATTTATTTAAACACATACACGAGCAACATGTGCCTAAGTTTAACCCTATACTGGCGAAAGGGTTAGTAGTAGAGCAGATGCGTGAAGTCGAGCAATACATCGACCATGTGTGGAAATGTGCAGCACGAAGCTTTCCAGAGGGATTTACGTACGATGGAGAGTACAAAAGAGCAACACCGGAGCAGCAGTATGCTTACATGACACGTAAGCGATCATCGCGCGCTGAGTTCAATCTTGCGCCAAGTGACTTCTACATGCTTCAGTATAATTTTAGCTACCATGGTCAAAAGCTTTATCCGCGCTCTATGCAGTTGCCTTTTGTAGGACCAGGTGGTGTTATACGCGTGAACGGTTCTAAATATGTTATTAATCCAGTTATGGTTGATAATCTATTCTCAGTAGACGATGGGAAACTATTCGTTGCATTAACACGTGACAAACTTACCTTTGAACGGGTCACACACAACCTAGTCATTGATGGTGTTAAAGAAACTCTAAGTATTCCATGGAGTACCATTTATCATCTGCGTCAAAAAGATAAAGGTTCTAAGATTATTTACATGGGCGGTCTACGTCTCAATATGGTAAGTACCTTAGGTCATTATCTGTTTTGTAAGTATGGCGTGACAGAAACCTTCAAACGCTTCTGCGGTATGGATGTTGTAGTAGGTGATCGTAACACCATCACCGAGCAGTCACATCCTAAATCAGATTGGATTATTGTAGAGAGTTTACATCTACAACCTATCAGCGTTAAAGGTAAGGGTTATCAACCTACGCAGCTGCGTGTTGCCTGTCGACGTGAGCAGCGTAGTAGGCTATCTGACAACTTACTCGCCACGTTATTCTACCTTGCAGATCATTTTACTCAACGTATTCGCCCAGAGTATATCGATGATACGCGTCTATGGCGTGTATTGATGGGGCATGTTATCTTTAAGAGTAAAGTAAATGAAGGTAGGCTGTTAGAAGATATCGATGCGCATTTAGTAAGTCTAGATTATTACATTGATGGCCTGGTTCAAATGAACCTAGAACGTGAGGGGATAGAGTGTAAAGACACGTATGCTTTATTTGCTTATATTATCGAAACCATGAATGAAATTATCATCACAACGGATGTCTCTAACCTGTATGGTAAGAAGCTAACAACCTTGAGATATATATTACTAGATGTGATAAAGGCAATATTTAATTTTACCTTTAAGTTAAACTCTAACAAAAACAAAACCCTAGCTGTCAAGGACATAGAAAAGCTTATGGACAAGTATCTGAAGTTTGATACTATACGTAAGATAAACACAGGACATGGTGAGGTAAGTTCTCTCTCTACGGCCGGTGATAATCTCATGTTCAAGATGACTAACAAGGTGGTACCTCAGACTGATGCGACTGGCTCTCGCAGCGGGACGAAGACTAAACCATCACGACTACTGCACGCTTCGTTGGCTGAAGTATGTAGTTATGGGAATCAGCCAAGTTCTTGTCCAACAGGTCACGGTCAGATTAATCCATATCTAAACGTAACACCTGAAGGTGAGATGATTCCTGATCCGCGCTTCACAGATCTGATAGAAAGTGTGCAGGCGAAGATTGCACGCACATAGCACTATCATCACTTTTAAATATTTGACAAATAACAACGAGGTCTCTTATGTACCCCGGTAATTTACCCTTTGACGCTAACGCTCCAAATCAGCAATTCTTTATCCATGGATTGCCGTACTCGGTTCCTGGCAGAAACCCCCCTAACGGTTTCCCCATGCAGCTAGGGCCAGAAGCCTTTAAGATGTTAGATGGACATCTACGTCATCAGTTACAAGAACAAGCACCGCGTAATCCGCTACGTACGTTCTTGTTTAATCAGATGGCAAGCAACATGTATAACAACCAGCAGTATGATGAGTTACTTGTCTCTGCTGGCGGTTTCTTAGAAATGGTACTTGCTGCTAACACGCATGGTAATAATGTTGATTCAGCTGCGGCTATGGTTGCACAAAAGATGACAGGCATCTATGCTTCAATTAATGCGGTTACGTACCAGCCACTACAGCAGCTAGTTCAAGATCCTAATATCGTTAACTCTGTTAACAGCACCCTAGGTGAGTTTGAGCAGATTAAGCAACAGATCTTACAGTTCCAACAACGCAATCAACAACCTGCGTGGGGCGGTAATCAGGGCGGTTACAACCAAGGTGGTTACGGTGGGGGTAATAACTATCAACCACGACAAACCCAGTGGCAGGGCGGTACTCAGATGGGGTTTAACCAGCCTAATACCTTCAACGGTAATGGTGGTAATATGCGTGGCATGTTTAACACACCTCAACCTAACCAGCACCGGTCGGTACTAGATACGGGCAGACGAGGTGGCCTGCATGATTATCAGGAAGTGGATGTAGGTAAGACAGCGCCAACTAACGATAATGCTGTCAAAACATCATGGAGTACAGGTAGTGAAAATAGACGGAGTGCGGCGTGGGATATCCCTGATGTTAAAACTGCTGATACCGTTAGCTTTGATAACGACACTACTCCTGCTTATGAAGCCCCGTTATTCTATAACGACTTACCAGACCATATGGCACTAAAGCCCTTATTGCCATTTAATTTAACTTACAACCCTAACACGCACGAGCGTATTTACTTACCACACAAAGATGGTTACCTCGTCGAAGTCATACAAGAGAAAGGTGAATTCATGGATTACGAACAACACGAATTAGACGCAGCCCTTAAGACACAATCGCTTGGAGCACCTAGTGGCTCTGTTCAAGGTGATGGTTGGAAAGACTATCACTACATCAATGCAACTGCCACCATCTTAGATGATGAGACTGAGGAGGGCGAAGTGACTCCAGCTGTACAGTTTACTAACCTGATTGATGCGCACTCTGATCAGCAAGCAGAATTCTACTTACGCCAAGCTTTAAACAGCAAACGTATCAAGATCCCTGAAGATGCCATTTTGGAATTCCAATACCGTCACCTTAAACCTATCGCTTATCGTATAGACCGCAAAGGTGCTGATGATCTTGCAAAGGCAGAGACTATGGATCAATTCATCTCTGTTATGTCTAACCTAGATATGCCTGAGCGTTTCTGCGGTCAAATCACCAAGCGTGCGATTGGTATGATCAATGATGCACTTAACTACTCTATGTCGGTAAGTTGGACTATTGATGAGTTAAGTGATTATGCGGAACTGCTTACCGAAATCGCCAATGAGCATGGTGAAAGTGTACGTAAGCTATTTGCAGATAAAATCAATGATCTGATTCCATTGTTATTCTCTGCGGTAAGTGCACCGGAAGTAAGTAACTATCTGAAAGAAACGTATAAGGCAGATCGCCTTAAAGATAACATCGTAGAGGTGGCTGAAGATACTGAGTTATCTGGATTCTTTGAAAATGTAGAAGACCCAGACACACTAGATCTAACCACTGAAGACTACGCTGTTGTTTTCCTTACTGATGTAATCTCTATCACTCAAGTACCGTGGACGCTTAAGTCAATGGAACTTAAAGTCGATAAAGATCAACCTATCGCATCGGTGAAACAATCTGTTAACCCTGTAGAGTTTAAAGTACTGCAAGATCTCTATGCACGTACTAAAGATCTACACGTACGTCATTACTTCATCGATACTATTGATGGATACCGCCTAAAGGTTCTACCGGGTTGGTTAAGTAAAGACTACTATGCATTAGGCCTGTGGCGCGAATAAGCGTCTACGACCTCACCCCTTTAAAAGGGCGTCTGGTGTTAGGGCCAGACATTTGGAGAGGGGGTTATTGCCCTCTCCTTTTTTTGTCTTCGATAATAAAAATAAGGAACGTTAATTATGTTTTCTAAACCCCGTATGAATGGATTGTTAACAGCAGCTATGGCTGCTAGTTTCTCTGCCGATACGGTAATACCCTCACCAAGTAAACGCGGTAAGATTCGTTGTGAAGACGAAGCAGCGCGTAATAAACGTCTTCGTGGTCGTAAGAAAGCTAAAGAAGCAAGAAAACAAAGACGTCGTAATAAAAAGAACCAATAGTGCTTCTGTATGCGTCTGTGACGGCATAAAGTAGGGTAGTCTAAGCTACCCTACAAGTTATGCCTTAAAGTGGTGGTAGATCGTCCTCAGCACCCGGTTCTTCGCTAGGTGGTGTTTCTGATTCTTCTTCACTTTCTAGGTCTTCAGGGATGTCTGTATTATCATCTACAGGTTCCTCCTCTTCCTCATTACCTCCAAGCTTAGCTTTTAATGCTTCAAGTTCTTCTTGCAGTGTTTGGATCATTTGATCTTTCTCTTCGGAAGCCTTGGTCATCTCATCACGATCAGCATCCAAGTTACTTTGTGCCTTTTGTCCTTCCTTACGCATCATCCGTAATAGTTTCTGCATGGGGTCTAAGATAGCCTTGGCATGGTCTTTATGTATATTGACAATATCAAAGCTTTCATTAGATCCTTCAGATACCATTCCTTCTAATTCAGGCATGATGTTATTCTTACGTAACCATTGTCGCTGGAAGTAACCGCGCAATGCCGCTATAGTGCCTTCTATGCCTTCTTCAAGATCTGAATCTAACATACCGTCAAACATCTCAGAGTCAACATAGGCAGGTAGCGCTGCTTCAAGTAAGCTATTAAACTCTTCAAAAGACGCACCTTGATTTGCTAATTTCGCAGTATCAGGCGTGGGCAGACTAATGGTAATTGAATCAATGATCTCCGTGATTAATGACTCTTTCGTATCAAACGTCCCATCGTCTGTTACATCTTTATTGCCTTGTTTAAGTTTCTTGCTAATACCTGATTCATCAATAAGCTCTGATATCTGAGCCATCAGCACTGATGAGTTATTAGTAAACTTACGAATAAAGTCAGATAGGTGATCACATAACGTATCTTGATAGATGATCACGCGCTTAGCTAATAGTAAGTTAGACCCTACCACATTAGTAGCAAATTCAACATCCAATGTAGAATCTACAATCTCAGGCGCAATATGCATCGACATGAAGTGACGGTTACGTAATGTTTCTTCTAAGTCAGTATCGACATTAATAACACTACGTTGACCATCTTCAATGTTGGTCTTTGTACTTGGATACGCAGGGTGACCCTCTACGTTGATATCGACCGAAGAACGTTGCAGGTAACCTGTAATGTCCGATGGGTCAATGGTGCCTAGCGGATAAGACAACTGATGGTTCTTAGTGAAGTTATGCATGATCTTTTCAACGGTATTAGCTGGATCAGGATCATCTTCATCTAGGGTAATGTTAAGTTTAGTTCGGCTATTAGAGTTCTTAATACCTGCCATGGTATTGGCAAACATCGTCATAGCACGTAACGACGCAATAATCTTAGAACCTTCAATTAACGAACGACCCGTACCGTTATCGTTGTAATCAAACGCCACATACGTCATTAACTCAGCGGGTACAAACAACACCTGCGTATGCATTTTAGATAAAGCACGCGCTAGCATGATACGCCCTACTTCTTCCGGACACGATAGCGCTGCGTTATCGTTATAGATACCGGCTTCTAGACGTGCTACAAGATCGTTTTCTATTAACGACGTATAGGCGTTAATGATCTCATTTTCAGACGCTTCAGCAACCGTATTACGGTTACCGTACATGCCCTGTCTAACCTGCTCGATAAGCTCAGAGGTTCCTTCATTCTCTTTTTTCACCCGTTGTTTAAGGTTGGTGAAATATTTAGCATCCTTAGCCCGCGTAATAGGGTTACCATTCTTATCTAATAGAACATAATAACCGATGTGGTTAGAAGGGTCTGACGGTACGTGAACGGGAATGA
>Ga0208837_1000003_pt1 | contig 65845 bp, 58 predicted proteins | sample DeeseametaMP0327_FD_184214 | JGI IMG/M metagenome (GOLD analysis project Ga0208837, IMG submission 184214) | Marine microbial communities from the Deep Atlantic Ocean - MP0327 (SPAdes) | ecosystem: Environmental > Aquatic > Marine > Oceanic | place: East of Recife, Brazil, South Atlantic Ocean...
CTCTCCTTAAGGAACTCGGTTTTTCTCTTGATCTTACACAATGTGCAGGTGGTGGAGATGCGATGAGCCTTGCGTATGTATCTCCCAAAACTGGGCGTGCGGTTAGCTATAGTGCTGGTGAGATTTATAAAGAGAAGCTTCTGAAACTGCCTGATTTTTTAAAGCCGCAAGGCGGAAGTGGTGATGATGAAGAGATATTAAAAGGTATAGATTTATGCGGATATTTTCTTGGACGATGGGTTTTTGCACATCATTCTCACGGAATTCCAGCGCCACGCTTGCTTTTTGCAGAGAGGTTTGCCAAAACTATTGGTGAGCAAGGATTAGAGAAGAAAGAAAATAGGGATTATGTCACAGGATAGTGCATTAGAAGAGCCAAGTATTGTCGATCAGTCTATGGGAGAAATCCTGTCTGAGCGTTATTTATCATATGCGCTATCAACAATTATGAGCCGATCGTTGCCGGATGTGCGTGATGGTATGAAGCCAGTTCATCGCCGTCTTATGTATGCAATGTATCAGCTGAAGCTTAATCCTAATCAGGCTCCTAAGAAATCTGCGCGTGTTGTTGGTGATGTTATTGGTAAGTTTCACCCGCATGGTGATACAGCTGTTTATGATGCGATGGTTCGTTTGGCGCAAGATTTTGCGCAGCGTTATCCACTTGTTGATGGACAAGGAAACTTTGGTAACATTGACGGTGATAATGCCGCTGCTATGCGTTATACAGAGGCCCGTTTAACGGATGTTGCTCTTCTGCTCTTAGATGGTATTGAAGAGAACGCTGTTGATTTCCGTCCAACTTATGATGGCTCTGAGAAAGAACCTGTTGTTTTGCCGGGCGGCTTTCCTAACCTGCTTGCTAATGGCTCTAGTGGCATTGCTGTTGGTATGGCAACGTCTATCCCTCCACATAATGTTGCTGAGCTTTGCGGCGCAATGGAAAAGATGTTGGAAGACAAAGATGTTAGCATATCTGAGCTTTGCGATCTTGTTGGTGGTCCTGATTTCCCAACCGGCGGTACATTAGTTGAAAGTCGTGAAGATGTCATAAAGGCTTATGAAACAGGTAAAGGCTCATTCCGTGTTCGAGCAAAATGGGAAAAGGAAGAACTTAAGCAAGGCCTTTATCAAATTGTTGTGACCGAGATTCCTTATCAGGTTCAAAAATCAAAGCTTATTGAGAAAATTGCTGAACTTATTACTTCTAAAAAGCTACCGATGCTGGATGATGTTATTGATGAATCTGCTGAAGATATTCGTTTAGTTCTCGTTCCAAAAAACAGAAATGTAGACCCGAATTTACTTATGGAAGCGTTATTCCGTAATACAGATCTAGAAAATCGTTTTTCTCTTAATATGAATGTTCTTGAAAATGGTTTAGTGCCACGTGTAATGAACATTAAAGAGGTTCTACAGAACTGGATGAACCACCAGAAAGAAGTGTTAGTTCGCCGTTCTCAATACCGTTTGGAAAAAGTTTTACACCGTTTAGAGGTTCTTGAAGGTTATCTCATTGTTTATCTCAATATCGATGAAGTTATTCGTATTATTCGTTTCGAGGACGAGCCCAAGCAAGAGTTAATGAAGGCGTTTAATCTTAGTGAGGTTCAAGTTGAAGCCGTTTTGAACCTTCGCTTACGTCGTCTTCATAAGCTGGAAGAGATGGAAATTCGCGGTGAGCATGATGAACTGTCTAAAGAACGTGATGAGCTGAATAAATTAATTGGATCAGATGCACGTCAGTGGACACGTATCAAAAAACAAATTGCAGCACTTAAAAAGCAATTTGGTGAAGATACCGAGCTTGGTGCTAGAAGAACTATTATTGGTGATGCGCCAGCGGCAATTACGGTTGATCTTGATGCTGCTATGATTGAGAAAGAGCCAATTACTATTATCTGTTCTAAGCAGGGCTGGATTAAGGCTATGAAAGGCCATAGCCAGAATACGAAAGATATTAAGTATAAAGATGGTGATGGTGAAGCGTTCATAATTGAGGCGCAAACCACTGATAAGCTTCTTGTTTTTGCCTCTAATGGACGTTTTTATACACTCGGCTGTGATAAGCTTCCGCCTGGGCGTGGTTTTGGTGAGCCACTACGTTTGATGATAGAATTGCCTAATGGCGTAGAGGTCACTGAGCTTATACTCCATAAGCCAGGCGAAAGATTTATTATTGCGGCGAGTAGTGGGCATGCCTTCATTGTTAAATCTGATGATCTGATTGCACAGACTAAGAACGGTAAACAAGTCTTAAATGTTAGTGGCAATGTTAAGGCGAAGATGTGTAAGAGCCTTGATAGTGAGCATGATATGATTGCTGTTATTGGGCAGAACCGTAAGTTGCTTGTTTTCTGGCTTGAAGAATTGCCAGAGATGGGGCGCGGTAAAGGTGTTATCTTACAAAAATACAAAGATGGCGGCGTCTCTGATATTAAAAGCTTTAAGAAAGAAACAGGCTTAGAGTTTAAATATGGTTCAGGTACGACTGTTGTTGAAGATATTACGCCTTGGCTAGGGCGTAGAGCGTCGGCTGGTAAAATGCCACCAAATGGTTTTCCTAAAGGTAACTTATTTGATTGATGCTTTTAAAAGCTGATAAAAATTATTAAGGAGCCAGTTGGCTCCTTTTTTAGTCAGATATTTTTAAGGGAACTCTACAGCACCTTGGGAACGTTTAAATGTTCCGATCTTAGGAATAAACGGGGATGGTGCTTGTTGCTGCGTTTGCCCTTCATTATCTATTGCATCAGGAGTAGGGGCTTGATTTTCCTCAATTGGTAACTGTGTTGGAGGCGCTTGCTTTGCTATGATTTCCTGCGCTTTTTCTTCTAGTTTCTTACTGTATTCTGGGTTTGTAAGCTCTTCTTTAAGAAGTAGTATAGATATTCTTCTGTTGCCTGCGCGCTCTGGCTCATCAGGGAAAAGAGGTTCAGTGTCAGCCTTGCCCATCACATCATGAACGCGTGGTTGAGGGAAGCCGCCATCAACAAGGACACGCCTACTAGAGTTTGCGCGATCAGCTGAGAGTTCCCAGTTTGTATATTTTGCACCGCTACCATAAGGGACGCTATCTGTATGACCGCGGATTGATATATGGTTGGGTTGTTTAACGATGATTTCACCAACGAGCTGCAGTAATTGTTGTGTCTTTGGGAACATCCTAGCTGAGCCTGTTGCGAACATAGGCTTTTTTTCTTTATCTATGACCTGAATACGTAGGCCTTCGGGTGTTATTTCGATAATGAGGTTTTCTTTTAGCTCTTTTAGGTCAGGAGATTCGTTTATCGCTTTCTCTAGCTCTTTCTTAGCTTCTTCTAGGCGTTTCTTCTCTGCTTCTTCGAACTCTTTTTTAGCTTCTTCTATTGCTTTTTGCTTTTGAGATTTGTGTTCTGTGGCATTGTCTGTACTGCTTTTCTGAGCTGAACTATTATTTACAGCCGAGCCTGCTGGGGTTGGGGATGTAATGGACTGTATGGTTGTCACCATAGCACCTTGAGGGGCAACACTTAAACCGCCAAGAACCCCGCCAGCGCCGCTTGTTGATTCTGAAACTTTTGCAGCAGTGGGATCGAAATAGTTAGAGATTGCGTTTTTTTGTTCATCTGTTGTTACATTAAGAAGCCAAAGTAACAGGAAGAAGGCCATCATTGCTGTCACAAAGTCAGCATACGCAACCTTCCAAGCGCCGCCGTGGTGGCCGCCGCCTTTCTTGATCTTTTTAACGATAATTGGTTGTAATTCACCTTCTTCGTTCGCCACTTGATCAATCCTTTACTACTTAACCCGGAGCAGGGAGCTCATTGAGCTTTTCTTCAAGTTCTTGGAAAGTTGGCTGTACATCATGAGGGAGAAACTTTCTTGCAAATTCTACGGCGACTTGAGGCGCTGCACCATTTAGGAAGGCAATCAAACCAACCTTTATGCATTTATAGTACATAACTTCTGTATCTGCTTTTGCAGTCATAGCACCAGCAATTGGGCCAACCATACCATATGATACCCAAACACCCAGGAATGTACCCACTAGCGCGCCACCAATCATTTTACCAAGGACTTCAGGTGGTTCAGAAATAGAACCCATTGTTTTAATAATACCAAGAACCGCTGCCACAATACCAAGAGCTGGAATACCGTCAGCCATAGTTTGTACAGCATGTCCTGGATGGCCTTCATGATGCTCGATTGTTTCGATTTCCTCATCAAGGAGTGCTTCTAACTCATGGGGATTTTCATTTCCTAAGGAAATAATTCGGAGATAGTCACAAAAGAAAACAATAGCATGGTGATTATGTTGGAAACCAGGGAACTGGGCAAAGAGATCACTTTCGTGAGCATTTTCTATGTGCGGCTCTAGTGCTAGCCAGCCCTTAGATCTTGCGAGTTTAAAAACTGTAAATAGAACACATAGTAGTTCCATATAGTCATCTTTAGAGTATGCAGAAGGTTTAACGAGGGCGCTGAAATATTTCATTGTCCCTTTGATTACATCGCTGCTGTTTGCAATTAAGAAAGATGCAACAGCACACCCCATAATAATAACGGTTTCACCAGGAAGCGCTTTACCAATGCCTCCCATAGTTTTCATGAATTTGGGCATGTCGAAGCCCATAGTTATGAGCAGGCCGCCCCAGGTGAATACAAAAATTAGAACGAGGCCAATAATTTTCATGATGTATAGAATTCCTTTCTATTACTCTTAATGCAAGAGCTATCATTTATATTTCGTTTTGTAGTCTAGCTGCATTATAGCAAGGTCTAGCCAAGTTTAGTAGTTGTAATATTATAGATTATCTCTCTGGTGGTTTATAACTTAAAGTGGTTTGTGGTTCACCAATATACAAACCGCGTCCATAATCTATCCCAACTTCATTTAGTTTTTCATGAATTTCTACAGTGTCTATACCACAAGCTGTGACTTGAATATTATGCTTGTGGCAAAAATTAACAAAAGCCTTAAGGTTAACAAAAGTTCTTTGTGAGTTAAGAATGTCAGAAAATTGTCTTTTACTTATTCGGATAGAATCGACACCGTAAGAATGTGCTTTAAGTGCTGATTTTGGTGTGGTTGATACATCGCCAAATATCACTTTATGACCACGTTCTTTTAAAGCTTTTAAAAATTTTAGTGCCTTATCTTTATCCGTAATTTCATCAAAGTGTGAAATTTCAAAACTAAGCCTATTTGCGAGGCCTTGTGTTTTATCAAGCTTAATTAGTAGTTCATCAGTAAAGTCAGTATGGCTCAAATTTGCTGCATATATGTTTGCTGAAAATCTGCTGTTACCACCACCTGATTTGAACGATATATGATTTATTGCACGCTCTAAGTAAGCATTATCAAACTCTTTATGTAGGTTTGCGTCTTCTGCTAAAATTAGCCATTCTCGTGTTTTTCCTTCAGGAAAAACGGGGATCATTTCATAATGAATGACTTCATTTTGCGACAGGGATGCGACAGGTTTGAATGTGAAGCTAAAATCAACACGTTCAATCATATCTTTTAATTTTTTTACTTTTTCGACATTTTCAGCGCCATGTTTGCGTCTCGCATCATTTAGTTTAACAATTTTGAATTCATCATCGTCATCATTCAGCGTAGGATCGTAATTTGTAACTAGATAGTCTAGTGCTTTCTCTGCTGCCCAGTTTCCTATAGAAGATAGGTCTGATTTAATTGTGTTTTCTTCTACGGTGTATTTATCAGGCTCGCCAGTATAGTGGTCAATTGCTGCTTGTAATTCAGATTTAATTATTTCAATTTCTGTCTCATCATCATGTATGAGGGCGTAACTACCACTGCATAACTTACACGGATTTGTATTATTTAATGAACTTGATTGAAGAATATCACGTATTGTCTCCTCCAGTGTTTGGGTCGCTTCTACGCCAATTTCGTCCTCTATTGTTTGTGTGAAACCAAAATCAAATGTTGTTATATCTGGGTCAATACCAATAGAGCGGCCAAAATCGAAAGCTTTCTCAGCTTCTAATAAAAACTGATTATGATCTGAAAGCTCTTTGTTTGTATTTTTGGGTGCTGCGGCTAGTTTGCTCATCAATTTGTTACTAAGTGCGAGTGTAATATAAAAATTATCTTTTCCAGGCATTTTAAGAGCTGTGAAAACACCTTTTCTCTTATCGTTGCCGGCACTTAGTTCAATCAATAATGGACCACATCTTTTGCCAGCGATACTTTCCTTATGAATAACCGCTAACTTTTCCTGATCATATTCGGAAAAAAGTTCGAGCCAGTTTTTGCCGAGAAGTTCAGCATCATCATATCCAGTAATTAACTTGGGAGCGCCAAGTGCGAAAGTGATTACCCCTTCACCGTCAATTTCCATCAAAAGGTCAGTAGAGGCGAGGGAAAAAGCTAAGAACTGATCTCTTTGTTTTTTTGTTTGTTGGTCTTGTTTGTTCATTTGATAGGAAAATCAGTGTTTATATACAAATTTGAAGATAGCATAAAAATGTTCTTAAATAACTAGGATTAAAAAAATAAATATCTCTTTCAAATCTTTAGCTGTCGATATAGATTCTTATCGAGTATTTTTTGAGGCACATTCATAAAGTGGAATTCATAGACATAAATTATCATATGTGGTTTGCGTTAATAGTAACTGTTGTTGCAGTTGCTTCATTTGTGCGTGAGCGTGTTCCTATTGAAGTAACTTGTGTAGCGCTTTTAACGTCACTCCTCTTATTCGGGCATTTTTTCCCGCTTAGGGATGGGCTTGGTATTAACCAGCTTAAACCTGAAGCGTTTCTTGCGGGTTTTGCTAACCCATCATTAATTGCTGTACTTGCTCTTTTAGTTATGGGGCAGGGTATGATACAGACAGATGCCCTACGTGTTATTACGAATCTTTTTGTTTTTACGGGCAAAAAAGCTGTCTGGATTTCGATTGTATCGATCTTAGTTTTTGTATGCATCTTTAGTGCTTTTATGAATAACACGCCACTTGTCGTGATTGCTATCCCGCTTATGCAAGCTCTCGCTATGTCTGCTGGGCTTTCTGAAAGCCGCTTAATGATACCACTGAGTTACGTCGCTATTTTAGGTGGCATGACTACTTTGGTAGGCTCATCTACGAACCTTTTAGTATCAAGTGCGATGGTTGAACTTGGTTATGAGCCTTTAGAGTTTTTCTCTTTTGCAATACCGGGTATGATGCTTGCTGCTGTTGGTTTTGTTTATGTGATCGTTGTGATTCCTAGGTTACTTTCTGATCGTAAGAATATGATTAGTGATTTCCGCAGTTCTAAGAAGGAATTTGTTGCTGAAATTGATGTGGCTGAAAACTCCCCTTTAATAGGATCAACTTTCGAAGAGGGAGGATTTTCTGAATTAAAAGCCCTTGATATTAAGCTTATTCAGCGAGGCGGACACTTAATTCTGCCGCCTTTTGAGAACTATGTTATCGCTGAGAATGACATTCTTATTGTATCCGCAAGCCGTGACACACTTGGTAATATATTATCTAAGTTTCCTGGATATTTATTATCTGAAGAAGAGAGTCAGATAATGAGCGGGACTTCTGAGAAAGAAGACGCATTAGACCCGCAAGCGGAAGAGGGCCGTGTCGTCGCTGAGATTATGGTTACGCCAGCATCGCGTATGGTAGATATGTCTCTTGAGCATGTTAATTTTCATAGGCAATTTGGAGTTATTGTTCTTGGTATCCAGCGTCGTGCAAAATCTGTTAGGCGACGCTTAGGGCGCATACGCCTTGAGGCGGGTGATGTGTTACTAGTCGCTGGTAAGCGTAGGTCTGTTGATTCTATGCGAGGAAATACTGATCTAATTGTTTTGTCAGGGTCAAAGCGTGACCTTCTTGTCCCTAAAAAAGCACCTGTAGCTACTGGTGTTTTTCTATTTACTATTATTATGGCTGCACTTGGTGTGCTGTCTATTCCTGTTGCTGCTATTACTGGTGCGGTCTTAATGCTTGCTACTGGCTGTTTGAACATACGTCAGGCCACACGTGCAATTGATAGGAAAATCTTTTTGCTTGTTGGTTCTATGCTTGCGCTTGGCGTTATATTGCAAGTTTCTGGTGGAGCAAAATATATTGCAGAGCTCATATTGGAATTGCCATTTTTACAGTCGCCAGTCGAAATGGCCTGTGCTTTATTTATTATTGTTGCCATTGCGACTAATGTTTTGACGAATAATGCGTGTGCTATTTTATTTACGCCAATTGCTCTTAGTTTATCTGAGCGTATGCAGAGTGTTTATTCAGGTGATCATAACCTGGACTTTATCTTTGCGATTACAGTTATTTTTGCAGCTAATTGCTCTTTTGCTTCGCCTATTGGTTATCAGACAAATTTGCTAGTTATGGGCCCTGGTCACTATAGGTTTAGAGATTTTTTGAAAGCGGGTATTCCACTCGTAATCTTGCTTTGGGGCGTATATTTCCTTATTCTTAGATATTACTTTAATTTATAAAGCTTTTAGAACTTATGAGATTATCTTCTTACAATCCTCAAGAGCGTTACCGTAGACGCGCTGCTGATCAACTCGCTGGCTTACTGACGGTTCTGGTTCTTGTTTGTTTATCATTTGGTATTGGGTTTTGGCTTGGTGGCAAAAACTCTTCTTATCAGCACGGTGTTTTAAAGGATGATGTAGAGCAGCTTAGTAGTGAGAATACAGTCTTACAGGATACTATTACTGAACTAAGAGCAGAGGCGCAAACTGCAATAGCACGTCATGATCGTTTAAAGCGTCTTTATGATGATGCTGTTCCTGAGGGGCCTATGCGGGATCTTGTTAAGTTACTTAAGCGTCAAATTGACGAAGGACGAGATGCGAAGCGCCTTGCTTTTCTAATACGTTCAGCACGTCCACCTAGCAATTGTAGCGATGAACAAGCGCTTCGTTTTATTGTATCTACGCCAGCATATAAAGGGCCTGAAAGTAGGGTTGTTTTAGCTAATGGTGCCCTTGTTATTACTGGCTCAGGTCTTTCGGCAGTTAACACTGAAGGCCGTGCAGAAGCCTGGTTTGATCCATCTAAAGCTGTGTCAGTTGAATTTGTTGTTAGCGGCGGTGAAGCTGAGGTGAAAACAGGTGTGCTTCCTATGCGTCATTCTGTAGTTATTGGTGATAGAGAATACCGAATTAATATTGCAGAAGGTGCTAGATCTTTTGCTAAGGTGAATTATGATAGTTGCGATTATCCTTAATTTATAAGGGCGTTCGCCAAAGTTTCAATATCTGTTTTAATATCAAAATCGACTTTAAACTTTTGACCGGATGCAATATTGGGGCTTGTGCCTTCGATTTCGATGTTGAAATCGTATAGGCCTTCACCAGCATAGACAATTTGCGTGATTATTTTACTATAATTTAAGTTTGATAAAGCTCTTACAATATTTGATCTGTCTTTTGTGCTATTTGGGATCAGTTTAAGGAATTCATTATTTGTGATTTCAAGTTTTCCTGGCTTCCTTATTTCTAGAGCTGTGTCTGGGAATTTTAGATGTTCTAAATTTTTAAGCTGTGTAAAGCCATGTACAGAAAAAGGTAGGGACGTTGATTTGAATTCAAATTCAAAATTATTGTTATTTTTACTATATTCAAACTCTATATTTTGAAGATTTTCTAAAGAAGCAATTGAAGAACGCTCAAACGGAAGTGACGCATGATTTTCTATATAGTCTAAAATATTCTTTAGATGTGGTGTGTAAAGATAACCAGATAAAATGTCAGTGTCATATATGTTATCCAGTGCTAAGCCAAGCTCTACTGTGTTTTCATTTAAAGCTTTTGCAGCAATAATAGCATAAGGTTTTGTTGGGTCACCCTCGAGTGTTATAGAGGCTGATTTCCAAGGGAAGCCAACAATTGTTATATTTCCTGCGGTCAAGTTTCCGTTAATTTCAGCCTGCATATTCTTGTCTTTATTGGTTTTTACCAGACCTTGCGCTCGTGTTGCTTTAAGGTGCGGCATATCCATTTTGATATCTTCAATTTCGACTTGGCTTGTCCACGTTCTGTCTGTATTAATTTTTCCGTTAAACTTTGTACTATAACGCATAAATTTTTGCGTATTTATAAGCTTACCATTAAAGACGGTGCCATTATCCGCTTGATAGGCATGAACTTCTGCATTGATTGAAATACTACCGAATTGTTCATTTAGTAACGAAGCCTGTGCATTTCTGACTATAATTTCCCGTGTTCTAAACATTTGCTGTAAAGCTTCGCCAGAGAATTGCGGTTGCCATCCATCAATATGAACTTTTTGGTTTTTATCAAGTTCACCTGTAAGCTCTACGCCATCAATAATAATTCTTGTTATGTGATTATGAAGTAGTAGATCTAGCCATGAGTATTCAATACGTAAGCTTTTAATGGTACTAAAGCCGTTATTATCAAGTTTGATATTATTATATTGTACTGAGCTAATACTTACGATAGGGGTTGTTAAACTAATAGATTTAAAGCCACTAACGCGAAGGATTTCTTCTGTCTTGGTTTTTGCCAATCCAGGTAATTGAAGCATAATAACGATGCAGATTATGGCGGAAATTGCTCCTAACAGGATTATTCCACTTACAAAACCGTTGCTTCTCATCTAACCCTCTTTATTAAAAGTTGAGTATAGCTATTTTATACATCTATGTCTTCCGCAAATTCTGCATTGTCTTGTATAAACCTAAATCGGCTTTCCGCATTTTTACCCATTAGGCGTTCGACGAGATCATCTATATCTTCATTCGAACCCTTATGCTCTAACGGGTTATCATCTTCATTATCATTACTTAACGAGATTGCCGCTGCCTCTGGAATAGTTACACGTAAAAGGGTGCGGCTACTTATGTCCATTGTTGTTTCTTTAAGTTGTTTAGCAGGCATTTCACCAAGACCCTTAAAGCGACTTATTTCAATTTTACTCTTACCTTTAAAGGTTGTTTTCATGAGTTCGTCTTTATGCTCGTCGTCTTTTGCATATGCACTTAATGTACCGCTAACAAGTCTATATAGTGGTGGCTGAGCAAGGAATAGATGCCCATTTTCGATCAGTGGGCGCATTTGCGTGTAGAAAAATGTTACAAGTAGAGATGCAATGTGTGCGCCATCGACATCCGCATCTGTCATTATAATGATACGTTCATAGCGTAGCTTATCGACATCAAAGTCCTTGCCAGCACCGCATCCTAAAGCCTGTATAAGATCTTGTATCTCTTGATTGGCTCTGATTTTGTCTTTGGTCGCGCTTACAACATTGAGGATTTTACCACGTAGAGGAAGTATTGCCTGTGTTTCGCGATTACGGCCTTGCTTAGCTGATCCGCCCGCACTGTCCCCCTCAACAATAAACAGCTCTGTATCATCTGAATCTTTTCGGCTACAGTCAGCAAGCTTACCAGGTAGACGTAGTTTCTGAGTTGCACTCTTACGTGCTTGTATACGGTCCTTTTTTCGTCTTTGTCGTTCTTCGGCTTTTTCTATTATAGCTTGGAGAAGTTGGTTAGATGCACCAGTATTTGATGATAGAAAGAGGTCAAATGCATCTTTAATGGCGGTGTCTACCCACTTGGAAACACTAGATGAAACTAATTTTTCCTTGGTTTGTCCTTGGAATTGTGGGTCTTTTATGAATACAGATAGGATCACGCTTGCACCGTTCATAATGTCATCTGCAGTGATGATACTGGCCTTTTTATTACCAGTCATTTCAGCGTAAGATCTCAAGCCACGTGATAAAGCTGTACGTAAGCCTGTTTCATGTGTGCCACCGGATGGGGTAGGGATTGTATTACAATATGAATGGGAAAAACCTTCTCCATCTACTGGCCAAGTAATAGCGTATTCTACACGCCCTTCATTATCAGGAAGGTTTGCTTTCCCGTGAAAACTGTCAGGAATGATCGTGCCACGACTTTTCAATGTCGCGAGAAGGAAATCTTGTAGACCGTTAGGGAAATGGAATACGGCTTCTGGTTTTGCTGGTGACCCTTCAGGAATAATTTCCGGATCGCATTTCCAACGAATTTCCACACCCGAATATAGGTAAGCTTTAGAGCGCGCCATTTGAAATAGCCAACCAGGCTTAAAATGCGCTTTTTCACCAAAAATTTCTGGGTCAGGATGAAAGCTAACAGTTGTTCCGCGCCTGTTATGAATAGGGCCTAGATTTTCTAGTTTAGTAATAGCCTTACCTTTAGAAAATTTCTGCTTATAGAGTTGCTTATCACGCGCTACTTCTACCCACATATCATCAGATAAGGCGTTTACAACAGATATACCCACACCATGTAAGCCACCAGAGGTGTCATAATTTTCTCCTGAGAACTTACCACCTGAGTGAAGTGTCGTAAGGATGATTTCTAAGGCTGATTTACCCGGGTATTTCGGGTGCTCATCAATTGGAATACCGCGGCCATTATCTCTTATAACAAGTGAATAGTCTGCCTGTAGCGAGATCTCAATCCAGTCAGCATGACCTGCGACGGCCTCATCCATTGAGTTATCGAGAATTTCGCCGGCAAGATGATGGAGGGCTCTTTCATCTGTGCCGCCAATGTACATGCCCGGTCTTTTTCTTACAGGTTCGAGACCTTCCAAAACTTCAATGGATGAAGCGTTATAATTATTTTCTTTGGCCTCTGAAGGTTTTTCGAATAAGTCGGACATAGTTTTTTAAAGCCTAATTTTTTTAAATTTATATATAGAGCACTACTGAATAACGCGGTTTGTGCTGTAAATCAAGGATGAGCGCCTCATACGGAAGATTAAACTCTGGATATAAAATTTTGATATTTGTCTTTATGTTCACTTTGCAATTTATGCTATAATTTTAAAATTGTATTTTTGATTAGTCGTGGGGTTTTCGTGATCAATTTTCTTCGCTCTTTTTACTTTTCATTTTTTAGCTGTGCCATTTTTATACTCTTAAATCCACAAACTGTGTCTGCGCAGACTATGTTAGAAGTTTTTGAAAAGCCTATGCCTGAAATAAAAAAGCCTCTTTCTGATGAGCAGTTCCTTACGATGAGTGAGTCTTTCTCGGATACACCTATTGGCAACAGGCATTTAGGTTTTGAAATTCGCTACCCGAAAGAATGGCCAGAATCTAACAATGTTAGTTTGGGTGCCCTTGTTATTGACGATAAAATTTTTTCAAATATCGCTGAGTTTAAAGGGCCGGTTTCTCTTAGGGGATATCGCCATGAGCTTAATGTTCTCGTTAAGAAAATTGACTATCAAATGACAGCAAAGCATTGGTTTATGAAATATATCCTTGAAACTGGATATAATGTCATGGGTGTTAAAGTTTATGATGAGCGTCGAATTGATGCGTTATATGTCTATGTTAATAATGGTGAAAGCTATGTCGTTAGAAGTGCAATACAGATTAACAAAGATGATTTGATTTTTGTACAGTATACTGTGCCAGCAAACGACTATAAAGAAGTTCAAGCATTGCAAGAGAAGGTTATAGATAGCTTTAAGCTACTTTATCCAGTAGATGAACTTATTGAAAAATTTCAGACTCATAGAATACTTGATATTGCTACGCTGAAGTATCCTGATTCGTGGGAATTTAGTACGGTTCCTATTAAATCTATTGATCGTGCTATTGCCGAAATGAAAAGAACAACCTCCGTATTGCGCCATAGTAGACGTGGAAATAAAAGTATCTCAAGTTTAGCGGGGTCAATTGGTTTTGAGTTAATTTCCGTTTTTGCTAGCGATGATATCGATGCGGAAATAGAACGTTTTCACGATGACCTTGCAGCGTCAGGTTTGTTTATTGATGATAAAATAGGTGATTCAGCAGATTTCCTAAGTTTTGGCACTGATATGAAACTTGAATCTCATGTTTATAAATTGATAGATAAACACAGTGATGTTGAGGCCTTTGAATTTTGGATAACAGTCACAGCTAGCGGCGATTACTTTTATTATACTACGCTGCTAACACCTTCTAGAGAGACACGTTTTTTGGAGTGGGCACGTAATACACAAATGTATCGCTTAGCCGTCCAGAACTTTGTGCCTATAAAAAGAAATGCTAAGAACTGATTTTTGATATCAGTCCTTAGTTTTATTTTTAGCTAGAATAGTAAAGCGCATATTCTATTGGGTGAACTGTTGTTTCATATACGCTGTTTTCTTCTTCCTTAAGTGAAATATATGAATCGATCATATCCTTTGTGAATACATCACCTTTTAGAAGGAAGTCATGATCTGCTTTAAGTGCGTCTATAGCTGACCTAAGTGAGTGGCAGACGCTAGGGATTTTTTCCAATTCATTTTGCGGGAGATCATAGAGGTTTTTATCCATAGCATCTCCAGGGTGAATTTTGTTTTCAATCCCGTCAAGACCAGCCATAAGCTGTGCAGCAAAAGCTAGGTAAGGGTTTGCAGTTGGGTCCGGGAACCTAACCTCTACACGTTTACCTTTATCGGATGCGCTATGTGGGATGCGACAGCTTGCTGAACGGTTGCGTGCAGAATAAGAAAGAAGAACAGGTGCCTCATATCCCGGTACAAGTCGCTTATAGCTATTTGTTGATGGATTAGTAAATGCATTAAGAGCACGTGCGTGCTTTATTATGCCGCCAATGTAATATAATGCAGTGTCAGATAATCCAGCATATTTATCACCAGCAAAGAGGGGCTTGCCGCCTTTCCAAATTGATTGGTGGCAGTGCATACCAGAACCGTTATCTTCAATTACTGGCTTGGGCATAAAGGTTGCGCTTTTTCCATAGCTGTTTGCTACATTCTGTACTGCGTGCTTGTAGATTTGAATATTATCAGCACTTTCTAATAGTGTTGAGAATAGGATACCTAATTCACATTGTGAGGGGGCAACTTCATGGTGATGCTTTTCAACGGCAACACCCATCGATTCGATTACGGTCAACATTTCACCGCGAATATCAGAAAGACTATCAACGGGGCTTTCTGGGAAGTAACCGCCTTTTGCCTTTGGTCTATGCCCCATATTACCCGTGTCATAAGAACGGCCAGAGTTGTAAGGACCTTCTTCGCTATCTACTTCAAAGCCAATTTTATTCTGCTTTATATCAATTTTCACATCATCAAATATGAAGAACTCGGCCTCTGGGCCAAAATAGACTGTATCTCCAGTGCCAGAATCTTTTAGATATTTTTCAGCTGCTTTTGCGATAGACCTTGGGTCACGGTTATATGGTTCGTTTGTATTAGGGTCAAAAATATCACAGAAAACCTTGATGGTTCTTTGTGCTGCGAATGGATCAATTGTAACTTTACTTAAGTCAGGCTTCATGATCATGTCTGATTCATTGATATCTTTCCAACCTGCAATTGATGAGCCATCAAAGAAAATGCCACGATCTAACTTGTACTCATCAAGAGCGCTAGCATGTTCACATGTATGTTGCCACTTACCGCGTAAATCTGTGAAGTTCATGTCAATGAACTGGATATTGTTCTCTTTAATATATTTTAGGAAATCTTTGCTGTTTTTAAAGCTTAGGGCTGATTTAGACACGGTATAGGACCTCTTTGAAAAAAAATGATTATTTTTTTAGATACTTCTTGACCAGAGCTACCATAAACATATAAAGAAGACAATCTGAATTATACAGCTTGTATATGGCGGTCGTAGCTCAGTTGGTAGAGCATTCGGTTGTGATCCGAATTGTCGCGGGTTCGAGCCCCGTCGATCGCCCCATTTCCCCCTTTAAAATATTAATCAAAATCCATCATGCCCGCTTGGGTTGCTATGATTTATGCCTTTTTTCAGCAATTTTATATTTTTTTTGATTTTTTTAAAAGAAATGCTTGGCAAGCGTGAATATATGAGTTAAAAACAGCCCCGATTTCACGAATTAAGTGTTCTAGTGCGGCTGTGGTGAAATTGGTAGACACGCTAGATTTAGGTTCTAGTGCTTTCGGGCGTGGGGGTTCAAGTCCCTCCAGCCGCACCATTTAAATTTTAGAAAAGAAGAATTTCCATGCAAGTTAAAGAACTTAAATCCGAAGGCCTGTCCTGCGAACTTGAAATTACTATCCCTGCGAATGATATAGATGAGCGCGTTGATGCCAAGCTTAAAGAAGCTGGTGAGACAATTCGTCTTCCAGGTTTCCGTCCAGGGAAGGTTCCTATGAACATTCTTAAGCAGCGCTACGGTAAGATGGTAATGGGCGAAGTGCTTGAAGCTGCTGTAAACGAAACATCAGCTAAAGCAATGGAAGAAAAAGATATTCGTCCTGCTATGCAGCCTAAAATCGAAGTTAAGAGTGAAGACTTTGGTGAAGGTAACGACCTTGTCTACACTGTTGCAGTTGAGGTTTTACCTAAGTTTGAACTTGCTGATTTTAAAGCTCTTAAACTTGAGAAGCTTGTAACTAAGCCTGAAGCAAAAGAAGTTGATGAAGCACTTGAGCGTATAGCATCTAACAATGTTCCATTTGTTAAAGTTGAAGAAGATCGTAAGAGTAAGGATGGTGATGCTGTTCTTATAGATTTTGCTGGACGTACTACGGATGATAATGTCGAGCATCCTGGCATGAAGGCTGAAGGTCATAACCTTAAGCTTGGTTCTGGTCAGTTCATACCTGGATTTGAAGAGCAGCTGGTTGGTAAAAAAGCCGGCGAAAAAGTTGAAGTTAAAGTTTCATTTCCTGAAGAATACGGTGCAGCTGAACTAGCTGGACGTGATGCTATTTTTGATGTGACAATTCATGAAATTCAAGAGCAAGGTGAAGCAAAAGTTGATGACGAATTTGCTAAGAGCCTTGGTATGGATGATGTTGCGGCGCTTAAGAAGGCTGTTGAAGAACAGCTTCAAAATGAATACGATTCACAAAGCCGCATGAGCCTTAAGAAGAACCTTCTTGATGCCCTTGATGAAGCGCATGATTTTGAAATTCCAGAAGGTATGCGTAAGCTTGAAGTTGAAAGCATTTTATCGCAGGTTGAAGCTGATCGTAAGCGTCAAGGTGAAGAGGCTGAGCTTAGCGATGATGAAAAGGCTGAATTTGAAGCTATTGCTGAGCGCCGCGTGCGTTTAGGTCTTGTCCTTGCTGAGGTTGGTAACAATAATGATATTACTGTTGCTGATAATGAGCTGCAGCAAGCAGTTATTTCAGAAGCACAGAAATACCCTGGTCAAGAAAAAGAGGTTTTTGATTATTATTCAAAGAACCGTCAGGCACTAGAATCTCTACGCGCACCTTTATTTGAAGAAAAGGTTGTAGACTACATTGTTGAGCTTGCAGAGGTTTCAGAAAAAGAAGTGAGTGCAGAAGATCTTCTAAAAGCAATCGAAGAAGATGATGAAGCACCTAAAAAGCCTGCAAAGAAAAAGAAGGCTGCTTCTAAAAAGAAAGCAGATGAAAAGTCTGCTGAAGAAAAGAAAAAACCTGCTGCGAAGAAAAAAACAGCACCGAAGAATAAAGCTGACTAATATAAAGTTTTGCTGTGTAATTGAGTTAGAGCCGGGGCTATATGCCTCGGTTTTTATTTGTGAATTAGTGATGTGGTAAGTATGATATTTGAAGCTGATGGGGCTTGCGTAGTCTTTATATGCTAGTTATCCTTACGGTATAAGAATCAATTAATCTAATTATCTGGAAAAAATCAAATGACTGAACGCGACCCTTTTGAAGTATACAATAATCACCTTGTACCGACAGTTATCGAGTCTACAAACCGTGGTGAGAGAGCATTTGATATTTACTCACGCCTTTTAAAGGAGCGTATCATTTTCCTTACTGGTGAAGTTAATGATCATATTTCAAGCCTTATTTGTGCTCAGCTTTTATTTCTAGAATCGGAAAATCCAAAGAAAGAGATTTCTTTTTACATCAATTCACCAGGTGGTGTTGTGACATCTGGAATGGCGATGTATGACACTATGCAATATATTAAACCTGAAGTGTCTACTGTTTGTATTGGTCAGGCAGCTTCTATGGGGTCACTGCTTTTGGCTGCTGGTGCAGCTGGTAAGCGTTATTCACTTCCTAACTCTCGTATTATGATTCATCAGCCGTCAGGTGGTGCGCGTGGTCAGGCGACAGATATCGAAATTCAAGCGCGTGAAATCCTACGTTTGCGTGAAAACTTGAATAATATCTATGTGAAACATACTGGGCAAAAACTTTCAGTTATTGAGGAAGCTATGGAGCGTGACAACTTCATGAGTGCTCAAGAAGCTAAAGATTTCGGGCTAATTGATCATGTTGTTGAGCAGATGCCTGAAAAAGAAGACGATAAGAAGAAATAAACCTTTTTAGGATAAACTTACTGTATGTGCTCTTGATTTGGGTTTAAATCAACCCAGATTCATCATATAATAGTTAATGAAATTCTTTTAAATTAAGGTTACTTCTATGCTTGGCGGATCTAAATCAACTCAATCCATTGCTGTTTTACCACTAAGAGATATTGTGGTTTTCCCGCATATGATCGTTCCTCTGTTTGTGGGACGAGAGAAATCTGTAAAAGCTTTAGAAAAAGTTATGCATGAAGATAAGCGTATCCTTTTGGTTACGCAAAAGAGCCCGTCTGAGGATGAGCCTTCTGGCGATGATTTGCACAGAGTAGGGACCATAGGTAGCATACTTCAACTTTTAAAATTACCTGATGGAACTGTGAAAGTTCTTGTTGAAGGCGGTGAGCGTGTTTCCGTTCAGGACTTTCGTGATGAAGGTGAGTTTTTTGAAGCGGATATTCAAAACCTTGAAGATGCAGAATATGATGAAGCAGAAATCGATGCTATTTCACGCGCTGTTATCACGCAATTTGAACAGTATGTAAAACTCAACAAAAAGATACCTCCTGAAGTTATTGCATCCGTAAATCAGCTAGATGATTTTTCAAAGATGGCTGATACTATTGCATCACATCTTGTGCTTAAGCTGGAGCAAAAACAGGAACTTCTTGAAGTATCTTCAACTCATGAACGCTTTGAAAAAATCTATGCGCTCATGGAAGGTGAGATTGGCGTTCTTCAGGTTGAGAAGCGAATACGTGGTCGTGTTAAACGTCAAATGGAGAAAACCCAGCGTGAGTATTATTTGAATGAGCAAATGAAGGCTATTCAAAAAGAATTAGGTGACGGCGAAGAAGGCTTGGATGAGCTGGGTGAACTTGAACAGCAAATAGAAGATACAAAGCTTTCTAAAGAAGCGCGTGAACGTGCACAGAAAGAAATGAAGAAGCTGCGTCAGATGAGCCCTATGTCAGCAGAAGCGACTGTGGTTCGTAACTACCTTGATTGGCTACTTAATGTGCCATGGGGTAAACGTAGCCGTGTCAAAAAAGATATTAAGAATGCCAAGAAGATACTTGATAAAGAGCATTATGGCCTAGAGAAAGTTAAAGAGCGTATTTTAGAGCACTTAGCTGTTCAGCAGCGTACACAAAAAGTGCGTGGACCTATTCTTTGTCTTATTGGACCACCTGGTGTTGGTAAAACATCCCTAGGAAAATCCATTGCAAATGCAACGAATCGAAATTTTGTCCGTATGTCACTAGGTGGGGTGCGTGATGAGAGTGAAATTCGCGGTCATCGCCGTACCTATATAGGTGCGATGCCGGGTAAAGTTATTCAAGGTATGAAGAAAGCCAAGGTGACTAATCCTTTATTTCTACTCGATGAGGTAGATAAACTTGGTTCAGATTGGCGCGGTGACCCGTCTTCGGCTTTACTAGAAGTACTTGATCCTGAGCAGAATGCGACGTTCCAAGATCATTATATGGAACTCGAATATGATCTATCTGATGTAATGTTTGTTTGTACTGCAAATAATCTATCAACTATGCCTGGGCCATTATTGGATCGTATGGAACTCATTCGTATTTCTGGTTACACAGAGGATGAGAAAGTTCAGATAGCTAAGAAACATATGATTGCCAAGCAAATGAAAGCTGCTGGGCTTAAAAAATCTGAATTTAGCATCAGTGATGCCGCTATGCGTGACTTGATCCGTTACTATACGCGTGAAGCTGGTGTTCGTAGCTTGGAGCGTGAGATTGCGAATCTTTGCCGAAAGGCTATTAAAGATATACTTATGAAGGGGCGTAAGCAGGTCCGTATTACACCACGTAGCCTTCATAAATATGCTGGTGTTCGTAAATATGCCTCAAGAGAAATTGATGATCATGACCGCGTAGGCGTTGTCAGCGGCCTTTCTTACTCTTCAGTTGGTGGGTCTATCCTTCAAATTGAAGCTGTGACGATGGAAGGTAAGGACGGTAAGGTTTCTATGACTGGTAACCTTAAGGACGTTATGAAGGAATCTATTACGGTCGCTGAGATGCTTGTTAAATCACGTGCATCACAATACGGTATAGATTATAGCGAGCTTTCTAAAAAACAAATTCACGTTCACGTTCCAGAGGGCGCTGTGCCTAAGGATGGTCCTTCTGCTGGTGCAGCTATGGTTACGTCTATTATCTCTTCTCTTACGGGCATTGCTATTAGTAAAGATATTGCAATGACTGGGGAGGTTAATCTTCGAGGGAAGGTTACAGAGATTGGTGGACTTAAAGAGAAACTTCTTGGAGCGATACGAGGCGGTATAAAAAAGGTTTTAATTCCTGAAGATAATGTTAAAGATCTGGAAGATATTCCTAAAACGATTCTTAATGCCTTAGAAATCATTAGTGTAAGTAATATTGATGAGGTCTTGACGCATGCGCTATTAGAGGTTCCTAAGCCTATAAAGAGTGATTCCAAGGCAGAAATTGATGAAATTTCCCCAAAAGCAGCAGAAAATAAGGGTGAAGACGTAATTCGCCATTGATTCCTGTTTAAAAAAAGCTTATTGATTCTTATATAGTGATTTTCCGCTGTAACTTAAGTGTGACAACGGTTTTCACAATTTGGTTCTGATCCATGTGGATCAGGTAGAATTTGCTTAACACTAACCGAGGGGGATTCCCATGAACAAGCAAGACCTAGTAGCAAGCGTAGCAGAAGCTGCTGATATCTCAAAAACTAAAGCTGCTTCAGCTGTTGATGCAGTTATTGATGCAATTAAATCTTCACTAAAAGCTGGCGATGATGTTCGTCTAGTTGGTTTCGGTACATTCTCAGTTGCTGAGCGTGCTGCGACAACAGGCCGCAACCCACGCACAGGTGAGCCAATCAAGATTCCAGCAAGCAAGCAGCCTAAATTCAAGGCAGGTAAAGAGCTTAAGGAAGCTGTAAACAAGTAATATTGTTCAGTTTTTTACTAATTTTAGAAAGTCCTGCAAATTTGTAGGACTTTTTTTTATTTTGCTCTTGATTTTTAATCAGCAAAAGCTTAAACATACGCATCTCGTAAGGGAAATGGGTGATTAGCTCAGTTGGTAGAGCATCTCGTTTACACCGAGGGGGTCGGCAGTTCGAGTCTGTCATCACCCACCATTTACAAAAAAGCCATGATTTTTTCATGGCTTTTTTTTGTGCCTACGATCTGTATCTATGTTAAATGTATCTGTGCAAGATAAAGGATCATTCAGAATGCGAAGTATTATAGCGTTTTCAGTATTAACCATAGGATTATTACTATTCTTATTTTTAAATCAGAGTAACGTATCTGCAAATGATGCAGGCAAGACCACTTTATCGCCGTGGCCTCCTGTTGTTGGTAAAGCCTATCCAGATCTTGAGCTTATTGATCAAATGGGTAATCCTTTTCGTCTATCTGCTTTAAAAGGTAAAGTTATCCTTCTGGAGCCTGTTGGTATGACATGCCCAGCCTGTCAGGCTTTTTCTGGCGCTCACGATACTGGCCCCTTTGGCGGAGGGGTAGCAGGCCGCGGTTTAAATTCGGTTCATAAGTTGTTACCTAAATATTCTAATGGGTTTAAGATTCCACATAGGGATGTCGTTTTAGTGCAGGTCTTGCTATATGATATGCGCATGGGTGCACCAAGCGCTAAGGATGCTGCGGCATGGGCTAAACATTTTGGCCTTAAAATGTCACGTAATGAAATAGTGGCCGTGAGCCCATATGATTTACGTAGCAAAATAGCTTATAACCTTATTCCAGGATTTCAGTTAATTGATCGGAACTTTGTTCTCAGGTCTGATTCTAGTGGACATCACCCTAAAAATAATCTTTATACTCACTTGTTTCCACTCGTACCGAAATTAGTTAATTCAAGATAATCTCTTCTTTAATAGGACTTTGATATTATGGTTCAAATTGTAAAAGCTAAACGTCATCAAACACAGGCCGTTGATGTTCGAGGGATACAAATCGGTGGAGGTGCGCCTGTAGTTGTGCAATCGATGACCAATACTGATACTGCTGATGTTGATAAGACATTCGATCAAGTTAAGGACCTGTTTTTATCTGGTTCAGAAATTGTACGTATTACTGTTAATAATGAAGATGCAGCTAAGGGCGCTATAGCGCTGCGTGAGCGCCTTATTCAAAATAATCTGGATGTACCCCTAGCTGGGTGCTTTCACTATAATGGTCATACACTACTCAATGACTTCCCTGAGCTATGCGAAGCACTCGATAAATACCGTATTAATCCTGGTAACGTTGGTTTTGGTAAGAAAAAAGATGCTCAATATGAGATCATGATTCAAAAGGCTGTTGAATATAATAAAGCGGTTCGTATTGGGGTCAATTGGGGTTCACTTGATATGGTTCTATCTACAAAGCTTATGGATGAAAACGCGGAACGTGATATCCCTTGGGAATCAGATGCAGTCATGAGAGAAGCTCTTGTTCAGTCAGCTCTTATTAGTGCGGAAAAGGCACAGGAAATTGGCCTTAGAAAAGATCAGATTATTCTATCTGCTAAAGTATCGCGCGTTCAGGATCTTATTGCTGTTTACAGAGCTTTGGCTGAAAGAAGTGATTATGCTTTGCATTTGGGCTTAACAGAGGCCGGTATGTCATCAAAGGGTATAGTTGCAACAGCCTTAGGTGAGGGTATTTTGCTTAATGATGGTATTGGCGATACTATTCGTGCGTCTTTAACACCGGAGCCAGGTGGCGATAGAACACTTGAGGTTCGTGTATGTAAAGAGATATTGCAGGCATTAGGGCTTCGTTCTTTTATGCCTGAGGTAGCAGCTTGCCCAGGTTGTGGCCGTACAACGTCCACTTTCTTTCAAGAATTAGCGCAAGATATTCAGCGATATTTAGATGTTAATATGCTTACTTGGCGTAAAGAATATCCTGGCGTTGAGGAGCTTAAAGTGGCCGTTATGGGCTGTATAGTAAATGGCCCGGGCGAGAGTAAGCATGCTGATATTGGTATTTCATTACCAGGGACAGGTGAATCGCCTGTTGCGCCAGTATTTATTGATGGCAAGAAGGCGCATACATTGCGCGGAGACAATATTGCCCAAGAGTTTCAAGATCTAGTTGAATCTTATATTCATCGCCGGTATGGCTCTTAGTTTTGTAATTTTTTTTTAGAAAAAAAGGTGAAGAGCCTTGGGGGTCGGCTCTTCACGTGGGGGGAGTCTTAGTTATACTGTAAGATATGTTCTTACGACATCTGGCTTACAGTTCTCTTCACCATTAATTATTTCTTGTTCTGCAATGTGGTGAAGGCATGAAATCTCAAAACTTGCATCTAATAAATCTACCTTGCCGTCGTCGGCTTCTTTCTTCCATCTAAGTGCATCTTCAAGGAGGATGCTTATAGCGTGCTTTAGATTTATGTGTCTTAAATTATTAGCGTCACTAATATTTTGTTTTAACTCAGTAATGCAACTCTCAATTAGCTCGCCTGCATTTATAATAGGCTTTTCATCTAGTGAGGTTTTAATTTGGGCTGTTGTAATCATTTTTATTCTCCCATCTATTCCCTGAAGCTAAAAACTTGTCAGTAACGTTTTTTCTTAGCTTATAATTCTATTATAGGATGTATGTGCTATTTTTTCATGTCACTTAATTCCATGACAATAATGTAAAATAGTCAATTTTAGTTGAATAAAGTACTATAGTACTGGTGAGATTAAGTTTAAATTCACAGCCTTAACAACTGCTGATAATCTATTAGAAACACCTAACTTATGATAGCAACGGCGCAGATAGGTGTTTACGGTGTTATCAGAGATATTCATTATGTCACCGATGACTGAATCACTCTTTCCAGCCATTACCCACTGTAATACTTCTTGTTCTCTTGAAGAGAGTTTTATTGAAGGCGATTCCTTAATATCAGTACTGATTTCTTTAAGTCTATCATGAAAATGATAGGCGATAAGCTTTAGTTTTTGTGCTTCCTCGGAATCGCTACCTATATAACCATGGTAAACACCAGCGACAAGAAGTGCTTTTTCCATGCTTGGGCCAAAAATAGGAATTACTACACCTGAGGTGTAACCAGATACGTATGAATCTTTTTGGAAATTTAAGAAGCCTTCATTCTCTAAAAGATGAGAATCTGTTTTGTCTACATAATCATCTTGATACCAGTTGAGAATTTTTCCTGTTTTGAAACTTGATTTATGTACGTAGTTAACGAGCTCCAACTTATTTTCGATGTAATGATTACTTAATCTTGTCTCTTTACTCATCAGTAAGATTTTATGTGGGCGTAGCTGACTATCCTCACCGAAGTTGAGGAGAGTATAACCGTTAATATCAAAGCCAAGTTCTTTGACGGCATTCTCCAAATGAGCTTTTAACTCATTTTGTGTTGTTGCCGTTTTGGCTTGGGTTATGAAGTTTTCAACGACTCCCATCCTAAAACCTTGTTCAAAGTTACGAGTTGTGTTCCAATTAAAAAGTTCTTTTGGAATTATATCATACATATAGTGCTGAATTTTAATTTGGCTTTAAAATCTGGTTATTTTTCTAGATTTATTTTTTTTTAGTATAAAGGTAACACACACATGTCATCCAAATACCTTAGAGATAGTTCTTACATTGATGGGAAATGGTTTAACTCTAAGAGTAATCGGTATTTTGATGTCTTAAATCCAGCTACGGGCACAATACTGTCTCGTGTAAATGATATTGAGCCAACAGATGTAGAGCTTGCAATACAGGCTGCTGAGAGAGCTTTCCCTAGTTGGAGCAAGATGACAAGTAAAGAACGTGCTTCTATTATGCGCCGTTTTTATGAGCTCATCATTGAAAATGCAGATGAACTAGCCGCAATCCTTACGCAGGAGCAGGGGAAGCCACTTTCTGAAGCTAAAACTGAGATCATTTATGGCGCATCGTTTATTGAGTGGTTTAGTGAAGAGGGCAAGCGCTTATATGGTGATATTATTCCTTCACCAATTGCTAATTCAAAGATTATTGTCGAAAAGAGCCCCGTGGGCGTTTGTGCTTTTATAACCCCGTGGAATTTTCCGTCGGCCATGATAACACGTAAAATAGGGGCTGCAATGGCTGCTGGTTGCACATGTGTTGTAAAGCCAGCCCATGAGACGCCACTTTCAGCTCTTGCCTTGGCAGCTCTTGCAGAGGAAGCGGGTGTGCCTAAGGGTGTGCTAAATATTGTTACGGGTACAGATTCACATAATATAGGCAGGGTTTTATGCGATAGTGAGATCGTTCGAAAGGTTTCCTTTACAGGTTCAACTGATGTGGGGAAGATTCTTTACCGGCAATGTGCTGCAACTGTTAAGAAAATATCATTAGAATTAGGTGGCAATGCACCGTTTATTGTTTTCCCGGATGCCGATTTAGATGCCGCTGTTTCTGGAGCTATTATCTGCAAATATAGAAATGCAGGACAGACATGCGTTTGCGCGAATCGTTTTTATATTCACGAAGATGTTTATGATAAGTTTGCGAGTAAGCTTGCTGATAAAGTTCGTAAATTAAAGGTTGGCGACGGTTTGGATAAAGGGGTTGATATAGGCCCACTAATTACCCCTGACGCACTAGAGAAAGTCCGCAGTCATATAAATGATGCATTAGGGCAGGGGGCAAAGCTAATTGAAGGTGGAGACACGCATGATTTGGGCGGAAGTTATTTCAAGCCAACAATATTAGGCAATGCCATGGAGGGGATGCTGATTGCAAAAGAGGAAACTTTCGGTCCAGTTGCACCTCTCTTTAAGTTTAAAGATATAGACGATGTCTTACGACAAGCTAACAATACACAGTTTGGTTTAGCTGCTTATTTTTACGCAAAAGATTTAGCGCTGATTAATAAAGTATATAATGGCCTTGAATACGGAATGGTGGCTGTTAATACGCCAATCCTTTCTACTGAAGTTGCTCCTTTTGGCGGGGTAAAAGAATCGGGGATAGGGCGTGAAGGTTCAAAGTACGGTTTAGATGATTTTATTGAGCTAAAATACGTATTGTTAGGAGGATTAGAATGATCATTGGTGTCCCAAAAGAAATTAAAAAGCTTGAGCATAGAGTTGGCTTAGTGCCTTCATCGGTTAAAGAGTTTGTGAATAACGGTCATGAAGTCTATGTAGAAACAGGAGCTGGTGCTGGTATTAATTTCTCCGATGAAAAGTATGAGGCTGTTGGGGCGAAGATTTTGCCTGATGCTAAATCGGTTTTTGCTAAAGCGGAAATGATTATTAAGGTTAAAGAACCACAAGCCCAAGAATGCAAAATGCTTAGAGAAGGTCAGGTATTATTTACTTACCTACATTTGGCAGCGGATAAGGATCAGGCGTTAGGTCTTATCGAATCGGGGTGTACTGCGATTGCTTATGAAACTGTTACCGCCCGAGATGGTTACTCGCTCCCCTTATTACAGCCAATGAGTGAAATAGCGGGCCGGTTATCGGTTCAGGTTGGTGCATATAACCTACAAAAACATAAAGGTGGTACAGGACGTTTGATTGGTGGTGTCCCTGGTGTTAGGCCTGCTGAAGTCTTAATTATTGGTGGTGGTGTTGCTGGTTTTCATGCAGCCCAAATGGCATGCGGCCTAGGTGCAAATGTTACAATTTTAGAGCGCTCTAATGAACGCATGAGATTTTTAGACGAATATTTTCATGGTCGTGCGAATATTATCTATTCAAATACTGATATTTTAGAAAAGGCTTTGTGCGAATCTGATCTAGTAATTGGTGCTGTTTTGATTCCCGGTGCTTCTGCACCAAAGCTAATTAGCAAGGATATTCTTCCAAAAATGATTCCGGGTAGTGTATTTGTTGATATTGCTATTGATCAAGGCGGCTGCGCAGAAACGAGTAGGCCCACATCACATGATGACCCGACATATATTGTTGATAATGTAGTTCATTATTGTGTTGCAAACATGCCTGGCGCTGTTGCGTTAACATCGGCGCTAGCCCTTAATCACTCTGTCCTTCCTTATGCATTGGAGCTGGCAAACAAAGGCTGGAGACAGGCGTTATATGATAATCCTAACTTTTTAAATGGGCTAAATATTTCTTCCGGTGATGTTACATATAAAGCTGTCGCAGAGGCGCTAAATATGGACTATTCAGAGCCTTCTCAAAAATTAGTCGTATAATTTTTAAAAAAGGGCGTTGACAGTAGGTGCGAATTCATTGTAAACATCTCTCACTTTCGGATGCGCGGGTGTAGCTCAGTTGGTTAGAGCGCCGCCCTGTCACGGCGGAGGCCGCGAGTTCAAGTCTCGTCACTCGCGCCATTTGAAAGTTTTAATAAAGCACCTCTATTGAGGTGCTTTTTTATTTCTATATACTTTATTTCTATGGTGCATTTGTTGTGAGCGCCTTCGTGGCTTTTTGATGTATTTACTTGTATTTTTTTGAATATTAGTGTGTTTCACGCCTTTTCTTTTTGTAATCATGGTGATAGAAAGTAGAGACTAAATCAGGATAAAAATTATGGCTTCTGACGAATTTCTTCTAAATTACTTACCGATCCTTATCTTTATGGCTATTGCGATAGTAATGTCATGTGTGATGATTTTAGGATCATTAGTTATTGGTAAACAAAAACCTGACCCAGAAAAGCTCTCTGCCTATGAATGTGGTTTTGATGCTTTTGCAGATACACGCAATAAATTTGATGTGCGTTTTTATCTTGTATGTCTTTTGTTTATCATTTTTGACCTTGAGATCGCGTTTCTCTTTCCGTGGGCTATTTCATTAGGTGAGATTGGCTTATTTGGCTTTTGGTCAATGATGGTATTCCTTAGCGTACTTACAGTTGGATTTATCTATGAATGGAAAAAAGGCGGATTGGAGTGGGAATAAAATATGGGCCACGATAGAAAAGTAATAACAGCGCCAGAATATAGTTTAAAAACAGGTGTGGGTTTGCCACCTGCTGATCAGCAGGATGTTGTTCCTGCTGCTATTTCAAAGACGCTAGACGAAAAAGGTTTCCTACTTACATCTGCGGATGCTTTGTTTGATTGGGCAAGAACAGGATCAATGTGGCCAATGACTTTTGGTCTAGCATGTTGCGCTGTTGAAATGATCCACGCTTATATGAGTCGTTATGACCTTGATAGATTTGGTATGATACCACGCCCAAGTCCACGTCAATCAGATGTTATGATTGTTGCTGGTACGCTAACCAATAAAATGGCGCCTGCACTTCGTCGTGTTTATGATCAGATGCCGGAGCCACGTTGGGTTATATCAATGGGTTCATGTGCGAATGGTGGTGGTTATTATCATTATAGCTACTCAGTTGTTCGTGGTTGTGACCGCATTGTGCCAGTTGATATTTATGTGCCGGGTTGTCCGCCTACTGCTGAGGCTCTTGTTTATGGGCTTTTACAGCTACAGAAGAAAATTCAGCGTGAAGATACGAGGATCGTCCGATAATGGTTGATGAAGCACTTAAAGATCTTGCGGATTACGTAGCTGAGAAGCTTGAAGCAAGCGTCCATGGTTATGAATTTTTTAATGATGAACTCGTTGTGAATGCAAAAGCAGATCATATTATTGATATTTTGCATTTTCTTCGTGACGATACTGAATGTAAGTTTCAGATTCTTATCGATATTGCTGGTGCTGATTACCCGGAGCGGATTGGGTCAGGAGTAGGGCGTTTTGATGTCATTTATACATTACTATCACTTCGTAATAATCACCGCATTCGTGTGAAGGTTAAGGTGGCCGAAGATGAATTTGTACCAAGTGTAATTGATATTTACAGTGCGGCAGGTTGGTTTGAGCGTGAAGTTTGGGATATGTATGGCATTCCATTTACTGGAAACCCGGATTTACGACGTATTCTTACAGATTATGGTTTTGAAGGTCACCCTCAGCGTAAAGACTTTCCGCTTACGGGGTATGTTGAGCTTCGTTACGATGAAGAGCTTAAGCGCGTAGTATACGAGCCGGTGAAACTAACACAGGATTTCAGAGGTTTTGATTTCACTTCACCTTGGGAAGGCATGACAGATGTTCAGCTACCTAATGAGTTGATGGGAGATGAAAAGGCCGAAGGGCATAAAATGAAGCATGCACCTAACCATGGTTGGAAGGGTACCGGAAAGGTGGAGTCATAAGATGAATGCTATTGCTGATGACAATATAGATATTGGTGAAGAAACACAGATTAAGCCTTTTACAATGAACTTTGGCCCACAGCACCCTGCTGCTCATGGTGTGTTACGTCTTGTTCTTGAAATGGAAGGTGAGATTGTTGAGCGCGCGGATCCTCATATTGGGTTGCTTCACCGAGGTACAGAGAAACTTATTGAATATAAAACATATACTCAGGCACTGCCTTATTTTGACCGCCTAGATTATGTTGCCCCTATGAATCAAGAGCACGCTTTTGCGCTTGCTACTGAAAAGTTACTTGGGCTTGAAGTTCCAAAACGCGGGCAATATATACGTGTTTTGTTTTGCGAACTTGGTCGTATCTTGAATCACATTCTTAATATCACGACTTTTGCTCTTGATGTTGGCGCATTGACGCCTGCGCTTTGGGGATTTGAAGAGCGTGAAAAAGGTATGGAATTCTACGAGCGTGTATGTGGTGCACGTCTTCATGCTAATTACTTCCGTCCAGGTGGTGTATCGCAAGATATGCCAGCAGGTCTAATGGATGACATGCTTGAATGGTGCGAAGAGCTCCCTAAGTTCTTGAATGACATGGAAAGTCTTTTGACTGAAAACCGTATCTTTAAACAGCGTACTGTAGATATTGGTAGCGTAACAGAGGCACAGGCTCTTGACTGGGGTTTTACTGGTCCAATGCTTCGTGGATCTGGTGTTGCGTGGGATTTACGTAAGGCTCAACCTTATGATTCTTATGATGAATTCGACTTTGATATTCCAATCGGAAAAACGGGCGATTGTTATGCGCGTTATCTTGTTCGTATGGCTGAAATTTATGAATCAATTAAGATTATGAAACAAGCTATCGAGAATATGCCAGATGGTGATGTGCGTACCAATGATTATAAAGTCACGCCACCACCGCGCGCTGAAATGAAATCTTCTATGGAGGCGATGATCCACCATTTCAAGCTTTATACTGAAGGCTTTCATGTTCCAGCAGGTGAAACTTACACAGCTGTTGAAGCGCCAAAAGGTGAGTTTGGTGTATACCTAGTATCTGATGGCTCTAACAAACCTTATCGTTGCCGTATTCGTGCTCCTGGGTTTGTACACCTACAAGCTTTAGACTTTATGAGTAAAGGTCATCAGCTTGCAGATACTGTTTCAATCATTGGTTCACTTGATATCGTTTTTGGTGAAATAGACAGATAGTTACCATAACTTTTCTTGACTTCTATTTATCTCCTCTGTAAACACTCAGAGAAGTTGTTTGGGAGTTCAAGTTGCTTGAAAAAATATCAGAAAGTATTTATCGGGGCGCACAGGAAGCATCGAAGAGTTTAAGTACATCTTTTGATAGCTGCGCAAAGGCTGTTGGACTTTCTGAAAAGCCTCTTTCTTTTTCATTAGCTTTAACCGGTGTATTAGCTGAAAGTGCTGGCGCAACAGGCTCTATTATTACTTTTGGAAGCCTTGCCTGCCTGACGAGTAGTTTTAATAAACAACAATTCATGTCTTTTGTTGACTATCAGGTTGAGAGCCTAGGCCTCGAACCGGTACGCCACAAAGCAAATAACTTCTTTAAAACTGTAAATTCCGAAAAACATAATATTAATAACGACCCAGTAAATAATTTTGCAACTGGCGGCATTTTACAGTCTGTTGCCACAGATAGTTCTGGCGCGGCCGCTTTGTTTGCGCTTGCTATTGCTAAGGGTGTAAATAATAAGATCAGCTCTAAAATTGATGATAAAGGTTTCACTACGGAGGAGCTTTTATCTATTAAAAACGACACTATTATCAGAGATATACTTGAGGCAAAAAGCCTTGATACACGTTTATTAAAAACGGCTATGAAGCTTTTCGATGAAGATGAAAGAAAAGTTTTGTTAGATAAGCGTAAAGAAATCGCTAGTTTATTTATGAATGACCCGACTTTAACTGCTTTTGTCCTGAAATCGGCAGCGTCTATTGGCCTAATTCAGCAAAGCTATAACTTATCACAGGATCCAACAAATGCCTCAGAAGCTTTGTATACTGCAGCTTGGGCTTTTGCTGTCATTGGTGACACGATGTGTCAAAAGCTGGATGAAAAGATTACACAGAGTGAATATCTAAAAAAATCAATGCAAGTCGAGAGTGGCAAAGCAGAAGATAAGGACCTTAAATGGGTGCTCGGAAAAACACTTAAAAACCCTTCCGTTCCTCTTTCTCTTTGTAATTATGGCTTTGTTTCTGGCGCATATTTTTCTGGTTCTGAACCTTTAGCTATCCTCGAATCTTTACCAGTTAACGCTATTTCTGATGTAACCTATGCAGCCACATCAGTAATTACGGCGGCAACTTTATCATATATTTTCAAAAGAACATTAGATTTAAAGAATGACAAAATTACTGAGCAGCAATTTAATAATGGCATAGTGAACAAACTTGCAGCAACAAATAGTGCGCTTGGTGTTCCACTGACACTTGCGTCTGGTGCAAATGCAATGGCATTATCGCAGCTCGTTTTTGCTAAGGCACATTGGCATGTTTCTGGTCATATCGATAAAGCGAATAAGGCTGCACAGCTAGCGCAAGTTACAAATAAGCCATCTTTAAAATCCTCTGAGATTTAACGCAGGGTGGCAATAGTATTCTTAATTGCTGAAAAGTAGTTTATTGGTCTAGACTTTGACTGTTAAAAGTGCCATTTTGTACAAAAAATTAGACCGTATATCCCATGAAAAAGAAATTCGAATTAAACGCAGATTATCAGCCTGAAACTTTTGAGTTTAGAGCCGATTATAAAGATAAGATTAAAAAGATTATTGCCTTGTACCCAGAAGGTAGGCAGCAATCTGCTGTTATGCCATTGCTAGACTTGGCGCAGAGGCAAGTCGCTGAGGACGGTATGAAAGCTAATCCTCCATATGGTGGATGGATACCACGTGCTGCTATGGATCATATTGCAGAGACTTTGGATATGGCGCCCATTAAAGTTTACGAGGTCGCAACTTTTTATTCTATGTATAATCTTGCACCCGTTGGTAAATACCTTATTCAATTTTGTACGACTACACCGTGCCAGCTTTGCGGCAGTGATGATATTGTTAAGGCGACTACAGAGCATCTTGGTGTTGGCCTGAATCAGACAACTGAGGACGGAAAATTTTCACTTATGGAAGTTGAATGTTTAGGTGCTTGTGTAAATGCGCCGATGGTTCAGATTAATGATGATTATTACGAGGACCTTACGCCAGAATCTATGAAGGAGATTATTGATCTACTTTCTGAAGATATGAAGCCTAAAATAGGCTCACAAAAAGGCCGTAAGGCTTCTATGGCTTTAACTGGTCCAACATCGCTACAGGATCACGCTAAGAAAGCGGGAGTTGTGTAATGCTTAGAGACGAAGATAGAATTTATACTAATCTATATGGCTTTGAAGATTTTGGTCTTAAAGAAGCTAAAAAACGTGGCGATTGGGATAAAACAAAAGATTTTATCAAGAAAGGCCGTGAATGGATTATTGAAGAAGTTAAATCTTCTGGTCTTCGTGGACGCGGGGGCGCTGGCTTCCCTACAGGTCTTAAATGGTCATTTATGCCAAAAGAATCTGATGGTCGCCCGCACTACTTGGTTGTTAATGCAGATGAGTCTGAACCAGGTACATGTAAAGACCGTGACATTCTAAGAAATGAACCGCATAAACTTATTGAAGGCTGTTTGCTAGCTGGCTTTGCTATGGGTGCGCATGCAGCTTATATCTACGTTCGTGGTGAGTTTTATAATGAAGCTTCCGAACTTTGGACTGCAATTAATGAAGCCTATGATGCTGGCTTACTTGGTAAAAATGCAGCAGGTTCAGGTTGGGATTTTGATATTGTCGTTCATCGCGGCGGTGGCGCATATATATGTGGTGAAGAGACTGCTCTTATAGAATCGATTGAGGGTAAAAAAGGTCAACCACGCAATAAACCTCCATTTCCTGCGATGGCTGGTTTGTATAGCTGTCCAACGACAGTTAACAATGTTGAGACAATTGCGAGTGTTCCTACAATTCTTAGGCGCGGGGGTAGTTGGTTTTCGGCTCTTGGGCTTAATGAAAAGAATGCAGGAACTAAATTATTCTGTATTTCTGGTCATGTTAATCAGCCTTGTAATGTTGAGGAAGAGATGGGTATCTCTTTGAAAGAACTGATTGATAAACATTGTGGTGGTGTTCGTGGTGGCTGGGATAACTTACTTGCCGTTATTCCTGGTGGTTCATCTACGCCTCTTTTGCCTAAAGAAGTCTGCGAATCAGTAAATATGGATTTTGATTCTCTGCGTGAAGCGGGTAGTGGTCTGGGTACAGCAGGTGTTATTGTTATGGATAAATCCACTGACATAATTAATGCTATTTGTCGCCTTTCTTATTTCTATAAGCACGAAAGCTGCGGTCAATGCACACCGTGCCGTGAAGGTACTGGCTGGCTTTGGCGCGTTATGACACGTATGGTTCAAGGTAATGCTACAGTTGAGGAAATTGATCAACTTTATGAGGTTACTAAAGAAATTGAAGGCCATACAATTTGTGCTCTTGGTGATGCTGCTGCTTGGCCGGTTCAGGGACTTATACGTCATTTCCGTCCAGAGATGGAAAAGCGTATTATGGAGTACAGGAAAGCCGTAGCGTAATCCATCCAACTTGACATAAAGACTTATTATCTTTAAAAGCTTTTTTATGGATAATGACTTGTCTCTTATTTTTGTTAACGCAAATAATACCGATGATTTTCACGATGCAATAAATTCTTGCGAAGGACTTTTTGCGACAATTGATAGTGATCGCATTCTAAACTCTAATGCCAGTGATCTTGTTTTACTTGTCGAAGAAAATTTTGGAATAGTCTGTGCTGCGCTTGTTGATATTGAGCAAAGTGAACATTGTATAACTATGAATATTGATTTTATAGAAACGGCTTCAGATTTCTATGATTGTGGTTATGCCTCAAAGTTACTTGATAGGGCGTTTAATGAAATAGCCGAAACATCCAATACTTATAATGTAGATGGATATATTACAATCGATGGGCAAACCAGTGAAGGTCATGATTATATAGTTAGTTCTTTAAAAAGATTAGCTGAAAAACACGATCTTCATTATAGATAATTGTAATAAACCCCTTACTATAGTTGACTTTTAGATGATTTAAGCCTATTTACTGCTCTCAATTATAAAAATACTTAATAATAGAGAGTGTAAAATGAAAAACTTACCTGAGCTAGACGAAGCTCAAAATAAGATCCGTAAGGATGCCTATAAAAGAAATCGTCGAAAAGCACATGGATGGGCAGCTGTTACAGCGGTTCTTGGCATATCTGCTTCTAGCGCATTTTTTGGTGCCTTAGGTAAAGCAGCTGATTTCGATACGAATTCAAACTATAATAATGACAGTCACACTTATGTCCAAGATAGTAGAAAAACACGTAATAATTTCAACAATGCTGCTGCTGGTTTTGGGCTTATATTTGGTGGGCTAGTTTTAGGTGCTGGTGCTGTTGCAACTGGTCATCAAGCTGGTCGTCATTATGATCGAGCGCAGAAACATAAAGACGGTAACTACTTTAATTATAATAAATAGCTATTTGTGAAGACGCCTTATTTAAAGGCGTTTTTTTATGCGGCCTTTTTATTCTGTATACCAAAGTAAGAGGCGGCATTCTCAAATATGGCTAGACCATCACTGGCTTCGGTGATTTTTTCACCTGATCTAAATGCTTGATCTTTGATCTCCATATAGTCATCACGCTGCCATGTAAACATGCCACGCTCTGGGTGCGGCATGATTGCAAGTACTTTTCCGCTATGATCTGTGATGGCCGCGATATCTTTTATGGCGCCATTTGGATTATAAGGAAATTCATTATTCGCAGGACTACCATCCGGCTTCATATATTGAGCAGCGATTTGACCATTTGATTCGAGCGCTAGAAGTGTTTCATCACTCATCATAAAACGGCCTTCACCATGGGCAACAGGTATATGCATAGATGAAACATCTTTTAGCCATGGGGATGTGCTCTCTATTTTAAGATCAATCCACCTGCACTGATAACGAGCTGTTTCATTGTATGTTACGGCAACTTTACGCTCATCATAATTACCATCGATAGCAGGAACGAGGCCAAGATTTGCTAAGATCTGACAACCGTTACAAATACCTAGTGTTAATGTATCACGTGAGACGAATTCTTTAAGCTCATCCCAGATAGCTAGTTTAATTTTTTGCGCGAAGGCATTACCAGAACCAGTATCATCACCATAAGAAAAGCCGCCTGGTATTGCGAGAACTTGAGCCGTTTTAAGGTCAGATGGATCATTTATAAGGTCATTGATATGTATGATTTTTCCATCAAAACCTACATATTTAAATGCGTGAAGAGTTTCCTCTTCACAATTTAAGCCATAACCAGAAAGAACGATTACATTACCTGAATTACTCATTTTAATACTCCGCTAATGGGGATTTATAGGCTTGATCTAATTTATTAATTTCAAGCTCTAATATATTCTTTATACTTAGTTTATCAGTATGGGCTACGTGACCAATTTGATAAAGATGATGATAACCTTTGAAGTTCTTTTCAAACTTTTCCTTATGCTGTGGAGCAACTGTTACAAGGATACGGCCAGTACTTTCAGAGTAAAGAGCCTTATCAGATCTTAGAGCAAGTCCAGAAAGATCAATATCAAGGCCCATTTGACCCGCTATGACCTTCTTTGCAAGTGCAACGGCTAAGCCACCATGATTTAGGGCGTAAGCAGATGCAAGTAAGCGGTCACGTGATGCTCTTGAATAGAGTTTATAAAGTCTAAGGTTTTCATGACCATCCGTTTCAGGAACATTCTGTCCTACTACACCCAGATGATCGTAATATTCAGATGCACCGCATTCATCCTTTGTTTCACCAATGAGGTAGACAATATCGCCAACAGCTTTCGGTGCAAGAGATACAGATCTTTCAACATCAGGGATAACGCCTATTGATGACGCTAACAAAGTAGGGGGTGCGGAGATTTTTACTGGCTCACCTTTTTCGTCAAAGCCTTTAAAATCATTGAACATCGAATCTTTTCCAGAAATAAACGGTGTTTCGTATTTTACCGCTAATTCATAAATAGTCTCGACAGCGCGTTTGAGCTGCCCTAAGCGCTCTGGCTCATCAGATGAACACCAGCAGAAATTATCTAAAAGAGCGAGCTGGTTTAAGTCTGCACCAGCAGCTATCGCATTTCTAACCGCAAGATCTAAGCCCGCAGCAGCCATCGCGCCTGTATCAATATCACTATAGCGAGGGAATAATCCTTGCGAGAGCACTACGCCTTTAGGGGAGTTAAAGACGGGGCGTGTTATTGACGTTTCGGCGTAAACTCTTCCAGGGCCTTGAAGTGGCCCCATAACCGCAGTGCCTTGAACGTTATGGTCATATTGAGTCGATATAAATTCTTTTGAACAGATATTAAGTCTGCCTATCATATCAAGTAACAGAGCGTTATGATCTGTAGGCTCTTCTATATCAGGTTCTGATTCATTACCTCGTGTGAATGTAGTTTTTAGAGGTGTTTCTGGATTTCCATCATGGAGAAAGTCCATAGACATATTCATGACTGTTTCACCAGCATAGCTAATATGCGCACGGCCACTATCTGTATATGTACCTATATCTGTTGCTTCTACGCCTCGTTTAGCAAAGAGTTCAATAATTGTATTCACATTTTCAGGTGGCACCGCCATTGTCATGCGTTCCTGGCTCTCAGAAATCCAGATTTCCCAAGGTGCCATACCAGGATATTTTAGAGGTACTTTTTCAAGCTCAAGATGGAAACCGCCAGATTGCTCAGCCATTTCACCTACGGAAGAAGCGAGTCCGCCGGCACCGTTATCTGTGATTGCAGAATAAAGGCCAAGATCGCGAATCTCTTTAATGATGGCATCCGACATTTTCTTTTGCGTTATGGGATCGCCAATTTGTACAGCTGTCGCAGGTGATCCTTCATCAAGCGCTACAGATGAAAATGTTGCACCATGAATTCCGTCACGTCCAACACGTCCGCCTGCTACGACAATTTTATCGCCTGGACGCGCACATTTTTCATGGCCTGGCTTACCGTTAATTTCACGTGGAATTAGTCCTATAGTCCCTACGAACACAAGAGGCTTACCAACAAAACGTGGATCGAAATTCACAAACCCCTGAGGTGTAGGAATTCCTGATTGATTACCTCCGGCTTCTACGCCTTCGATAACGCCTTTCATAATGGTAGCTGGTGGAAGGATAGGGTTGGTTTTAGCCTGATCACGATAATATTCTGGGTTCGTTCTTGGGTCTGCTAGACAAAAACCATAACGATTAATAATAGGTTTTGCACCTTGTCCGAATCCTACACAGTCACGGTTAACCCCAACGATACCTGTAATTGCGCCACCAAATGGGTCAAGCGCAGATGGTGAGTTATGTGTCTCTACCTTATCTGTTATCAAATAATTTTCATCAAATATGATACCACCAGCGTTATCTGAGAAAACAGAAACGCAAATATCATCATCACCTTTCTTTTCACGAATTTCTTTTGTCGCGCGTTTAATGAAGCCTTTATATAGCCCCTCAGCAACATTATCGATTGGCGATGCAAAAATCGTATGTTTACAATGCTCAGACCATGTTTGTGCAAGAGTTTCTAATTCCACATCTGTTGGGTTGCGGCCTAACTCTTTAAAATGATCACGAACAGCCTGCATATAGATGAGTGGCATCCCTAAGGGACCGCGAAAACTTCCATCTTCATTTTTAATGCCTTTTGCAGATAGAACCTCTAGTTCTTCATCGCTGATATTCATATTCACTTCATCAGCAATTGCGCCGTCATTGTTTAAATGAACTTGCGGTACAATAATATCCATGCCGTTATCAGCTAAAAATTCATCGCTACTTTTTATTGAAATACGCTGAATGAGACTATTTGATATTTTTTTTGCTAGTGATTCTACATCAGATTTATCTAAATCACACTTAATTAGGTAAAGCTTTGATGAATAACAGGCCGCGTTATCATTGTCTGCACCAACGAGTTCAAGTAGTTCTGATGCTGTATGACCTACATTATCGGTTACCCCTGGAAGAAAACCAATCTCTAATGCCCAATCAAAATCTTTGAGTTCTGGGTTTGATTTCTCAGTGACTGGGTTGGTTAAAGAGCCAATAAACTCGGGGCTTGCAGCGATATCGTTTTCAGATGTGTATACATCTAAAACTCTAACATTCGCGGTTTTACCCTCGGTCAGAATTATCTTTTCTAATGATTTAGCTCTACCATCATCTTCGTGAGCTAGGACTTCAATACGATGTGCGTTCATGTAAATATTTTAATAAGTAGTTGATCTTAATTACCGCGCAGATTAAATAGTAAAGCGTTAGATATTTCAATCTTCTTATTAAAGATTTTACCAATGCCTAAACTTACAATAAATGACATCGAAGTCGAAGTAGAACCTGGAACTAGTATTATTCAAGCTGCAGAGCAGATTGGTATTGAGATTCCGCGTTTTTGCTATCACGATAAATTATCAGTTCCTGCCAATTGCCGAATGTGCCTAGTAGAGGTCGAAGGCGGTCCACCTAAGCCTGTTGCTTCATGTGCGATGGCATGTGGTGAAGGCATGAATGTTAAGACAGATTCTCCTATGGTTAAAAAAGCCCGTAAAGGTGTTATGGAGATGCTGCTTATAAACCACCCACTAGATTGTCCAATATGTGATCAAGGCGGTGAGTGTGACTTACAAGATCAGGCAGTTGGCTATGGTTTTGATCGTTCACGTTATCATGAGAATAAGCGTGCTGTGCCTGACAAAGAATTAGGCCCTCTAATTTCAACGACTATGACACGTTGTATTAACTGCACACGTTGTGTGCGTTTTGCTGAGGAAATAGCAGGTACTCCTGTGATTGGTCAGCTCAACCGTGGTGAAGAAGCTGAGATTGGTACATTTATTGATGAGTTAGTTCAAACTGAACTTTCAGGAAACCTTATTGATGTGTGTCCTGTAGGGGCATTAACATCTAAGCCTTATGCATTTAAAGCAAGAAGCTGGGAGCTTCGTAAGACTGAAAGCATTGATGTACATGATGCTGTTGGTTCAAACATACGCGTGGATGCTAGAGGCCGTGAAGTTCTTCGTGTTCTTCCGCGCTTACATGAAGATGTTAACGAAGAATGGATTTCAGACCGTACTCGTTTTGCTTATGACGGTTTAGGAAAGGCTCGTTTAGATCGCCCTTATATAAGAGATAAGGATAGCGGTAAGCTTAAGGAAGCGAGCTGGGATGAAGCATTCTCCTATATCTCTGAAAATCTTAAAGAAGTGAAGGGCAGTGAGATTGCAGGCTTGGTTGGTGATCTGATTGAGGGCGAATCAATTGTAGCGCTCAAAGACCTGCTCGGTAAGCTTGGTTCATCGAATATGGATTGCCGCACGGATGGGGCGCGTTTTGATGTCACGAACCGCGCAGGATATCTTTTTAACTCTAAGATTTCTGGTATTGATGAAGCTGATGCAATCTTTATCATCGGTGCAAATCCACGTCATGAAGCGACATTAGTTAATGCGCGTATTCGCCGTGCTTATCTTGAGCGCAAAGTTCCAATCTCCCTTATCGGAGAAAAAGTTGACCTTACATATCCGTATGAACATGCGGGTGAGACATTTGCCGATCTAGAGAAAAAAGTTAAAGAGAAAAAAGGTAAACTAAAAGCTGAAAAACCACTCTTTATTATCGGTTCAGGTGTATTTGAGCGTGAAGATGGTGAGGTGCTTCATCATAAGCTTTATGAAATTGCTGAACAACTTGGTGTTGTTAAAGAAGGTTGGAACGGGTTTAACATTCTTCACAGAGCTGCTAGCCGTGTTGCTGCCCTTGATTTAGGGTTTAGCCCACGTGATGGTGGCCTTGACTTCACATCAATTATTGATGGTACCAAAGATGGCTCAATCAAAGCGCTTTATTTGTTAGGCGCTGATGAATTTGATGCGCGTGCCGAGATTGGTTGGCAGTGCTTTACAATTTATCAGGGGCATCATGGTGATCATGGTGCATCAAGAGCAGATGTTATTCTTCCAGGAAGCGCCTACACTGAAAAAGATGGTGTTTATTTGAATATGGAAGGCCGTGTTCAATATGGTCAGCGCGCATCTAACCCACCAGGTGATGCGAAAGAAGATTGGAAGATCATCAGAGCATTGTCCGAGAAACTAGGTGCTAAGCTGGGTTATGATACTCAGGTTCAGCTCTGGGAACGTATTGCAGGTGAATTTGAGCATTTAGCAAATGTTGATCAGATTAAACCTGCACAATGGTGTGAGTTTGGAGCTAAGGGTGATATTGATGTGAAAGCGTCTTTTATTAATCCGCTTCGCAGTTACTATATGACGAATGCTATTTGCCGTGCCTCTGATACTATGGCGGCTTGCGCGTCTAGCTTTGCTGAACGTGACAAACAGCTTGAGGCTGCTGAATAAGAAATGAAAGTTATTGGCTTTATAATCGCTGGTTTCTTGGTTATAGGATCGCTTAATGCGTATGCCTGTGAGCCGCCTGTACTTTATACGCCAAAAGCACTTAATGATTTTTACACAAGTCAATATGCTCAATTAATTGACTTTCCAGATGATCTTAAGCCACTGAGTGATGAATATGAAAGAGATGCAAATTACTTTGATAAAATTGCACCGATTATGTGCGAGGAAGGCACTGAGCAACATATTGATCGTCAAATAGTTGAATTACTGATTCAAAAATGGAGTACTTATGGACAATAACACTTTAGATATGGTGAAAAAATTCCATAAAACCTATGGCCTACCTGTTAAGGAAACGCCTGATATTTCAGATAAAAAAACGAATCAGTTACGAATTAACTTACTAGCTGAAGAATTAGACGAATTAAAAGAAGCGCTAGCAGATGGAAATATTGTTGAGGTATTAGATGCTCTCACCGATTTACAATATGTGCTTGATGGCGCTTATCTTTCTTTCGGCTTACAGGCTCTTAAAATGCCTGCGTTTGAAGAAGTTCAACGTTCAAACATGAGTAAACTTGATGAAGATGGTAAGCCCATTGTTCGTGAAGAGGATGGTAAGATTCTTAAAGGCCCAAATTACTTTAAGCCTAACCTAAATCAATTTATTAATGATGAGGCTGCTTAATGACTAAACTTCTTCCTTTAAATTTTGACAGTGGAATTAACCGTCTTATGGTCGGTTTAATGTGGGAGCCAAATGAAAATAGAGCCGGTGTACTCGGTACAATTAAAGAGCATGATCTAGACTTAAGCTGTGCCTTATTTGATGGTAATAACGAGCTCATAGACCTCATCACGCCTCAGGAACCTAAGAGAGAAGCTTATGGTGTTGAAGTTTTTCATTCAGGTGACAATTTAAGTGGTGGATCTGATTTTGAGGATGAGGAAATTCGCGTTGACTTTGATAAGCTAAATGAGAATATTCATGCTCTTGCATTCTTTGTAACAACAAATAATAAAATTAAATTTGAAGATGTTCGAGAGCCTGCCTGTCATTTTTCAGATGCTACATCACTCAATGAAATTATTAAATTTGATTTAACAGAGCTCTCTAAAAAGTTTGAAATGCCAGAGCATTTTGAAAAGGAGCGTTTTTTAATTGGTGTTGTTAAAAAGAATCAAGAAGGGACATGGGATTTAATTAATTACCAAACCCGTGTTACTGTTATGAATTCTGGTGTGATTGCACAAGTTGTGCAGGAGGTACTTGCAAAATGATGGATACAATAATGGAATTTCTAGCGCATTCATATACGCAATGGGGGCTATGGACCTTATTATATACATTACTCATTGTTGTTGGCGTTTTAATCGCTGTTGCTTACTACACGTATGCAGAGCGTAAAGTTATGGGTGCCATGCAAAGAAGACAGGGACCAATGACCGTGGGGCCATTAGGTTTACTTCAACCTATTGCTGATGGTCTTAAGTTATTTTCTAAGGAAACGATTATTCCATCTGGTGCACACCGCGTTGTATTTCTGCTTGCCCCTATGATGCTATTTGCGCTTTCTTTAATTGCATGGGCGGTTATTCCTTTTGATAAAGGTTGGGTTCTGGCGAATGTAAATGTTGGTATCTTATATCTTTTCGCTGTTTCTTCGATGACTGTTTATGGTGTGATTATGGCTGGCTGGGCATCTAATTCGCGTTATGCGTTTTTGGGCGGCCTTCGTTCCGCGTCACAAATGGTTTCATATGAAGTTTCTATGGGTTTGATCATTGTTTGTGTGCTTCTATGTACAGGTTCATTGAACCTTCAAGAGATTGTATTAGCTGATAGACCATTGTGGGTGCAAATATTGCTGTTCCCAATGTTTATTGTTTTCCTTGTCTCTATTCTTGCAGAAACTAATCGCGCTCCATTTGATCTCCCTGAAGGCGAATCAGAGATTACAGGTGGTTTCATGGTTGAATACTCTGCTATGGCATTTGCACTGTTCTTTCTTGGTGAATACTCTGCAATGATTCTAATGAGCGCAATGACAACGACCTTATTCTTAGGTGGTTGGTTACCGCCATTTGGTCTTGAGTTTTTTGCTTTTGTTCCTGGTATTATATGGTTTGCTCTTAAAACAGCTCTCATAATGTTTGTATTTTTGTGGGCACGTGCGACACTTCCACGCTTCCGTTATGATCAACTTATGAGATTAGGCTGGAAAGTTTTCTTACCTTTCACTTTATTCTGGGTTGTTTTGACAGCAGGGCTTTTGGTGACGTTTGATGCGCTTCCATAAGAGCTTTGATTTTAGTATAGTGCTTTTAAAAATTTAGAAAGTTTAAATAATGAATCATTTAGCACGTTCATTCTTCTTAACAGAGATTGTTAAAGGGTTTTTACTCACTCTTAAATACATGTTCTTTGTACCGCGTGTGACAATTAATTACCCCTATGAAAAGGGGCCAATTAGTCCGCGTTTTCGCGGGGAGCATGCGCTTCGTCGATATCCTAATGGTGAAGAAAGATGCATTGCTTGCAAGCTTTGTGAAGCGATCTGCCCAGCCCTTGCTATCACAATTGAAGCTGAACCTCGTGAAGACGGCAGTCGTCGTACGACTCGCTACGATATTGATATGACAAAATGTATCTATTGTGGTCTATGTCAGGAAGCTTGCCCAGTTGATGCTATTGTTGAAGGGCCTAACTTTGAATTTGCTACAGAGACACGTGAAGAGCTGTTCTATAATAAAGATAAATTATTGCAAAACGGTGATAGATGGGAAGCGCAACTTGCCTCTAATATAAATGCTGATGCACCGTATCGCTAAGGTTTGTGCACATTATAGTATAGCTTAACTATGTGTGTGTTTTTAATCTCTTATACATAAAAGAAAGTTGTTAAACATTGTAAAGCGTATGATTAGCAAAAATTCATTAGAATGATGTAATTTTCTTTGCTCTTTACTCTTGCGATTACCTTTCGAAAATATTAGAACGGTCTGACAAAGAAGGATTTTTTCTCATGCTTATTCAGGCACTCGCCTTTTACTTATTTGCAATTATATTAGTTGCCAGCGCTGGAATGGTTATTGCGGCACGTAACCCTGTGCATTCTGTCCTTTTCTTAATTCTAGGCTTCTTTAATTCAGCCGGTCTTTTTGTTCTTTTAGGTGCAGAATTTGTCGGAATGATTTTGGTCATCGTTTATGTTGGTGCGGTAGCCGTACTTTTCCTTTTTGTAGTTATGATGCTTGATATTTCTTTTTCTGATCTTCGCAAAGGGGCCATGCAATATGTTCCGGTGGGTTTACTAATCGCTTGTGTTTTATTCGCTGAATTATTTCTTGTTTATGGTGCTTGGAGCTTTGTGCCAGGCGTTGAACAGAATATTGCTGTCGCTACAGCTGATTTTGAAGGCGTTTCAAACGCTGAGGTTATTGGGCGCGTACTTTATACTGATTACTTCCTTCCGTTCCAATTAGCAGGACTTGTGCTTTTTGTGGCTATGATAGGGGCTATTGTTTTAACACTTCGTGTTCGTCCAGGTGTTCGTAAACAAATTGTTTCTGAACAGCAAAAACGTAAGCGTGAGGATGTTCTTGAAGTTGTAAAAGTAACAAGTGGGACAGGTGTATAAATGTTAGAAATTGGATTAGCGCATTACCTTACCTTAGCGGCATTGATCTTTACGATCGGTGTATTTGGTATGTTCCTTAACCGTAAGAATGTGATTGTTATTCTTATGTCCGTAGAACTTATGCTACTGGCTGTTAATATAAATTTTGTCGCTTTCTCTGCTTATTTAAATGATGTTACAGGGCAAATATTTACGATGTTTATTTTAACCGTTGCTGCTGCAGAGGCCGCTATTGGTCTTGCTATTTTAGTTGTTTTCTTCCGTAACCGCGGAACTATTGCTGTCGAGGATGTCTCGACAATGAAGGGGTAAATCACAGATGGAACTCTTAGCTGTTTTTCTTCCTTTATTAGCGTTTATTATTGCAGGCTTGTTTGGCAAGCAGATTGGCGACAAAGGGTGCCAATTTATTACATGTGCGTCTTTGATAATTGCAGCGCTATGCTCCGTTCTTCTATTTGTAGATGTCACAATGCATGGGGGAGGTCGAATTACAGTTTTGGCCCCTTGGGTTATTTCAGGAGACTTTACTGTCAACTGGGCTCTACGTATTGATCAACTTGCTGTTGTTATGATGTGTGTTATTAACATCGTATCAGCTTGTGTACATGTCTATTCTGTTGGTTATATGAGCCATGATGAATGTAAAGGCCGCTTCATGGCTTATCTATCGCTCTTTACTTTTGCAATGTTAATGCTTGTAACGTCTGACAATCTACTCCAACTCTTCTTTGGTTGGGAAGGTGTTGGTGTAGCTTCATACTTACTTATTGGTTTTTGGAACCATAAAAACAGTGCGAATAAAGCAGCTCAGAAAGCATTTGTTGTAAACCGTGTTGGTGACTTTGGTTTGCTACTCGGTATCTTTGGTATCTTTGCTGTTTTTGGTTCAGTTCAATATGACGAAATATTTGCACAGGCTCCAGATCTGGCGCAAACTTACTTCAATCTTTTTGGTTATGAAGTTCATGCTTTAACGGCAATTTGCTTGCTTCTTTTCGTTGGTGCAGTTGGTAAATCAGCGCAACTTGGTCTACACACATGGCTTCCAGATGCGATGGAAGGTCCAACGCCTGTTTCTGCACTCATTCACGCTGCAACGATGGTTACCGCGGGGGTGTTTTTAGTATCTCGTATGTCACCTGTTTTTGAATATGCACCTGATGCGCTTATGGTCGTGACACTTTTTGGTGCATGCACCGCATTTGTTGCAGCGACTATTGGCCTTACACAATTTGATATAAAGCGTGTAATTGCTTACTCTACAATGTCTCAACTTGGTTATATGTTCTTTGCCCTTGGTGTGTCAGCATATGGTGCAGCAATGTTCCACCTGATGACGCATGCTTTCTTCAAAGCGCTATTATTCCTTGGTGCGGGTTCTGTAATTCATGCTATGAGCGATGAACAGGATATGCGTAAAATGGGCGGTATATGGAAGAAAATTCCATTTACTTACACTATGATGTGGATTGGATCACTGGCGCTTGCGGGTATTCCTCCATTCGCTGGGTATTACTCTAAAGATATTGTTCTTGAATCTGCATGGGCTGATCACACATGGTTTGGTGAATTTGCATACTGGATGGGTATAGCTGCTGCATTCATGACCGCATTCTATACCTGGAGATTATTGATCATGACTTTCCATGGTAAGCCACGTGCTTCGGAGAAAGTTATGAGTCATATCCATGAAAGTCCAGCCGTTATGCTTGGACCACTTGTTGTGCTTGCTTGTGGTGCTATCTTTGCTGGATCATTTTTCTATCAAGGTTTTGTAGGTTCTGCGCATCATGGTGAGCATGGTGAGGCACATGAAGTTGTTGCTCATGACACCGATGCAAATGTACACCATGAACAGCATGGCGATGATAAGCACGATACAGAATTAGCTACACATACTGAAAATTCTGATCATCATGTAGACGAAGATGCTCACAGCACTCACCCTGAGCTTTCTAAGGAAGTTTTCTGGAAAGATGCAATTAAGGTATTACCTGAGAATGATACTGTTGAAGCTGCGCATAGTGTGCCTATGTGGGTTAAAAAGATGCCACTTATCGTTGGTCTGATTGGTATCTTTATGGCGTATATTTCATATCTTTTTGTTCCTGCTATACCTGAATTTACAAAGCGTATCTTTAAACCTATTCATGCTTTATTCTTCAATAAGTGGTTCTTTGATGAATTATATGATCTTCTCTTTGTTAAGACGTCCATTTTGTTTGGTAAAATTTTCTGGAAGGGCGGTGATCAAGGAATTATTGATCGTTTTGGCCCTGATGGTTTAGCGGCTCTTTCTAAAGGTATTGGTGTTAAGTTTGGTCGTTTCCAAAGTGGATTTGTCTATAATTATGCATTCGTTATGGTGATAGCTGTTATCGCAATCATTTCATGGTTTTATTATAAAAATGAACAAGCTCTTGGGCTTATTAATTCTGGTTTCGGAATGTAGGTGAATAGAATGGAATTTCCTCTTCTTTCAATTATGACTTTTTTACCGCTGGCTGGGGTGTTAATCATTCTAGCTACTGTTCGCGGTAGTGGTGAAGTAGCAGATAGAAATGCTAAGTATGTTTCATTATATACATCGCTTTTCACCTTTGCCTTTGGCTTATATATGTTTGCCAATTTTGACGGTAATAGCGCAGAGTTTCAGTTCGTTGAAACTTCTAGCTGGTTAAAACCATTCGGTATTAACTATCATATGGGCGTAGACGGCATATCTATGTTCTTTGTTCTACTCTCTGTATTTTTAACGCCGATTTGTATTATATCTGCTTGGGATGCAATTAAGAAACGCGTTAAAGAATTTATGATTGCTTTCCTCATTCTAGAAAGCTTTATGGTTGGTACATTCTGTGCCCTTGATGCCATTTTATTCTATGTATTCTTTGAAGGCGTTCTTATTCCAATGTTTTTGATCATTGGTGTTTGGGGTGGAGCGCGCCGCGTGTACTCATCTTACAAGTTCTTCTTGTACACATTACTTGGATCAGTGCTTATGCTTATTGGTCTTCTTGTTCTTTATGCACAAACCGGAACTACTGATATCCCTGAGCTTATGAACACACCTGTATCATCTAGCTTACAATATTGGCTGTGGTTAGCCTTCTTTGCTTCATTTGCAGTTAAAATGCCAATGTGGCCAGTTCACACCTGGCTACCTGATGCGCACGTTGAAGCGCCAACAGCTGGCTCAGTTATTCTTGCTGGGGTGCTGTTGAAAATGGGTGGATATGGCTTTCTTCGTTTCTCTATCCCTATGTTCCCTGAAGCGAGCGCTTATTTTGTAGATCTTGTATTCTGGCTGAGTGTTATTGCAATCATCTACACTTCTTTGGTTGCACTTGTTCAGGAGGATATGAAGAAGCTTATTGCATATTCATCTGTGGCGCATATGGGTTTTGTGACCCTTGGTATATTCACAATGACTTCACAGGGTGTTGAGGGCAGTATTTTCCAAATGTTATCTCATGGCTTGATCTCAGGCGCTCTCTTCCTTTGTGTTGGTGTTGTTTATGATCGTTTGCATACTAGAGAGTTATCTCGTTATGGCGGTATAGTTAGTAACATGCCTAAATACGCAACAATCTTTATGATCCTTATGTTAGGTTCAGTTGGCCTACCTGGAACCTCTGGCTTCGTTGGTGAATTCCTTATTCTCCTTGGCACATTCCAGGTTGATACACTTGTCGCAGCTCTTTCCGCTACGGGTGTTATTCTTGGTGCGGCATACATGCTAATGCTTTATAAACGTGTTGTATTTGGGCCACGTGAAAATCGTGATGCTTTGGCAATGCCTGACCTTAACAAACGTGAGCTATCATTACTTATACCACTTGTTGCTCTAGTTTTATGGCTTGGTGTTTTCCCATCTGATGTGATGAATAAAATATCTCCATCAGTTGATAAACTTATAGCTGAATATAATGAAAAATTAGAAAAAGCAGGTATTGAACCTAAGCAAGCAAATGAGCTTACGTTTTTGGTTGATAAGAAGGACTTAGAAGACTAATGGAAGATTTTAATTTAGCGCCATTATTGCCAGAAATATTTTTATCGATTATCGCTATGGGGCTTTTGCTCGTTGGTGCATTCAATGGCAACAATGCAACGCGCATAGTTTCTTGGGCCGGATGTAGTGGTATTTTAATAACCATACTTGTTCTGCTTGGTATTGGCTGGCATAAGCAGACTGTTTTAAACGGTATGTTTATTATTGATGAGTTTTCATCGTTTACTAAATTGTTAATTCTTATTGGCTCTCTTGGCGCTATTGCTTTATCTGTGCGTTACATCATTGATGAAGGTATGGAGCGGTTCGAATACCCTGTCCTTATTTTATTTGCCACAATCGGCATGATGTTTATGGTTTCATCTAATAACCTTCTCATGCTTTATATGGGACTAGAATTACAATCTTTAAGTCTATATGTGCTGGCTTCGTTCCACCGTAATTCTACACGTAGTGCAGAGGCTGGGATTAAATATTTTATTCTCGGTGCGCTATCATCTGGTTTATTACTATTTGGTATCTCACTTATCTATGGCTTCACTGGGTCTATTGACTACACGGTCATTAAGCATTCGCTCTTTATTATTGATGGTGCATCTATTGGGTTTACTATTGGGTTAGTATTCCTTCTTGCAGGGATCGCTTTTAAGATATCAGCTGCTCCATTTCATATGTGGACGCCAGACGTATATGAGGGTGCCCCGACGTCTGTGACTGCTTTTTTCGCTATGGTGCCGAAAATTGCAGCTATGGCAGTTCTTATGCGTCTCTTATTTGAGCCATTTGCCTCAGTTGCAGATCAGTGGGTTCAAATTATTTATTTCCTCTCATTATTCTCAATGATCGTTGGGGCTTTCGCTGCGCTAGTTCAAGAAGATATAAAGCGTCTTCTTGCTTATAGCTCGATTGGTAATATGGGCTATGCCTTGATTGCTATTGTTGCGAATACGCCAGAAGGTGCGGGCGCAGTACTTTTATATATCTTGATTTATATGATTATGACGGCTGGTGTATTTGGTGCTGTACTTTCAATGCGTAGACAAGGTTTAGCTGTAACAAAGATCAATGATCTTGCTGGCCTATCTCAGACGAAGCCTGCACTCGCTTACGTAATGTTTATTCTCATGTTCTCAATGGCTGGTATTCCTCCAATGGCTGGTTTCTTTGGTAAATTGGCTGTATTTAATGCTGCTGTAGCACAAGAGTTTTATGTTCTAGCAACAATTGGTGTTATCTCATCAGTGATTTCAGCGTACTATTATTTACGTGTTGTCAAAGCCATGTTCTTTGATGAGCCTGCTGATAAATTTGATACATCAATTCCATTTGCTCGTCGTGTTGTGATGTTTGTATCGATATTCTTTGTGATATGTTTTGTATTTAAGCCTAGTGTATTTATTCAAAGCTCAATCACAGCAGCATCATCTTTATTTGCTGGGTAAGCTAAATGAGTTTTGAATGGCGTATCAAGCACTATGATACGGTTCAGTCTACGCAGGATACAATCAAAGAGCTATTATCAATTGAAGGCGAAGGTTTAGTGATTTCAGCTGCTCAGCAGCTTAAAGGTCGCGGTCGACATAATAGAGTTTGGGAAAGTTCCAATGTAAATCTTAGCTTTTCATTTCTCCTTAAGCCTAATATCGATTTGTCTCACATTGGCTATTTATCTTTAATAACCGGTCTTGCGGTTTATCATGAAATCTCTGACAGAATAAAATCACCTGATTTACTCAAACTTAAGTGGCCAAATGACATTATTTATGATGGCCGCAAGCTATGTGGTATTTTGATAGAGAAGGAAGCCGATTACTTTGTTATTGGTGTCGGTGTTAACACTCGTTCAGCACCGATCAAGAAAAGTATTCATCTATCTGAAATTAGTCGTAAAAATATTAATAACGAAGAAATACTACGTGGAATTTTAAGTTATCAAAAACAATATTACCAAATGTTATTAAGTCAGAAATATAGTGATCTAGTCGATGATTGGAAAAAATGCGCCCATGATGTTGGTCAGACATTAAGTGTTAAAGTTGGTACAACACACTTTAATGGTACATTTCATGATTTAGATGAATTTGGGAACTTGCTCTTGAAGTTAGATCAAGGCAATATCAAGCGCATAACCGCAGGTGATGTTTACTTAGGAGCTTAAGAGCGTGTTATTAGCAATTGATGTCGGAAATACAAATACCGTTTTTTCTATTTTTGAAAATGACGTGATGTTTGATCATTGGCGGATTAGAACTGAAGCTAGTCGTACAATGGACGAATATGCATCTTTTTTATTACAAGTATCAAAACTTGCTAATGTCGAGCTTGATAGTGTTAATAAGGTTATTATTAGTTCTGTAGTACCAGAGACACATTTTGCGTTAAGTCGTTTTTGTGAAAAATATCTGCAAATTAACCCCGTTTTTGTGACAAAAGACATGGTTAATATAGTTATCGACCTAAAAAGGCCTGAAGATGTAGGGGCGGATCGTTTAGTGAATGCTATTGGCGTCCTTAGTGAATATTCATCGCCGGCGATTGTTATTGATTTTGGTACAGCCACTACATTTGATGTTATTAATTCAGATGAATCATATGGTGGCGGTGTAATTGCGCCAGGAATAAACCTTTCTTTAAATGCCTTGCATAGCGCAGCTTCTAAACTTCCTAAAGTCAGCATAGAACCTACCGAAAAAGTTATTGGTAAAACGACAGTTGAAGCTATGAAGTCAGGACTATTTTGGGGGTATAGCTCCATGGTTGAGGGTTTACTGAAGCGTTTATGTGATGAAATTGACGGTCAGCCTTTAATTATTGCAACTGGTGGACTTGCCAATATATTTGCACAGAATATTGAGCTTATTAATGTTGTAGATGAACAGCTTACGCTTAAGGGCCTTCAAGTGCTTTCAGAAAAGTTATAATACGAAAATAAGAAAGTTTTCAAAAATGAAAAAATCGGTTGTTAATGAAGAGGGGTTATTCTTCATACCACTAGGTGGTAGCGAGCAATTTGGTATGAATCTTAATATTTATACCTACGATGGTGAGATGCTTGCTATTGATTGTGGCTTAGGTTTTGCTGACGAGCGTTATCCTGGTATTGATCTTCTGCTTCCGGATCCAAGTTATATTGAAGAAAATATTGATTGCTTAAAGGGATTTGTAATCACACACGCTCATGAAGACCATATTGGTGCAATTGCCTATTTATGGGAGCGTATGCAAGTTCCAATTTATGCTTCTCCTTTTACAGCTGCCATTTTATACAAAAAGATGGAAGAGCGCGATCTTAGAAGAGTTCCAGTTGAAATTATTGCACCTGGCACGAGCACCAAAATTGGTTCATTTTCAGTTCATTTTGAACCTGTATCACATTCGGTTCCCGATACTTGTTCAATCGTTATAAAAACTAAATATGGTAATGTTTTGCATAGTGGTGACTGGAACCTTGATCCTAAACCGGTCGTTGGAAAACCAACAAACGGAGATTTTTTTAAATCAATTGGAGAAGAGGGATTACTTGCCTATGTAGGGGATTCAACTAATGCAGAGGTTGATGGTTATTCTGGGTCAGAGAGTGATGTACAAAAAGGCTTAGAAGCTGAATTTAAAAAGTGTGGTGGCCGAATAGTAGTGACCAGCTTTTCATCAAATATAGGGAGAGTAAAAAGTATTGCCAAAGCTGCACAGGCTTGCGGTAGAAGTGTTGCCGTCATTGGGAGGTCATTACACCGCATGATTGGCTGTGCTTTTGAGCAAGGATTATTGGATGGAGTTACTGACTTTGTTGATGAAAGTGATATTGAGCTTATTCCAGACGAGCAAATAGTCGTTATTGTTACAGGATCACAGGGTGAATATAGAGCTGCACTTGCTAAAATAGCACGAGGAGAGATGAAGCTATTCTCTACGCGCCCTGGTGATACCGTTATTTTTTCTGCGCGCGCAATACCTGGAAATGAGGTTGCTATTAATCATATTAAGAATAATCTTAGTGCAGGCGGGGTGCGCGTTATATCACCACGCGATACTGATAATATTATTCATGTTTCTGGACACCCGTGCAGAGAAGAGATAGCCCAAATGTTAGGCTGGATAAAGCCCCAAATTGTTGTGCCCGTGCATGGTGAACGTGCTCAATTAGATGCACATGCAAAATTTGCTGAAAGCTGTCAGGTATCGCAAACACTTGTGCCTAATAACGGTTCTGTTATCAAGTTAGCTCCTGGTAAAGCCGAGATTATTGATCACATTGAAACAGGAATTTTAGCGGTAGAGCAAAAAAGAATTATAAATGCGGAACATGCATCTATAGCAGAGCGAAGAAAGCTTCAATATACAGGTGCCGTTCATGTAACAGTAGTTATAGATGGGCGTGGTGAGCTTATGAGTGAACCGAAGCTTGATATTTTAGGCTTACTTGATTCAAGCAATGAAGAAGAGCAAAGCTTACATGAGCAAATTCATAATGAAATTCTTGACCTTATAGAGGAGCTTTCTTGGGAAGATCGTTTAGACGATCATCTAGTGAGTGAAGAGGTAAGAATTGGTATTCGTCGTTATTGCCAACATATGTTAGGTATAAAACCTAAAACGACTGTACATCTAGTAAGATTATAGGAGTAGCGATGCACGTTATTTCACTTTTGGTGTTTCTAGTCAGCTTTAGTGCAGTTGCTCTTGCTGAAGATGATATATGCGCCCGATATGCTAGCGAGTATAGACAGGCTGAAAATGTTGAGTACATAGATGATCATAAGGTTTCAGCAGATTTAAACTCTATAAAAACACCTGTTGTGCCTATTAAAATCCCTATCACACTTGATTTAAACGAGAGATATAATCTTGGCCTACCAAATGATCTGGAACTAGAAACTGCTATTGCCTATCTAGAGGTCATGCCTAATGGGGATGTAATTTATAATGGCCAAAATCTTACTAAAAATATAGAAGATATTTGCGCGCAAAAAGATGATGACAATGGACAGGAACGGAGTGATCCCTTACAGTCTGGCGTTAATATTAAGAATATAGAAGAATAAATTTACTAAGAGAGCTTTTAATATGAGTAAGAAGGCAAGAACTGCAATCACACCGACACGTGAGGAAAATTTCCCTGAATGGTATCAGCAGGTCATTAAGGCTGCTGACCTTGCAGAAAACTCTCCAGTGCGTGGTTGTATGATTGTAAAACCAAACGGCTGGGCTGTTTGGGAAAACATGCAGCGTATTTTTGATGGCTGGCTTAAAGAATACGGTGTGCAAAACGCGTCTTTCCCGCTTCTTATTCCTTTGGAATTCATGAACCGTGAGGCGGAGCATGTAGATGGTTTTGCTACAGAATGTGCCGTCGTAACACATCACCGTTTGGAAAAAGACGAGAATGGTAAGCTTGTGCCTGCGGGTAAGCTGGAAGAGCCCTATATTGTGCGCCCAACATCTGAGACAATCATTGGGGATAGTATGTCGCGCTGGATTCAGTCTTATCGTGATTTACCTATGAAACTCAATCAGTGGGGTAATGTAATGCGCTGGGAAATGCGCACACGTATGTTCCTTAGAACGTCTGAATTTTTCTGGCATGAGGGTCACTGCGCATTTGAAGATCATGAAGGCGCGACAGCAGACTGTATGCATATACTAGATCTTTATGAGAAGTTCTTTACGGAAGTGATGGCTTTTGATGGCTTTAAAGGTGTTAAAACTGCGGATGAGCGTTTCCCTGGTGCAAATGAAACTTATGCATTTGAAGCGATGATGCAAGATGGTAAAGCTCTGCAAGCTGCTACTACCCATGATCTTGGAACGACTTTTGCGAAAGGATGCAATATTAAATATCAAGATCGTGATGGCGGTGAACAATTTGTTCATACGACTAGTTGGGCTTTTTCTACGCGCGCAATTGGCGGAATGATTATGATGCATGGTGATGATGATGGCTTAATTATGCCGCCGCGCCTTGCTTCTAGTCAGGTTGTAATCCTGCCTATGGTTAAAGATGATAACGCTGAATCAGTTATGAGCTTTGCGAACAAGGTTGCCAGCGCGTTAAAAGAAAAAGGTATTCGTGTACTTCTAGATGAACGTGAGATGCGAACACCGGATAAAATGTGGGATGCTATCAAGAAAGGCATACCGCTGCGCATTGAAATTGGTAGCCGTGAAGCGGAGGCTGAGCAGGTAACTTGCGTAAGACGTGACATTGGGCGTGATAGTAAAGAAACTCTCAGTATTGATGAGTTTATAAATAAAGCTCAGTCATTACTGGATGCTGTGCATGATGAGTTGTTATCGCGTTCACGAAATTTCCGTGACACAAATACACATGATGGAAATAGCGTTTCGGATGTTAAAAACTTCTTTGCTTCTAATAGAGTTGGCTTTGTAAAAGTTCCAGTTTCATTACTTGAAGACCCATCTTTAGAAGCTGTTATGAAGGAGTATAGTCTTTCTTCGCGCTGTAAACCGTTTGCAGATGGTGGTGAAAAAGTACTGATTGCAAAGGCTTACTAGTAGATGATTTCTCGCTTTGAAAGATTAGTGGCATGGCGTTATTTGCGCTCTAAGAAAGCTGAAGGGTTTGTGAGCGTTATTACGGCATTTTCATTTGCTGGCATTATGCTTGGCGTGGCAACGCTTATCATTGTGATGTCGGTTATGAATGGATTCCGTGCAGAGCTCTTTAACCGTATACTTGGTCTCAACGGGCATATGAACGTCTATTCTTATGAGGGGCCATTATATGATCATCATTTCATTGGTGAAAAAGTTCTAAACATCGATGGTATAAAAAGTGTTACTCCAATCATTGAATCGCAGGCCTTAATTTCCTCTAACGGTATGTCCAGTGGTGTAGTCGTGCGAGGCTTGAGCTGGGAGAATTTTGTAAACCGAGAGACACTTAAAGATAGCGTGATTTCTGGCTCTATTACAGCCTATGCAGAGGGTGATGTCGCAATAGGGACAGTATTAGCAGAGCGCATGGGGCTTCAAATAGGAGATAAAATAGTTGTTACATCGCCTAAAGTTAAGTCAACTCCATTTGGTTCAATGCCGCGTCAAAGATCTTACAAGGTTGGATTGATATTTGATGTTGGTATGTATGAATATAACCAAGGCTTTTTATTTATGCGTCTTGAGAGCGCACAAAAATTCTTTCAGCTAGATGGAGCTGTGCACACCTTAGAAGTATTTTTAGAAAAGCCTGAAGACTTACCCCGTATACGCTCACAAGTAGCCAGTGCCATAGAAGGGTTGGCAGGAGTTTATGATTGGCGAGATACAAATCAAAGCTTTGTCAATGCGTTAGAGGTTGAGCGTAATGTTATGTTCTTAATATTGACTCTGATTATAGTAGTCGCAGCATTTAATATTATTTCATCCATGATTATGCTGGTAAAAGATAAAGGGCATGACATTGCTATTCTAAGGACTATAGGTGCAAGCAGTACTTCTATGATGCGTATATTTATGTTAACAGGTGCGAGTATTGGTATTGCTGGAACTTTTGTGGGATCAATACTTGGTATCACCTTTGCACTGAATATCGAAAAAATCCGCCGTTTTCTTGAAAGCATGACAGGCACTGAGCTTTTTGCGGATGAAATTTATTTCCTCTCACAGTTGCCAGCACGTGTAGAATGGAGTGAAGTTTTTGCTGTCATAATTATGGCTCTCTTCCTGTCTATTCTTGCAACCATCTATCCGGCTTGGCGCGCATCACGTTTAGATCCAGTAGAGGCGCTTAGATATGAATAGAACGACTCCTTTGGAACAAGCCATACTGCTTAAGATTGAAAAACTTGAAAAATCCTTCATTCAAGCTGATCAAAAGCTCACAGTGTTTAAAAACCTTGATTTGAAGGTAGAGGCTGGTGAGCTTGTAGCACTAGTCGGCCAGAGCGGATCCGGTAAATCAACGCTATTACATTTAGCAGGCCTTCTCGATAAAGTTTCTGCGGGCCGCATCACGATAAATGGTAAGCATGTTAGTGATATGAATGAAAAGCAGCGCACACAAATGCGGCTATCTTCTATCGGCTTCATCTATCAGTTTCATCATTTACTACCAGAGTTTAACGCTGTCGAAAATGTAGCAATGCCTCAAATCATTGCAGGTATGAACCGTAGTGAAGCGCATGGAAAAGCCGAAGCGATTCTAAGACAGCTTGGCCTTGGTAAACGCTTAAGTCACAGACCTGCAAGACTTTCAGGGGGTGAGCAACAACGTGTAGCCATCTCTAGAGCTTTAATCAATGACCCTATATTGCTTCTTGCTGACGAGCCAACTGGTAACCTTGATCCATCAACTTCTGAGGGAGTTTTTGAGCTACTCCTGGAGCAAGTTCGTGATCGTGATATTGGAGCATTGATTGCGACACATAATATCGATTTAGCCGATCAAATGGATAGGGCGCTTGAGTTAAAAGCGGGGAGAATTGTGCCTTTCGACTAGGCATGGCTCCTAACTTGTTGCTATGATCTGACTATGAATCAATTTGTCCATTTGCATGTACATTCCGCATATTCATTGGCGGAAGGCGCTATCAAGGTTAAGGACCTTGTTAAAATGTGTACCGATCAAGGTATGCCTGCTTGTGCGATTACTGATAGTTCTAACATGTTCGGTGCAATGGAATTTGCACTAGAGGCGTCAAAAAATGGTTTGCAGCCCATACTTGGCATACAAGCTTTTTATGAGGATGAAAACCATCAGCTAGTCCTTTTAGCGCAGAATGAAAAAGGCTTTCGTAATTTATCGCAATTGGTTTCTGATGCTTATATGGGCGGCGATGTTGAAGCGCGCGCAGTCATCAGTAAAGAACAGTTAAAGGCGCATAACGACGGTGTAATTTGTCTTTCTGGCGGCCCTAAAGGTTTAGTCAATGATTTACTTTTTCACAAACAAGACGACCAAGCAGAAGAAGAGCTACTTTACTTAAAAAACATTTTTGATGATAGGCTCTATATAGAACTACAAAGGCATGGATGGGCGCATGAAGAGGCTACAGAAGAGAGGCTTCTTAATCTTGCCTATAAGCATAACATACCACTCGTGGCGACAAATGATTGTTATTTTTCCGAGAAAAGCGCATACGCAGCGCATGACGCACTTCTATGTATTTCTGAAGGCCGTTATGTAAGTGAAGATGATCGCCGTAAAGTAACACCTGAACATTATTTCAAAACAGCTAAAGAAATGGTTGAGCTTTTTTCTGATATACCAGAGGCAGTTCAAAACACGATTAATATAGCGCGGAGATGTTCATATCTACTAGAGCCAGTGAAGCCACTTCTTCCACCATTTGAATGTGAAGGGGACAGAACAGAAGTTGATGAACTTCGTGCTCAAGCTAAAAACGGACTTGATTGGCGTATAGAGAACTTCGTCTATAAAGAGGAAGAAAAGAAGCGAGGGGCGCCCCTTAGTGAAGATGATAAGAAAGAAATAGCTAAGCCATATTATGAGCGTTTAGAATTTGAGCTTGGTATCATTATTGATATGGGTTTCCCAGGATACTTTCTTATCTGTTCTGATTTTATTAAGTATGCCAAATCACAGAATATTCCGGTAGGGCCGGGCAGGGGTTCCGGAGCGGGATCTATTGTAGCGTGGGCTCTTAAGATTACAGACCTTGACCCACTTGCGTTAGGCCTCCTATTTGAGCGCTTCCTTAATCCTGAACGTGTTTCTATGCCTGACTTTGACGTGGACTTTTGCCAAGATCGCCGTGATGAGGTTATATCATACGTTCAGCGTAAATATGGTCATGATAAAGTCGCTCAGATTATTACTTTTGGTAAATTACAAGCTCGCGCTGTTGTTCGTGATGTTGGGCGCGTTCTTCAAATGCCATATGGTCAGGTTGATCGTCTATCTAAGATGATCCCAAATAATCCGGCTAACCCTGTTACTCTTCAAGAAGCATTGGATGCTGATCCGGATTTCAGGCTTGAGATAAAAAAGGATGAGACATCACAGCGCTTGATCGAAATTGCCCTTGAGTTAGAAGGGTTATATAGGCACGCTTCTACACACGCGGCTGGTCTTGTGATTGGTGATCGGCCGCTTCATGAACTTGTTCCGCTATATCGTGACCCACGTTCTGATATGCCTGTGACACAGTTTAATATGAAGTTTGTAGAACAAACTGGCCTTGTTAAGTTCGACTTCCTTGGTCTTAAGACTATGACAGTTGTTCAACGCTCAGTTGATCTCATTAAAGAAACGCTTGGTGAGACGATTGATATTCTCTCAGTTCCTTTAGATGATGAGAAATCTTATGAGTTGATGACTAAGGGCGATACTGTTGGAGTGTTTCAATTGGAATCAGCTGGTATGAGGGATGCGCTTCGTAAAGTTAAGCCAGATAAATTTGAAGATATTATCGCGCTTGTATCATTATACCGCCCCGGCCCGATGGATAATATCCCTCTATATTGCGATGTAAAAGAAGGCAAGATCGAACCCGATTATATGCACCCACTTTTGCAGCCGTTTCTTGAAGAGACCTACGGAATTATGATCTATCAGGAGCAAGTCCAGCTTGCAGCGCAGGCTCTATCTGGTTACTCGCTTGGCGGTGCGGATTTACTTCGGCGCGCTATGGGTAAAAAGATTCAAGCAGAAATGGACGCACAGCGTGAAATGTTCGTCGATGGTGCAAAAGAGCATAATAATGTACCAAAAGAACAATCATCTGCCATCTTTGACAATATTGCGAAATTTGCTGGCTATGGCTTTAACAAGTCACATGCTGCTGCATATGCATTAATTGCTTATTGGACAGCTTGGCTTAAGGCTAATTACCCTGTCCAGTTCATGGCGGCATCTATGACGCTTGACCTTGGTAATACGGATAAGCTTTCTATATTCAAGCAAGATATGGATAAAATGGGACTACCGCTATATCCACCAAGTGTAAATAGTTCATTCGTTGATTTTGCTGTTGAAAGTCATGGTGATGACCACGGTGTGCGTTACGCTCTAGCTGCACTAAAAGGGGTCGGTGAAGCGGCCATGGAAAGTGTTGTTCAAGAACGTAGTGAAAACGGGCAATACAAGTCACTGGAAGATTTCGCTAGTCGAATTAATTATAAGGCTATGAATAAAAGGCAGTTAGAGGGTTTGTCAGCCGCGGGTGGTTTTGACTGCCTAAACGATAATAGGGCGCAGGTCATTTCTAGCGCTGATATTATCCTTCGATATGCCCAGAGCCTCGCAGATGAAAAAGCGAGTGGCCAGGTTAGCCTCTTTGGTGAAGCTGGCGATGATAATGCTCTTGGCCTTCCTGAACTACCTGATGTACGTCCCTGGGATCCCCTTGAGAAACTTAGCCGTGAGTTTAAAGCCGTTGGCTTTTATTTATCTGCTCACCCACTTGATAGCCGTGAAAAACAGTTTGATAACCTTGGGATTGCTTCACTTAAAACTATAGAAGAAAAGTTAGCTAACCTTCCTAAAACATCAGCGCAAATGGCTGGAGTACTGTTAAAGAAACAAGAGAAAGTATCACAAAAAGGCTCTAAATATGCCTTCTTACAACTTTCTGATCCTACTGGCATTTATGAAGTGACGCTATTTTCAGAAATGCTTGCTAGTGCTCGAGAGTATTTAGAACCGGGTGCGCCCTTATTACTTGGTGTAGAAGCAGAGACGCGTGAAGATCAAATAAGGTTCACTTGCACTAGAGTTGAACCCTTGGAGAAAGCCCTCGAGGGTAAAATACGCGAAATTGATATTACTCTTAATAAAGGTAGCGCAGCCCCCAAAATCAAGGAATGTATAGATCGTGATTGTAAAGGATATTCACGCATTAATTTACATGTACATTTGGGAGATGGTCGCAAGGTTTTATTGGAGTTAGATGGGCGTTACGGTCTCGATTCAGAAGCCCGTAATGACATTAGAGCTGAAAGTGGTGTGGTAGAAATTTTGGAGGGTTAAGTGTAGGCCCTGTATTTCTATATGTGCGCTTCTAATTTTTAATAAAGCCCCCCCAAAAATCACTCTTATATTTGTATAGATAGATTCATTAAAAGTTCTCGAAATATTTTCTTGATGTTTAGGCTAATGCCCTATATATATTGCTGCGCGTATTTTTACGCAATTTCACATGCGAGTACCTTAACCAGTGTAACTAGTTTACCAAACTTGCAGAGGACTAACTGGAGTGCGATTAATTTCGCCATTTTTGAAAAGGAAAACATACTATGGCTATGCCTGAATTTACTATGCGTCAACTAATGGAAGCTGGCGTTCACTTTGGTCACCACACACGTCGTTGGAACCCACAAATGCGCGAATACATCTTTGGTGTGCGTAATGGTGTTCACATTATCGACCTTCAGCAAACATCTCCGCTTCTTAACGATGCTCTTAAAGCACTTCGTGACATTGTTGCCAAAGGTGGTCGTGTTCTTTTCGTTGGTACTAAGCGTCAAGCTTCTGAAAAAATTGCTGAAGCTGCTAAACGTAGTGGTCAATACTATGTTAATCACCGTTGGCTTGGTGGCATGATGACTAACTGGCAGACTATCACGCAGTCAATTAATCGTTTTCGTGATCTTGAAAAAATACTTTCAGATGAAGGTGAGCGTGCAAAACGTACTAAGAAAGAGCTTCTTATGATGACTCGTGAGCGTGATAAGCTTGAGCTTTCTATTGGTGGTATTAAGGATATGGGTGGTCAGCCAGATGCGATCATCGTAATTGATACAATTAAGGAAGACATCGCAATTAAAGAAGCTAACAAGCTTGGTATTCCTGTATTTGCAGTTGTTGATACAAATGCATCACCAGAAGGTGTTGATTATATTATCCCAGGTAATGATGACGCACTTCGTGCAATTGACCTTTATTGCAACCTATTTGCTGACTCAGTTCTTGATGGTCTTCAGGCTGAACTTGGTGCAAGTGGCGTAGATATCGGTGCAGATGAAAATGCTGGCGCGAAACTTCCTCCAAAAGTTGAAGTTGCTAAGGAAGAAGAAGCGACACCTGGTGAAGCAGCACAAGCCGAAGCAGAGACAAAAAAGGCTGCCGCATCATAAGTGTGGAACCTTTACTTAATTTATAACTTTATAGAAAAAGGACGGAAAGATGGCTGAAATTACTACAGCGAAAATTAAAGAACTGCGTGAAAAAACTGGCGCAGGCATGATGGATGCTAAAAAGGCACTTACAGAAGCTGAAGGCGATATGGAAGCGGCTATTGAAGCTCTTCGTAAAAAAGGTATGGCAAAAGCTGACAAAAAATCTAGCCGTACTGCAGCTGAAGGTCTAGTAGCAGTTGCGACTGAAGGTACAAAAGCAGCTGTTGTTGAGCTTAACGCTGAAACAGACTTTGTAAGCCGTAACGAAGAGTTCCAAAACTTTGTTAAGAAAGTGGCTCAAAAGGCTCTTGAAGTTAATACTGTTGAGGAGCTTGCAGCTGCTGAGCTGGATGGTAAGTCTATCAAAGAAAACCTAACTGACCTTATTGCAAAAATTGGTGAGAATATGTCACTTCGCCGTATGCAAAAACTTGAAGTATCACAAGGCGCTATCGTTCCTTATGTACATGGTTCTTTAACTGATGGTATGGGTAAAATTGGTGTACTGGTTGCACTTGAATCATCAGCTGACGAAGCTGCACTACAAGCTGTTGGTAAGCAAGTAGCTATGCATGTTGCTGCTGCATTCCCTAAATATTTGGACCGCAACTCTGTTGATGCTGACGCTGCTGAAAAAGAGCGTGCTTTCTTAGTAGAGCAAGCTATGTCAGAAGGGAAGCCTGAAGAGATCGCAAATAAAATGGTTGAAGGCCGTATGCGTAAGTTCTACGAAGAGGTATGTCTTCTAGACCAAAAATCTGTAATTGATGGTGAGACACCGATTAGTGATGTTGTTGCAAATGCAGGTAAAGAAGCAGGCGAAGACATTAAGCTTGTTGACTATGCACGCGTTCAGCTTGGTGAAGGCATCGAAAAAGAAGAAGAAGACTTTGCCGCTGAAGTATCGAAAGTTGCGAACGGCTAACAGTTTTTAAGATTGATTTTTGCTAGCCGCCTTGCAGTGCAGGGCGGCTATCTTTATATTAACTCCAGCTTTTTAGTAGGTAAGGATAACAATAATGGCTGAAGTTGCCTCAGAGACCATCACACAAGCAAACCCTTATAAACGTATTATGCTCAAAATGTCAGGTGAAATCCTGATGGGAGATAAGGAATACGGACTTGATCCCGATACAGTTGATCGCATGGCGCAGGATATTAAAGATGTCATAGAAATGGGGATTGAAGTCTGCGTAGTTGTTGGAGCTGGAAATATTTTTAGAGGTGTTTCAGGTGCCGCAGCAGGTATGGATAGAACAACTGCTGATTATATGGGCATGCTTGGTATCGTTATTAATGCCTTGGCTCTACAAAATGCCTTGGAGAATATGGGAATTCAAACACGCGTTCAGTCTGGAATTCGTATGGATTCAATCTGTGAACCTTATATTAGACGTAAAGCAATGCGGCACATGGAAAAAGGGCGTGTCGTTATTTTTGCTGCGGGTACAGGAAACCCATATTTCACCTCTGATACTGCAGGCGCACTTCGTGCTTCAGAAATGGATTGCGACGCCATCTTCAAAGGTACAAAAGTTGACGGTGTATATACAGCGGATCCAATGAAAGACCCTGATGCTAAACGTTATGATAAAATTAGTTTTATCGACGTTTTAACAAAAGATTTGCGGGTTATGGATGCAACTGCTATCTCTTTAGCAAGAGAGAACAATATTCCTATCGTTGTGTTTAGTGTAAAAGATAAAGGAAATTTTGCCAAAGCCGCACGTCAAGAAGGTAATTTCACAGTCGTTTCTAATTAATTGATAAAGGAAATAAATAAGATGTCATATGATAAAAATGATCTTAAACGCCGTATGGATGGAGCTATAGATGCGCTTCATAAGGAGTATGGAGGTCTTAGAACAGGACGTGCGTCAACAAGTCTTTTAGACCCGATTACAGTTGATGTGTATGGTAGTAAAATGCCGCTTAACCAAGTTGGTACAGTTGCGATTCCTGAGCCTCGTATGCTTTCTGTTCAAGTGTGGGATAGTTCAAATGTTGGTGCTGTTGAAAAAGCTATACGTGAAAGTGGACTTGGCCTGAACCCAATGCCAGAGGGCAATAACATTCGTATTCCTCTTCCGGACCTTACTGAAGAGCGCCGTCAGGAGCTTTCTAAAATTGCAGGTAAATATGCAGAGAGTGCACGTGTTTCTGTCAGAAATGTTCGCCGCGATGGTATGGACTCACTTAAAAAAGATGATTTACCTGAAGATGATGAGAAGCGTCTACAGGATGAAGTTCAAAAACTCACTGATGATGCCATCAAAAAGATTGATGGAATGTTAAGTGATAAAGAAAAGGATATCATGACTGTTTAAAGTCTATAAACGCTTCAATGAAACAGCACCTTGATATAGAGACGACACCTAAGCATGTTGCCATCATTATGGATGGTAATGGACGCTGGGCATGCCGTAGAGGTTTGCCACGTATGGCGGGTCATAAACAAGGTGCTGAAGCGCTTCGTCAAACCGTTAAGAACGCAGCAGAGTTTGGTATTGAATACTTAACAGTTTTTGGTTTTTCGTCTGAAAATTGGAAAAGACCACAAGATGAAGTCAAAGAGCTCATGAAGCTCTTAAGACATTACCTTAGAAGTGAAACAGCAGAGCTTCATAAAAATAATGTGCGTTTATGTATTATTGGTGATCGAAATGCGTTTGATGCCGACATTATTGAGCTAATCCGTAATGCGGAAATGCTAACAGCTAATAATGATGGTATTACAGTTGTTATGGCGCTTAATTATGGTGGCCGGCATGATATTGCACAATCTGCACGACGTATAGCCTTAAGGGCATTAGAAGCTGGAACAGTGCCAAGTGTTGAAGAGGTCGAAAAACAATTTGACGCACATCTTATGAGTGCCGGCATGCCAGAACCAGATCTTTTAATTCGTACAAGTGGAGAACATAGAATTAGTAACTTCCTTTTGTGGCAATGCTCATACTCTGAATTTTATTTTACAGATACTCTATGGCCTGATTTTGATGAAACAGAATTACGTCTTGCCCTGCAATCCTATGCAAAACGTGATCGTCGCTATGGCGGTTTAAATGCTGAACAAAATAGAGAAGGGTAGTATATGGCCGCGGGTTTGAATAAGGCGAGCTTGCAAAAGCGTGTTTTATCTGCGCTAGCTATTGGCCCTCTTAGTCTTTTTATTATTTGGTATGGCGGCGCGCCTTTTTTCCTTTTGTTACTGGTTTCATTATTTATATCGATTAATGAGTGGTATGGTCTGGCGCAGAAATTAAAGCAAGCTAACCTGCACTTTCTTATTGTCGGTAGTTTATATATTGGCGTTGCTTTCTATAGCTTTTACTTATGCCGCGGACTTGGAACATCTAACATTTGGCTATTGCTCTTTATGGTATGGTCAAGTGATATTGGCGCTTACTTTGCCGGCAAATTAATTGGCGGACCTAAGCTTATCCCGCAAATCAGCCCTAATAAAACATGGGCAGGTTTAGTTGGTGCACTTGTGTCTCCCATAATTATTCTCGTCATTTATTTCTTTTTTTCACATGGCTCTTCTGAACTCTCACCATTTTTAATTGCCCTCATCATTGTTATTGGTGCTTTAGTAGGTCTTATAGGTCAAGTTGGCGATTTAATGATGTCGTTTGTAAAGCGTTTAGCGAATGTAAAAGATACAGGTAAAATCATCCCTGGTCATGGCGGTGTTTTGGATAGGATAGATTCTCTACTTTTAGTTACGCCTATATTCTATGTGCTTGTAAAATATCTAAATATTATAGTGACTATTTCATGAGCGATGATACTAAAACCATATCGATTCTTGGTGTCACAGGGTCTATAGGTAGCAGCACTTCTAAAGTTATTCTTTCTGCACCTGAGCAATTTAATGTCCAAAATGTTACAGCACACTCTAACGTCGATGAACTTGCAAAGAAGGCTATTGCACTTAGAGCAAAAAGGGCAATCATTAGTGATGAACAGTATTATAATGATTTAAAGACAGCCCTTAGTGCTACAAACATAGAAGTTGCTGCTGGCAGAGACTCACTTATTGAATTTTCTCAAGAACCAGTAGATGTAACTATGGCCGCTGTTGTTGGAATTGCAGGACTTGAGCCCGTTATGGCTGCAATGAAAGGATCGTCAGCTATAGCCGTTGCTAATAAAGAACCACTCGTTTCATT
>Ga0208837_1000004_pt1 | contig 61642 bp, 32 predicted proteins | sample DeeseametaMP0327_FD_184214 | JGI IMG/M metagenome (GOLD analysis project Ga0208837, IMG submission 184214) | Marine microbial communities from the Deep Atlantic Ocean - MP0327 (SPAdes) | ecosystem: Environmental > Aquatic > Marine > Oceanic | place: East of Recife, Brazil, South Atlantic Ocean...
TTGATAAAATAAAATATTAGAGATATTCTAGTATATTTTATTTTAGAATTCGAAAAGATAAATAATATAATTTAATTTCTTAAGAGCATGACTAATAATTAATATAACTTTTAGTTCGACATAAGAGAATTATAAGATATTAAACAATACAATACTTATACCGGAATAATAATATTCAATAATGATATTGACAAGATAGATATCATACAAGAAGGAGATAAATACTTATTGATATATTAGGATAATGGAATATTCTATCATATGAAATACAATAGATAGGAGTACTAATGTGTATAATCGGATATAATATAGTATGTTATGAGTGTAAATATTAAAGAATAATAGGTCATTTAGTAACCTTCGTAGACTACGTATACCCAAGAAGAACTTAAAAAACTAAAAGTAATATAATTATAACATATTGCTCAAAAAGTCGGAGTACGTAAAATTAGTGGATTACGAAAATAAGAATTAATAGATTAAATTATTAATGTCACAAACAAATAATTATGAATTTTATTTATATATACAAAATGTAATAAAATCCAAGATAAGTCTAAAGATACAATAATTATGAACCATAGCCTAATAATTATTATCCTCCACATTAATCTGATGAATACAATGCTAGATTCAATGATATTAATAACTAAAGAAATAGAGAATATAGAGATAATAACTAATTAGGAGATTATACTAATTATGGCGGAGCATCAGTAAAAAGATCATCTACTGGTAAAAAGAAACCCGGACCTAAAAAAGAAAGATCTAAATCTAGAGGTAAAGCTAAAAAATAAGATACTACAGAATGGACATGTGAATGTAAAGAGAAAAGTGTAGGTACTAAAAGAAGATCATAATCTAAAACTAAAAGATCTACTTCTAGAAAAAGATCTACTTCTAGAAAAAGATCTACTTCTAGAAATAATAAATCTTAATCTATGATGATGACTAAATAAGAATGTTAAAAATATAATAGATCTAGACCATTATGATATTCTTCTGATAAATGAATAATATATTTTAAATATTTATCAGTATGCAATTATTAAATATCTTTTTGCTAAATATTCTAGAGTATCTTTACTAAATGCATTGTCTTTAAATGCGATTAACATAGCAGGATATATTGTTTAGAATTTCTACTAGAATTACTTCTTATTTGGATAATAATATCCGAAATAGAATTCTTAAGTAAAATATAGTTCATGTTAAAATCCATGTATGACAATAGTATATATTAGGAAATCAGTAAAATCTTATACGATGTAATCATCATAGATATTCTTTACTTCTCCATACAATCTTTTTTATTTGACATATTTTATCAATTCCGTATCTTAGTGTCCTGCTTTTTATTTAGGAATTACTTATGCTTAATATGGTGATATTCCAATATTTATAAGATACTATTTAGTAGCATTATCTTATCTATCTTTATTTACTTTTAATGCTTGGTATATTGTATTCCATATTTCTTACTTAGGTTTAATATGGGTCATCATAAATTAGGAATATGATAAGTCCGGTGTATTAAAATCTATCTTATATTAAGAGAACAACATATAATTGTCTATGATTTATCTATTAGAATATATTCCATTGTATTATTTACCAAGTAATTATTCATTGATTATTCGTGTAGTGATCTCATTAGTAGTAAGAGTCATTTGTAAAATATAAATTGAACATAATAATATATTTATTACTTAGGGTATCCTAATTATATTTATTTAGTATGGATAATAATAAATTAATTTAGGTACACGATATATATAGATTAACATTCTATTTTGAACCATAACATCTTAATAGTAATATATGGGAGAACTTAACTTAATTGGTAAAGAATACTTACTTGAATACAGTAGTACAAGATGATATGTACTTAATTAATTTCGAATATGCAGAGTTCAGAGATTCTTATAATCCAGTAATTAACGATAATGATTCTTTTAATTGTTAGGTAACATCATACGTATATTTGAGAAATGCAATATTTTTGAAACCAATAGTAGGAAGTACTTATACATTTAAACTATATGAAGAACAGAAGAACGGATAATACTAATTTGTACTCGGGAATACCAAAATGTAGTTTATCGTATTCGGATAAGGATAATAATAAATTAATATTAATAACTTTTAGAGGAACAATAATAATTTATTAGTATATTAGAAAACTACATAAGAATCGGATGGAACATTTAAATACGATAAGTAACCATTGACTAAAGGAGACTTTGTAAATCTTACAATTTAAAATGTTTATACAAAATAGATAGGACCAAAAATATTCTTTTGTACCGGTATAGTAGATTCTATGAGTTCTAAACAACAAATAGAAGAATATTAAAGTAATACAAATATAATAATGTAATGAAGTATATTCTTACACTGTACATTATTATTATATGAATTTTGAACCCGAAGTATTAGCATTAAGACGTATATTTCCAAAACTCAACAATAACGAAACATTATAAGTGGCAGAGTATATGAATAAGTTGATAACATACATATGTGGCTTCTATGGATTATCTAAAAAATAGATCTATAAATAGTTATCTTTGGATCGAAATAAGGATTTTAATGGAATCATATTGCTCTTATTCCCATACATAGATATTACTTAAGATCCGATTTACATAAAATACTTACATGAATTATCTCCGACTTACACTAATATTGCTTTGTCATAACCGGATGGATACCAATTTAGTATAGAATATTTAGATTAATAGTTTAAGTTTCTGGTATATAGTATATCATACTTTGGTATGCGATTATATGTAAATTGGATAGATATATTCCCAGTCCCTATGTCGTAATATAAAGATTTACCATACTACAAAAATACAATAAAGTAATTAATCGCCAAGAGTCTATACGAAATAAAGTCTGAAAAAGATATATTCGAATGCTAGGATAAAATATAGTCAATGAATATTGCACTTATATATGATGTCCTAGTAAATAACTTTTATTTATGTCTAAAGAATCCTAATAATATTGATAGACTACCTACAAAAGGATTAGTATATGAATATCTTAAAGATTTAAAGTAATATGATAAAGATAAATTAGGTAAATTAATAGATGAGAAATCATACGATTAGTTATTCGGAATATTTTTTAATCTAAAAAACAATAATTGTGTATGGTACTACTATAATCCTGATAAGATAAAGAATATGTATGAAATATGTAAGAAAGTATACAAGAAACATAATAGAAGATTCTGGTAACAAATGACTTAATAAGAATAGTCAAGTGTTAGGTCTTATTTGTATGACGTACTCACAAAAGAACATATTGATTATATATTCGAATCTTTGGTGTATACCGGATAATTAACATAAATATCATTTGGGGATCGGAACGTAGTGACTCTCGAACAAGTATTGAATGATTCGTACTATTATCTTACGAATGATAAGTATTAGAAATAGAAATAGTGGACTACGGACGCTTACAGCGGCAAACTATTCTTCTTTACGTTTTACTCTTTGAATTGGATAACTTAAATAAAATTCTACAATAATTACTTAAATAATAGAATCATATATGTTACTGGTACTACTGGTTCTGGTAAATCATCATAAGTACCTAAACTCGCATTGTATGCTTTGAAGACTGCATATCATAATGTCGGAAAGATACTATGTACATAACCAAGAATAGATCCTACTTAGAATAATTGTAGAACTATTAATTCTCAAATGGGTATGAATATGGATCCTTCTAAAAATCAAGACTTCTATGTTTAGTATTAACATGCATTGAGTAAGTTCGATAATCCGTAGTATGATTATCATTTAAAGTTTATCATTGATATTTTGATGCTTATGTTAGTTCCTACTATGAATGTGGAGACGAAGTCGAAACCCATTACTAAAGACTCATAAATAGCCTTCGATGTACTAATGGTAGATGAAGCACATGAACATGGAATATCAATAGATAATATATTGAACTATTACAAGAACATAATATATTGGAATAATGAAATGAAGATAGTAATTATTAGTGCTACTATGTAGGCCGATGAGCCTATATACCGGAAGTTTTATAAACCGATCGAAGATGATTTATTTTTTACGGGAAATTAGTATTTGAAATATATGAATATCACAAGATACAATGTAGATCGTAGATTTGATATATCTGCAAGAGTACCATATTCAGTAAAAGAACTATGGTTATCAGAAGATATTCCTTATGATCATGTATTAAAAGAAATATATTCAAAAAATAAACTATAAGAATCTAGACTCGACAATGATATACTTTTATTCTTACCGAGTACAGGTAATATCGTAAAGGAAGTATAAAATATAAATAATGATACTAATACTCCGACTAATATTATTGCTCTTCCATACTATAGGAATGTATCAAAAGAATATAAAGACTTTATCAATGATATATGGATTAAAAAACGCAAGATTCATATAGATAGATTTAAGTTCGATCCTAAGAATATAGATATGAATACTCTTACATCTGGTAAAAACTCTTATGATCATATTATCTTAATTGCTACTAATATTGCCGAAGCATCTATTACTATTAAGACTTTGAAGTTCGTAATTGATACTGGTAAATAATAGTTCATAGAGTATGATTACAAAGATAATACAAGTAAGATGGCTACTACTATAATTTCACAATAATCAAGACTATAACGTAGAGGCAGAGTAGGTCGTACATCGAATGGTACAGCATACTTTTTGTACACATAAAAATAAATGGAATCTAATAAATTAATTTATCCTCTAATAGCAGATGATATTACAGAGACTGTCATATATACTTTCTTAGGTACTGATAAACCAATATTCGATTATAAGAAGTTTACTAGTAACAAGTATCTCGGATAACAAATATATGATAATAGACCAGACTCGATTTTACTCGTACAAGAAGATGGTAAACTAACAATACAATAAATAATAGATCGAGAAGGACATTTCTATTAAATTCATCCTGGCATAGATAAGATAAAGACTTTATATGAGAGATTCATAAACTCGAGATTGTATAAGTTTTATTATGATCCAGAGATAGTAAATATATATCGTATATTCTTAAATATGAATCATGCGATATTGTTTCATATGTAACCTTCTGTAAACATGCTTTTATTTATCGTATTAAGTTAAGTAAGTACCGGATAATTATGGAATATCTTAGATAATCATGTAAAAAATAAATTAAAAGAAGCAATATAAGATTTGACTATAACAAATGAAATATAAGTACTTATGTATATTGTAAAAGAATGTTCATAATTGATAGATCCGAATACTCTAAATAAGATATATAAAGGCATAGAATCATATAGTAAAAAGATAACAGATGTCGACATCAGCATATCAAATAGATACAAAGTAAATGATAATTTCAAAGAATTCTAATTCGTATACAAATAGAACTATATAGAATATGATAAAAAAACATAACTAATGACAAATATATACAATCCGAAGTAGAATTACTTTTATACTTTCTTTGATTTTAGTCTAATCCTAAAGAGATAACTTCAATAATAAAGACATTATTATGTATCTTAGTCAGTAGCAGGTAAGTATCCATTCTAATATTTGTTCTATAGGGACTAGACAGATAAAGAACTTTTCGCAATAAAATAAAAAATGATATGATATCTATATATTAGAAAATACTAAACACAAAAATATAAAATGACTTTGTAACTGCAATCTAACGTATCTTATGGAATTTTACTGTTCGATTATTCCGATAAACAAAAATTTAACAAAATAAAACTAGAAAATGATAAACAATAATATATTTAACTATATTCGGACTTTGTTCAGAATCATGTTAATCTGTTATGCGTACAACGTAAATATAGTTTCTCAATATATGATTTCGTATTGGGAAAGTACGAATAGAAAAAGAATTAAAAATATAATTTGTAGTAATTACTGAAACATATTACTCAAGAAGAAATAGAACTTATAAAGAATAATAATCTTTCAGATTTAAGTCAAAAGATTGGTATGGATATATATAGATCTGGATATACAGAAAAACTAAATTCCTAAGAAATGAAATACAATAAGTTCAAGAAGTTAATATCCTAGAATTATGATAAACTAATCAAATAATAAAAAGACTATTATCCACAATGGGGAGTCCCAAAAGGTAAAAGAGTATTATATGAACAATAGTTCGATACCGCATTTAGAGAACTTTAAGAAGAAACATAACTTTAAATAGATAATTTTACTGATATGATAATTCTAAATAAAGATAATCCTATTATACATTAGTTCTTAGGAAACAATTACGAAAGATACAAAAATATATATTACGTAATTGTTACTCATGGATTATAGACGAATAATCAATTAGCTTTACAAGATATAAATAATACAGAAATTAGATAATCCTAATTCTTAGATCATATGTAATTAATGAATAACTTTGATACGATCTAATATATTTCATTAAAGAATGTATTGGCCAAATATATAGAAAGTTAATGATTTTCATATTATTGCGTAAAAATATTAGATTTACCGATAATATGAATATTTTATATGCGTTAATACATATCTGAATACATTGATATTAAATAAAAAATAACTGATCCCGAATATAAGAAAACTATGGATCTACTAAATGATAACAAGATATTGTTGCCGGATGGATAAATAATACATATCAAATAATAAAATAATATGTTCGAAAGATACCAAAAGAATAATCAGAGTAATATTTATTTATGACGAAAGACTAAATTATACTAATTATAATTATTGTAGTGTGTTTCATATTTTTTATTATTGTATAGAATACTAGATACAATAGAAATAAAAAAGAAGATGATCGAAAATAATAAAATTATGAAGCATAAATATATTAGGAACCTATAGATTTCACATCTCCTAAATATGATAAATTAATATAGGCCGATAGAATATCTGCATGTAAGAAAGCACTTAATGATTACAAATAAGTATAACTTCCATATAATTGGTTCTAAAAATATGAATGTTGTTGTGTAGATTCTAGTACATTAAAGGCAGATTACAAAGGAGTACTTTCGGATTCTAATTTGAATACTTTTATAGAAAACTTATAATTAGAGAATAATTGTTAAGACATAAAAAATAAATATTTTTGATCAAATATACAAATGCATTCCAAATGTTTCACTAGTCTCAGATTCATGAACTTCTGATCCATGTTTTTTAGTTTTTATATTATCCTATACTTTAATATAATCTTTCTTTTACTACTTGTATTATTCTAAATTGGAATTAATCTAATCCAATATACAATAATCTAATACGAACTTAATAAACTATAATTATCCAATTGTAGTAAGTACCATCATATTATTAAGTTACATTACGAACTTATGATGTCTTTTGAATGGATCAAAGTTCTTTTTCTAGTATATCTTCTTGTATTGAGTATACATAGTGTTAAGATCAGTATCCTATTATAGTTCTGACTAATATATTTTATTGTCTTCGGATATACTATTCGAATCTGTAAGACTATATTACATTACTATATTATTCTTACAGTAAACATCTAAGAACCATTCAATTAGACGTAGTGATATAGGATTAGACTTGTTATTACTAATAAGATCAAATACTATGGTTTACTATTCTTTTTATCTATTCGAATAATGAGTCTAAAGATATGATATTTGAAGCATTTATTGTTGAGTCGGAAACACATCATTGGGTTCTTATCTCTTATCTTATTTGTAATCTTCGATAGTACGATATACGAATTTTTAATTCATACAAGTTTATATATTATATTTCTTAGTATGGACTTTTAACAAATATTATTGTACAATATTCAATTTAATGATCAAGAATAACATATATAAGTTTTGAATCAAAATAAGAAGATAATAAACTTTGAATTGTAAAATATAAAGAATCATTAAGTAAATTAAGGTTATTTAATTATCAGATTAGATGATCAATAAGTAATTAGATAACTCGATATGTTACAATAACTTATCATAAGATAGATAAAGAAATAATCAGGTAACTTCAAAGAGAAATACTATAAGTTCTAAAATCTTATAAGACAAAATAAGTTCCAAGACAATTATTTACACATACAAATACTGAAAACATCGATATATGATGATATTAGTGGAGAAGAAGTAATATTACAATCAAAGAAAGATAAATGTAAATATATTTAAGAATAATAACATCTTCAAAATGTATGTATATTCATAAACAAAATGATCATATCTGGATAATTCATATAATTGGATCTCTAGGCATATCGTATCAATACAAGTTCTTAATCCAAATTGACAGATACTATACAAAAAATAAAAGATCTAAACATGGATAAAGGAATGGTTATGAATGGTGGTAATGTATAACCAAGACATAATATTCAGATAGACTTAATAAATGGAAGTCTCATAGATGAAATATCTACTATTTAATAGTAACCTATCTAACCATAGACTTAGTATTCCTAAGAGTATGTTTATTTTGATTAAGATGATGAGTAATACGAATATGAGACATAAGAAGCTAAAACATAGAATATAAACGATACATATAATACTAAATCATTGAAGTAACTAAAACAAGAGGAAATGAGTAGACAAAGATAATTAAATAGTAATATGATATCTGAAGAAATATAGAAGACCGAAAGTCTCATAATATAAAAACCTAGAAATAATAAGACTACAGAAGAGATACCTAAAGAAAGAAAGAAATAAAAATCTAAAAGTAAAATTAAATCAAAATCTAAAGATAATAAATAAAAATAATAGAAAGTTCCAAAAGTCAAATAAATTCAATTCTTTTGATTCGTCGTTCCTCCTCATGACGAGTTCAGTAATCTTAAAATGAGTTCATATTAAGATCAGGTTTCTAACTCTATGCTTATGATAATGCAAATGATTCGTTCATATTAGATTAATCAGATTCTGATGGACCGATACTAAAGCTACTATCAAACTTATTTAACATACTATTAAAGTCTATATTAGATTATTCCGGATTATCCTAAGATTAAAATTACAAGAATGAATCATTATTGATTGTATTATTTGTAATTTTCTATTCTACATTCTATTCTTTATTGAATCTCTCTTAGAATTTACAGAATATTATATGATTTACATATGTTTATAATCCTATTTTACCCGAAACATTCCATAATGCATTAATATCTACTTAAAATGACATAATAGGATTCTGATCCATAATTTATTTGAATTATTCTGGTTTCTTAATTGGTAAAGTCAACTTATCAAATGTATGATCTCCTATTTACTATCTTATGATCTTAGCATTCAAATCTCTTTAAGTATATTATTTAATGAATCCTTAATCGGTAGTCTAAAATATTGTAGTAATATCTTTTGTATCTTTATCAGTATATAGATTGAATTTAATTTAAGGCACATAAGATCCATCATTTTATGAAGGAAGAGAGTACATTTATTAATATTTTATTTCAAAAGTCATAACCATTTTAGGTATATTCTTAACCATATTTTGTACTATGATCTTATCTATTTTTTAAATTATTAGTTTGAATGAATTAGTTCCATATTATACTTTATCTCCTTCTGGTTATTTGAATGTATCGGGTTTAAAATATATAGTTCTCTTATTCTTTTCGATCTAATCTGGTTTAGGTTAAAATTTAGCTTATGTACCATCTTTCTTAGTAAGAGTAGTAAATTGTATATACTAGTTAGTATTCTACTTATACAATATACATCCTACGGACAAGTTATAGTATTTACTAGTATCATTATATTATCCATTTAAAACATAATATGGTTTGATAATAGGATTCTTATGTGAATCTAACAATTATTTAGACATTGGTTCAATATCTTTTTTGAATCTTATTTAGATATTCAAAGGATTAAAGTGTTCGTTCTAAAGAATTACTCTTTTACCTTTATCATCTACTTTTATAGATTTATTCTCTTATTCTAATTATGCATATTGTTAATACTTGGATTCTACCAAAAACTCATTATCTACAACTTATTTCTTGTAAAAATAAGGTCTATCAAATTCATCTAAATCTCCAGTATATTACTACTATTATTAAGATTATTAGACTTATTAAGGTTAAGAAAATTAGAATTATTACATTGTTATCAAAATATTTTATAATTTATTCTGTATTTTAACGTCATTATTTATTGAGTAAATGATATCATTTTTCTTAATAAATAAATATGTTTTCATATCTCGTAGCAAACTAATTATGAAGTACAATAGTTTATATTGGCTACTCATACTTACTGTAGCATTTAGATGTAAGAATAGGATTATCATTATCGATTACTAAGTTAGAACATACTATTTTATCTTTATCAATATGATCGTACAGTACTTACTAATTATCAGTAAACAATATACATGTATCATTTATCTCAATAGATTAGTATTATTTTACTTTTGGATTGTTTATTATTCCTTCTTTGGGATCATATATACCGGATTACCTAGATTCTTTGATTTTATATTTTGATACTATGATACAAAGTTATTGGTTTAAATATATCTTATAAATATTCATTTCTAGTTCATTCTCTTTTATGTATTTTCTTACTTAAGACATAAAGTATGGATTAACATTGAAGTATATGAATATGTCTATTTGAATACAGTTTAGTCTTTTCAATATGAAATCTATATCGAATATGAATCCTTTACGAATCTATTTAAAATGATTACAATCGAATGAATATATTTATTTTCCATGTATTGGTATATCTTATTATGTACTCATATCGTGATTCATATAATATTTTTATATTTCGAATGTAGATCCTGGTAAGAATTCATATTACCAATACTTATCTAGTCCGGTATCTATGATCTATATAGATTCGGAATCGAACAATTATATCATTTACATTTATGGATATTTGCTATATATACTTTAGTATTCTGGTACATATATTCCATCATATTTTTAGTCTAATAATTTTATGAACTCTATGATTTTAGATAATAAGTACGAATCACTGTAAATATTATTCTTTGGACCCTTATGATTGTATATTGGAAGATATTTTACTTTAAGATATTTCATTATTAACTTTTCTCTGTTTGTTCCATTATTTGGAAGTTAAAAGAACATATATAGATACTTACCATATTAATAAAATTAAGGTTTTTTAAATGTCAATTGATATAATTCTTTCTAATTATGTATAAGATCGAACAATACTAGTTTTCTAGTAGTCTCGTATGTCTTATAGTATCTTTATTCACGTTCGGATATCGAATTCTCAAAATATAGATTCTTGTCATCCGTAGTGTACAATGTAATATGTTCAAATATATGAACTTTCATATTGTCTTAAAAGGTAACTTCATGCATTTATAATATGACAAATATATTTTCACGGGTTAATAAGAATAGTATTAAAATTATAATTCTCGGATGGATCAATAATTAATAAATAGAATAAATAATTCCACAAGTACATAATTCGCATATGATATATTTACATTGATAGTTTATCATTAATAAGATATAAACTACGAGTACGATGAGTTCAATGGGAAATTAAAAATCAAAGTAGAAGATCTAAGTGAATAATCTAAAAATAAGATAATAGAAATGTTAAATGATTAAAAGATAGATAGTAACTTGAAAGTATAGAATAATATAGTACAATAATTAGAGTAATAGTATTCTAGTAAAGAGATAAACTTAATGAAGAAGACTCATTACAATAAACTACTTAAATAAGAAAACTAAAAGAGATATGATAATGAGTAAGAATATATTGATATAGTAAAGTATCAATTAGATCAAAAACGAAAATATAAATAAACAAAATGATCATTTATTATTCATAGACTTCCATTTATTTAATACCTATTGTCTATTTTTAGTTTACATTATATGAGATATTGTCCAAAAGTCTGTTCCATGATATTCAATTAAATGTAATAAAACTTCTATTTCGTCATCATGCCAATGTTTATTTTTCATATTTTTGAAATTCTTCCTAGATTTGTATCTTTTTTTATTTTAATTAGTTTACTTAGTATCTAATGTTTCTTATGCGAAATCCAATAATTATTTCATATCGATAAATATTAATTTATGTTAATAAATCTTGTTTTTTTATATTACCAATCTATATTAATAATGCAATTTACTGATTATTACAATTAAAACTTTATATTCGAATTAATAAAAAATAATAATATAGAATAATTTAAATAAGTAATATAACAAGAAAAGTATCAATAATAGTTATTACATAAGAATATATATGATGAAAATATAATTCATTACATATGCGCATAACAAAGATATGATTTCTTAAATATATTAGATTTTCAATAAGATTTGTATCAATATATGCTACAATAGTCTAATATCCTAAATTATACTCCTTTTCGAATATTACTTAAATAAAAATAGTATGATTAGGCAAATAAAATAATACAATATATAGATTTCGATGTTATTAATAACTTTATCATAATAGTAGATGCTTTTCAATATAGGAATATGTAACTCATAGATTATTTTTATTAAATCAAAGATTAGATAGATATTAATATATTGAAAAAGTACAATACCGATTATGGAGAATATATATTTGTAAATGCTTTGTATTTTGTAGTATCTACTTAGAATGAAGTACTTTTAGATAAAATACTTTAATTTCCTAACTTAAATATTGGATAATAATATTAACATGGCAATGGAGTAACTCATATTATCGCATCTCATAATTCTTATGGATTTTTTAAACATATGTTATCAAAAGTAAAATTAAACTTTAATATATTGAATTAGGCACACTAGAACAGTCTACAATATTATTTTACGAAGGTAGATAAAAAATACTATAATATAGAAATGATCAAGTTACTTATCTAAGGTAATGATATGAATAATTTTGATATTTACAATAAGACAGGATTACAGTACATAGTAGAGAATGGTTTACATAATAATGTAGAAATACAAAAGGCCCTAGAATAGAAAAAACTAAATATTAATGTAAATTAGATATACTAAGATCCCGTATTGGTAAACATTGCATCTAGATCATTGTAGGTCGACTTCATAAATAATAGAAGAACTTTTATGAAGAATCTTGAATAGACAGATCCTAAATATTATGATAAAGAAGCTCTTATACATATATTTACATAAGATAAAGTAACAAAGACTAAATACAAATAATTAGATGAATAAATAAATAATTATTTGTATGATTAGATTTCAAGTAATCCGGACTTTCTATCTTTTATTACAGTAAATAAAGAAATATAGGATGACCAATCCGATACTTTGATAAATAATAATGATATGATGTAACAATACTATATATAAACCATAAAATTTAACAATGATAGATACATCAAATACTTTAATTTTGAATCTACCGATGAGAAGTATTACAATATAGAAACTGATAAAGAGTATCCATTCGAAGATCGTATTTAGGATAATAAATATTAAGTATTAGCTATTATGGGTGATGAATTATATGTAAAAATAAGTAATTTAGAATAATTTGTATAAGACGTAGCATCACTTAGTCCCAATGCATTATGTTATCTAGGATTAATAAACATAGGATATGTAATAGTAGACAATAAAAATAAAGTATTAGAATTCTAGCTGAGAAAAGAATAAATATCTAGCAAATTAAAAAATAGAATTACTAAGATGATAAAATAGATACTCCCAGAATACAATGTTATCATATATGGAATAGATATGATACATAATTTATTGAAATGGAAATATGATGTTAGTAATTATGATTATATTTTGAATCTTTGGCTATTCTACTATTTACATCATAAGATCAATAATTTTAGTAAATCATATGATTACATTACGAGAAAGATAATCATCGAATAATAGTAGTTCTACTAGAGTAACTTTATAAACAACATATTTTAGTATAGAAAGATGATACAGTCGTGATAATCCAAAACATATGTTTTAGACTATCACATTACATCTTCGGATTACGTACTTATTAATTTATTTACTTCTTATTAAGTTTAATATAATTATTCTTTTAGTTTGGTATTCTCATCTTAAAACAATTAGTACATATCATCTAATTATTTCTATAACTGTTCTATACGATCTATTTTATTTAATTATTTGGTCTAAGATTACTATGTCTACTATAATTCGGATATTTAATTTGTAATATCGACTATTTCATTTCCCAATTATATGATTTACTTCTTATCATCATAATATTTTTTATCTATTTATTCTACTTTGGAATTCAATTAGTCTTAATCTTATATTTGTTTACTTAATACACTATTCTATTGCATGTATGAATTACGTAATTCTTATGATCCGCTCTTAGATAATTCCTATTATACTATATTCTTAATACCGGATTATAAAGTTTATTTTACCATTCTTAATATTTCATCTTATTGTTTTTTGATTCCATTTATATTGTTCTACATTTCAGTTTGTTATTGTTTTAGTTCATCATATTCTTATCCGGAAGGTCCGAGTACAAAAGATTCATTTGATTTTTATATCATAGATAAACTATTTATTGATTTTACATCATTGAATTCCTCTTGTATTCTTAATAATTGTTTCTTTTACTCGTTTATCAAATTATTGGTCTATTTAATTTATTGTTACAATGCTACTATCTTATTATTATCTTTTAATTAATACATAAATAAAAATATAAAATATCAAATATACTTTTCGATCCATTCTTTTTTACCTTCGATTTGTCTATTCTTATAATATTAAAAGTCTTCTCCATTGAAATTATTGTTTTATATGTACCCGAATGCAATATTTTAGAATAAATATAGTTCGGCTCCATACTATTTATTAACATTACGTATTATTTCGGATAACTCATTGTATTCGTATAATCTTTAAATGTACTACTCTTTTGGTATCATAGGCAATGGATTATATTGTTTTAGGTTCTTACATATTACATATTTACTAGCATAGAATTGATTTGAAACTAATGGTTTATAAATTATTATCTTTTCGAACTATTCCTATAGATATTTTATCATGTCGATAGATGCCTAAGTATATAATTCAGATATTCTAAATATGAAGTTTCCTTGATTATTAAGATACTTCATATATGGTAATCCTTCATTAAACATGTAATTTACAATATATTATTCGTCGGATTAGTCTTATTGATCTATTAGAATATTAGTATATTGTCTTATTGCAGTATTAGAATATTTAAAGTTATTTGTATCCATAAACTATTTGATTCCATCAGTACTGTTTATTATTAGACAATTATCTAATGTCTGACCTAATATCTTTTGTACTTCATATAACTCATAAAATCGTGTATTGACCATTTCTTATGAAATACTACCCTCATCATTATATTCACTGTATACCTAATATTATTAGATTATACTGATTCTCTTCAATTATTCCTATGTAAAATTCTTTATTTTGTTAAGGGTCCCATGAAAATAATGATTATATCCATTAGATAATACTGGAAGTTAAATCTTCTATTAATATTTTATTTCAATGGGTAATTGATTATTAGATCCTTCGATAATAGTATTCATAGAGTATATAATGGTTTATTATCAATTAAAGTATGTAAGTATTTATATAGCAATATCATTTTTACCATAAATAAAAGTATCATTATTTTAAGATTTATTTGGGATCAGAATCTTTCATATAATCTAATAATGATTCCATATTAGGAAAGTATGAATTTATTAATTAAAATAGATATTCTTCTGTAACATTTAATTAATAATATTTCTTGTCTACTAGTTAATCGATCAAACCAATATTAATTATTATCCTATCTTTTTATTCTCGGACTGTAATAAATCTATGTTTTTATTCGGTCCTCAATGGTATTAATACATCTAGTGATTTAGTATTATACCATTTATCTAATCTTTGTAAGTCCACATTTTGGAATCCGATAGATTCGTAATAATTAATGTAATCATTGAATATATCAGGATCATAAGTATATGAGAATTCTATTTTTACTACTTATTTCAAATTAGGATCCGTAACATCGAATGCCCATTTAATATCTTCATAAGAACCGTCTTAGTATTATACAAAGTATTTTTAATAACTCATATTTGTATTTATTTTAATAATTTATTCATTCCATGGTGTATATTACAGTAATATTATATTCATTTTATTATAACATGCAAAAGATCAATACATTGATAGATGGATTATAGAATGAAATAAGTCTCATAATGACTGATCATAGTAAGACCGCGAAATACTAATAGAAATAGAAAAAAGACTAAAGTACTATACATTGGGGACAAAGAAAACTTTTATTATCCGAAGTATGGTTCCTATGTGAATTTGGATAGTTATCAAAGAATGTTGTATATGCGGGAGCCGCACCAGGTACTCATATACACTTCTTGGCTTAAATGTTTCCTAATCATATATTCTATCTTATCGATCCTAGTCCATTTAGATTAAGAGATGATATTCCGGTATAAGGAAGAGTACATGTAAGATAAGAATATTTTACAAATAAGATCGCATAAGAATACTACGATAAGTTCAAAGGAGATTGTTTTTTAATGTCCGATATACGTACCGCAGAATGGAAATTACCAGAAGGACATACGTAATAAGAAAGATTAGATAAGAATGAGGAAGTAGAAAAGATGGTAATAAGAGATAACAAATGGTAGTAAGAATGGTGTTAAATAATGAAACCTAAGAAAGCATTATTGAAGTTTAGATGTCCGTATTCGGATAGAAAGATAGCATAAGAACCATTTGAATATATGCATGGTATCGTATTCATACAATAATGGGCACCAATATCAAGTTCGGAAAGTAGATTAGTTCCATAGGATTACTTTAAGACCGTAAAGTATGATATTCAGAAATACGAAGATTAGTTCTTTTATCATAATTAATTCGTACGATAAAATAATACAATTGAATCTTAGACCGTCAAAGGAGAAGGACTTACTTAGAATTGGGATTCCGCCGCCGAAGTACTTATATTGGCTCAGTATTTCGAATAATATAGACATTTATATTAATCTAATTTATCATACAAAGCTAATATCGCATTATTATCTAAAACTATATCAAGAGCAATCGTAATAAAAGGTGGTCGAAGAACATTATTAAGTAAACCTAAATAACATTAGTCTTTTGATTTCGGATATAGAAAACATGAAGATAAAGTAGGTATCCAAGATATTCTATGACTTATCGTTTGTTATTTATTTTATATTAAAATATAACAAATGTTATTATCAAAAGATTTAAATACTAGATATAATTTTTATTAAACATGTCGTAATATATATGCTGGAATATATACAAAAGATATATTACGAATACTTACTTGTACATAATTCTTTGCTCTAATGGATTTTTATTTATTATTGTATCTTAATAAAGTAAAATATTTGAATGATTAATTCGATTCCGAATGGATAGAACACTATTAATATTGGAATAACTTTATTAAGAAGAAAAAGACAGATAGTTGGCGAAAATACATATCCTTCAAATATATTGATTTTTACAAATATTGGAGTAACAATGTATTTATGGATTAAATAAAAGATTGGGATAAATGCGAATTCGATCTACGTGAATTCTTAGTAGTATTATTGAAATTAAAAACAGATGAATAGATATTAGAATTTATAGACCAATTATAGTACATAAATAGAAAGTGATTATATTATATGGAAAGCTTCTTTTAAGTGTTTAATGATACGATAAATAATAAAGAATATACAGATATACTCGATCTTTTAGATTATTAATAATTCAAGACATTGATGAACTATTACTTTCATCTATATCTAAAACAAGGGTAATTTACTAAAATAATGGAATATCTACGTATATATAGAAAGTCTCAAGGATAATTTGATAAGAAAAATATAAAATCTTTTAATCATAAAAAAGTACAAAAATACAATATAAAAGACATGGATTGGGATGATTTTAATATATTTGTAATAGAAATGTTTACGGAATTAATGAATAAGAAAGATACAGAAATACTAAACCTAATAGAATAAATTTATAATTGATAATAAGATTCATATGAATTGGATTATCAATATTATCACACTATCAATCTATAATGATTCATACCGATCTTATCAAATTCATAATACTATATTATCGAATCTTAGATTTTCGAAGAATCTACATTTAAGAATAGATCCATTGATAAATAATTATTTGCGATCTAAATATCTTTTACTTCAGATTTGAACTACTGTAATATTTACTCTTTTAACATAATTAGACGATCTTCATGGTTAATAGGAAACCAATCTTTATAGTTCTGGTCCACCATGATATAAGTCTTTTTATTCCTATGTATAGATTATGAATACTTTTCGAATAAAAGAAGAATAGATTTAATGATACCACATATATTCTTAATATTATCCTATTCCATTCTAAGTATAGATTCATATTATTGTTTTATTAAGTCGAGTAACTCCTAGTCTAGTATTCCGGATACGAAATCCTAATATTGAATATGTAACATATCAATAAATTATTATAATCCTTCTTTCTTATTTGCAGTAGTACATAATGCGGTAGTCTAAGTATCCAAGTTTATATTCTTAAATTTAAACTAATTATTACGATCTATGAATCCTACACGATAATAGAAGTAGTCTTTATTGAAGTAATAATTAAGTATCTATTAATAGTTTTCATTGTCATTTCCATATAAGTTCCAATTCTTTTCGACTACTATTTTGTTTTGTTTTATGAGTTCCGGATAGTTCGTATCAATATATTAGAATAAATCTTTCTTTTAATATATTGTCTAATCTTTATTTTGAACATTACTAATTAGGACTCTCGAATAATAATCTCCGTTTACTTGAATGTACCCTTTATTCATATTCTAGTCTACTACGAAGTTCGTAAAAGTAGTATCATTTATAATGTTTCCTTTTTGGTCTATTAACTTCTTAGGTATTAACTTATCTAATCCTACATATACATAGTATTCATCGTATGCTTGAGAATATCCGGACTTCTGAAATTATGACTCTACGAATATCATAATATCTTATAATTGGTTCACTTCATTCACTAAGAACATCTTCTTTATACTCTATATTGCAAGATCGATATATTTAGTCTAAGATTACATACTGTATGTCGAAGTATCTTAGTTTTCATCTAATACTTATTTGTATATGTTTCTTGTACTATCATAGTACTTTGAGTTTAGTCTCTAATCATCACATTTATATAAACACTACTAGTATTCACAAGATGCAGGACATTATCCGGTTTCACAATCTTTGTATTTCGTGAGGTCTTCTTTGAATAGATTCAAGTTATAGTTCAGAGGACAATCTATTGCTATTTCCTTGAAAATACGATATATATTCTTAATTTCGATGTCTTTATATTCGGCTTCCCAGTATCTATTTTCATCTACTGCAGGTTCGGATCCTATAGTAGCAGCATACTTATACACATCTACTTTTGGAAATATATTTTAATCGTTAATCAGTTTCTTATGAGAATCCGATCTTATTCCTCTGGCAATTACTTATTCGAGTCTTGATAAGTTATAGTATGCATCGAATACAAATACGGACTTAATGTTAAAGAATGATATTCCTTCATTTATGACTTTTGAACCGAGTATGATCTTAATATTCTATCCGTATATATTAGCATCCGTATTAAAGTATTTCTCAATATATTCGAACTTTGTCTAGTTCTATTGTAAATCTTCTCCTTGTAATTTACCTGTTACACTTAAGAATATAGAAGGATAGAATACATGTTTAGTATCTTTATGATAAGCATTTTGTATTCCGCAATAATAGCACCTCGTATTTGGTTAGATATGATACTTTTTTTCAGGATTGAACTATAAATATCCATTTGCACGAAGTACCGATTCGAACAATTTGACTCCTACCAATACTAAGTTCGAATAGAAAAATAGAAGACCGGGACCTTTCTTACCTACTACGTAACTATTGATATCTTATATTGCTCTATACATCTTAGAACTAAATTATTCTAAATATTGTTCATTGAATATGAGTCCTTCTGGATTACCATCTTTTATGTACACGAATTATTATCCGAATGTTCCGAACTATTCATTTAATGAATTATTAAGTTATTATTTGTTCATATCATTCGATAAGTATTATATCCATTTAAGATAGTAATGATTACCAGATAATGATTCTGTTTCTCCATTCTTTAATATAGGAAATGCGAATGATGCGGCACCTACTAATTTCTTACTTAACGGATCCGTATGTATAAATTATTATTGAACTTGGTATTCTTTCAATTGAAAATCTAACATAGGACATCTTATTACTTTATTATACTTTAGAATAGGACCATATTCACCCTATTCGTTTTATTATGCGAAGAATATAGGATCCGAACCTTTTACATAAGATATGTATCCACGAAGATATTGTCTAATTAATTGATCCGCACCGGATTTTAATTTCTCATCATATCTTTTCTTCATTACGAATAATTGTTTTCTTTGAATCGGATCTTTATATGGACGAAGTAAATTACTAAGTGATACTACTTCGGATGCAAGATTCTTCATAGGAGTAGCAGTCAAAAGTACTAATCTCATATTTTATGATTTCTTCTTTATTTCCATTACTGCTTATCCGAATTTATTATCTAGACAATTATGTGCTTCATCAATGATAAGAACAGAATGATTCAAATTATTAATTTTATTGTAATTTACCTATTTGAATTTCGAATCTCCGAGTACCCTATTAGAAAACTTCTTATATGACATTAATACATAGTACGTACTTATCTTCTTAACCGCTTTTTAATATGTTCCATGATCATCTATATCTTCGTTTTCTCCTATGTATCCTTATCCGAATTGTAGTATCTAAGATATCCATTGTTTACGAATTATAGGACCGGATATTAATACGTATATCTTTGTACCATATTTTAGTACCTAATCTTTAAATTACTCTGCTATATTGATTGCAGTAGAAGTCTTACCGGTACCGAGTCCATGAAACAAGAGAAGATTATTATATGGAGTACTAGGATGTATGATCTTAGTAGGAAGTACTTAATAAGTCTTCTATGTTTTTACCTTAGGCTATTATTATCTTATCTTTTTAACTTATGATAAATCCGTAATATCGATACGTTCCTTTGCTACGTTTTCCTAAAATTCTTTCTTTTCATATAGTTTCATAAGAATATCTTGATCTTATTATTATGGATACAAGTAATTATTTAACATTCGATTAATATAATCAATATACACCATGTAAAAATACATCAATATGATATTATTTTACATGATATGATATTATTAATTGTTCTTTTTGTCAATACTTTAATTCTTGACTATTTAGCCATAAATATTTATGGATTCGAAGGATTCGGAGGAATGCAATTAAAACATACATATGTTCTATTGTATTAATCAGTATTGTAATCAATCCACCAAGTAGGATCATCACAATATTCTATTTCATTGAGTCCGATATTATACTCGGATTAATCAAGATATTAATAATCGATAGGCATTTGAATCAAAGTATCGGGACTACCTACTGATAGTTATTTAACATAGTATGTATATGTACCATTAGTGATTTTAATAAAAGTAACATTTTCATAATTATGTATCTATGTAGGATCGAAAGTTAATAATTAAGTACATACATCAATAGAATCTTGTATATAAGGTTAATATTAATCATCCTAATTTGTAAGTACTTTATCATCTATACATACATAATCCGTATCCGAAAATAAGAATCCACCATAATCTTCAGTACATACTTTTGGATCGTATATATTCGGAATATAAAAAGATTATCCATAAGTACTAAAGACTTACGTACTATCTCCTGGATCATTTATAAATAGTATAGGTTCTTATATAGAATCTAATATTAGACTCAAAAGAATTATATGTCGCATTTATAATGTCAATTATGTTCTAAATAAATATTTATCGAGATCATAATACTGCAGGTTTTCTAAAATATCTTAATATTCTAACTACTACTCTCATACTGTGAATCATACATCCAGTTATAGCAATTAATACGAATAAAGCAATTATTAAACCATATGCTGCATAATACATTCTTTTAGTTACGCTAGAAATATAAGTTCCAGAATCTTGTTCATCATCATAATTTTTCAAAGTCAAAGAGTTGTTATCATTATCACATAAGTAAAAGAATTCATTACTATCTATAACACCGATCCATTAACTTATCTTTTATTTACAGGCTTTGATTTAACAATTATTATTGTCACTTACGAAGTAATTATTTACTCTAAAACAATCAGGTTCATCAGTAGTAGTACTAGTTAATAATGTACTATATACTTATCCTGTTCTTGCATTTGCTAATCTAAATACATTTCCTGTATCAGAAATAGCTATATTACCTTCTATATAATTATTAAAGTTCGTATAGTCTACTGCTTATGACAAGGATAAAAGTAATATAAACATTAACATTACTGGTTTCATTAGTTTCGTTTATCTCATATTTTAATATAATAATAAATAATGAAATCATATGTATTCAAATATTTATTATCATTTATCTAAAGGTTTATAATTTATGACATGGACTCTATACATTATTATCCAAATTAGTATGATAGATAAACCTAATAGTATCATATCTACAATGGCATACGCATATAGAGTAGTGTTCTTATCTATATTATCATCATCTATTTTACATCTAGTATCACAGTTTAGTCCATTGCAAGTAGTCTCACATTTTATAGTATCATTCGAATTATGTACTGTAATAGATCCATTTGAACATTCTGGTAAAATTATATAATCGGTAGAAGATTCTACATCTAAACATTATAAACTATCATTTGTATCAATGCATGTAGCACTAGAATTATATTGATCTCCGGTAAATACATTACATACTGTTTATCTTCCAGATTATAAAGAACTACAAACATTAATACATTATCTTATGTAAGTAGAATTATTTGTTACGGTACTACAATTAGTATCTATATCAAAAGAATAGAAACTTATCTATCCGGCTTAGTATAATCTGAAGGTCTGACTATCGGGATCGATAAAACAATCATTTATAGTAGTACACGTTCCGAAGTCATCACAATAGAAATTACATTCGAATTATTATTCTTAATCTATTCCTATGGCATATCCTTCTTCTAATGGAGTACCAGTAACTTAACATTCTGTTTATTCGAAGTATGTATGAACATTACATCCTAAAGTACAATAATAATTGTTATCTTTATCACTGGATTATATATTTAGACCCATTGCAGTGAAGTCACATTGAGCCAAGATCATTAATGTTTACAATATTAAAAATACGTAAGTCTTATGATTTTTATTCATTATCTTGTAATATAAAAATAATTAATTATTAATATGTCGAATTTTATGAAAATCAAAATTATATAATGAAGCAAATAAAACCGAACATTTCATATTTACTTTTAACATTGATAATACTTGGATATTCTACTAATTCTATAATAATTAGTTTGACCGATCCATCTAATTGTGGTACTAATAGTTCTGATCCGTGTCCTAGTCTAATGGCTATTAATGGATAAATTGTTTATGTATCTAATGTATAAACTAATACATATAAATGTGATATCGGTACGACATTTTCACCATTCAAAGCAATAGATGAATTTCAAGGATAAGTTACTATATCGAGTGGTGACTATATTTGTATATTTGATAATACTACACCATATTATGGAGATTTCGGAGTATTGTTATTTAATAATAATATTACTGGAACTAGTACATGTCCAAATGTCGAACTAGAATAATCCGGAATATTCTATCCTATATAAATTGCCAATGGAGGAGGATCCGATTTACTAAATGTAAGATTAACATTCTCTAATGATTCATCAAATATCGATCTTCCTATATTCTTATCTGCCGATGTCGATACTAGTACTTAGGAAGCTAAATATTCTTAAAATACAGATTGGGTCGGATAAGTCGGTCTAGTAGGTCTATATTAATGTCCAAAAAGTATTGATACTAGTGATACAGATGTACCATTTATCAATAATAACTCTAGTGAACCTATTTATTTATGTACTTTTAATGGATTTACTTATTCGGTCGCAAGTTATAATGTATTATCTACATGTGCATCTAAAAAAACTGATATTTGGGATGTCCTAGGATAATAAAGAAGTACTTATGAAAGTATCGGAACATGTACTATCGCAAGTTAAGGAAATTATTTGTATAAGCCTAGTGATGGATCATGGTAATATGCGTGTTCCGATAATATTATATACGGAACATACAATATTGCATTAGATATTGAATCTACAATATGTGATACGGACATAGAAACAAATGGATGTATTGAAATAAATAATACTATAGGAAGTACTACTTCATCATCTGTTAATGTCGGATCTGTATTCTATTATGATAGTTCTAGTACTATCGAAGGATTCATTACAGGTATTTTATTAACTTAAGATACTACCGATATTACAGGAAATACTAGTATATATACTTTGAATATTCCTTTGTATGTTCCGAATAGTTCCAATGATGATTTAGTAAGATCTGATATTCACTATCCTTATGTAAATTTAACAACTTTGTATAATGATTTAGAGATCGGAGTTTTTAGTTCAGTAAATATTAGTGAAATTTCTACTAATACTCATACTAGATACATTCCATCAGGAAATATTAACTATATTATTTCTATCGGATCATGAAAGTAAAATATCATTAATTCGGATACGAAATCGTATTTATATAAATACTAAATTAATGATAAGACCTCTCATATTAATACTTTTAATATATTTATCTCAATAAGTTACTGTAATATCATATAATAATTCCAATAATCTACCTGTTATAATAGGCGCGAATGGATAATAATTCAATATAAATAGTGGTAATGTTGATATATCGTCATGCACTATAAGTCCATTTATATTAATCGATACTGGGGATACTGGGACTACCGGATTATAAGTAGGAGATTATATATGTCATGGAAATGGTACTATGTTATTGATATAAGATTTATTTAATTAGTACGATTCGAATAATACTATATGTTCTAATGTTACATTCGAATATACTGATTACTATTATCCAATTTAAATAAGATAAGGAACTAATGATCCTATTAATATAGTACTTTAAATAGGATCATAATCCGAAATAGATATTCCAATATATTTACCTTCTTCTAATAGTACGGGAACTCAATTATATGTTTAGAATGACGATTATATTGGAATAATAGGATTATCTAATATATTCTAATGTCCAGAAAATATATAGACCGGCGCATATATAGATAATAAATCTAGTACCCCTATATACATATGTTACAATAATGATATACCTATCTAGTATTCTACTTTACTCGAATGTTAAGTTCCCGCTGGAAATACTGTAGTATATGATCTATTAATACAATAAGGTTATACTGACTAAACTTTAATTCCATGCGTAGGAGTAATTTCTAACTTTATATATATCTTATCCGAATAAGAATAATATGCTTGTGTCGGAAATGATTCTACTCAATTAGTATCTTCATAAGTGACATATTTATAGATCGAAAATATAATAGTCGGATAATCTTCTAGTACTTATACTTAACCTAAGAAATGGGTAGGAATACTAATCAAAGATGGATCTACTTCATGGATAAATGGAATAGAAATCGGATACTAGACAGACGATATAGGAAATAATTACTTAATCAAAGTGCCATTATATTATGATAATCTAAGAGCATAGATTGATATAGAAACTATTTATGGATCTTCACATTAGATTGTCGAAATACAAGAAACATAAACTAATAACTGTATACCTTAAGGAAATATATATTTTGTGGTAGGAATATTATGATTCAATTATATTAATCAATGATACCTATTTTACTTATATTATTAATATGTAGTAATGCATAAATATTTACTGTAGTACGTGATAGTCCAAATGAAATGACTAATTATATTTAATTAAGTAGTGTATTAGGTGATAATTTCTATATGAATATGGATAGAAGTGCAATATATGTCGAGCCATGCGATAATACTGATCCTCGTCCATTTAAAGTAATCGATATAGTAGGAACTTCTTATGGATTCTTAGTAGGAGATTATGTATGTACGAATGATTATTAAACTACGTATTTAGGAAATCAAGGAAGATACTAATTCGAATATACTTCATATAATATACCATATCAATGGGGATAATAAAACGAAATATAAGGATTTTAATAAAGAACATTAGTATCTATTACAAATGGAGATATCATAGTATATCCTATTTTTACTAGTCCCTAAGAAAACATTGATAATCTATCTATATACAGTTAAAATAATGACTTAAAGTATATTTCATTAATCGATTTAGAAGAATGTACTTAAGATTATATTTCTACATTAACCTTATCTACTTTAAATAAAATGTGGTACTTGAATAATAATACTAGTCCATAATTTAGAACATATATTTGTGAAAATGGAACATATTGGAATATCGATCTTACCGATTAATAATATGAACTAGACGTATATGATCTCATAGGATAATCCTTTACATGGTAAATAAGTAATAGATATACTACATAATGTTCTATGAAGTAACAATATTTATATTTAGATAATGGATCATATAAATATCTATGTTTCGAATAAAACAATATTTCGTTTAGTACATAAGAATAAATAGATGAGAAAATAAAAGTAAATTTTGTATATTAAGATTAAGATATATATTCTTCTGAATTTGTTATTTCGGAAAGTGATAGATATGCATATAAAGTTCCTTAGAATGAATAAAAGATAAGAGAAGTGTATATCATACATTAAGACTAAATGATATCTGGTATAGATGCTAATAAATTAGTAAGATTCAATATTCCGACATACGATTAGAACGGAAAATAATATTTAGATAAATGGTTCGTAACTCCTGCATATAAAATGGACAAGACCGGAATATATGAATTCGAATATGGTACTTATACTTTGTAAGCTTCTTAATTTGAATTCGCGACATCTACATGATATAAAATATTAGTTTAATGAATTATATTATTATTTTAAGAATGTAATTCATTAAAGAAGATTAAGTACCAATGAATCAAAGAATAAATGAATAAGAAGGTATATAGGCTACCGATTAAAAATACATAGAGTATAACTTAGATCTTGTCGATAAAGGGATACCAGATAAAGAGTTTATATAGAACTATCCTATGGTATACCATATATATTCGAAATAATAGAAAAATAATAGAAAATAAATAAGAGACTAACTCATAAGAGTATGTTAATAAATATAAGGCATTAATAATGATAATTATGAAGACATAAAAGATAGGACATTTAAAATGTAGTGATTATATCTATTCGAATATTTGAATTTATAATCACAAAATTTAATATACGATTTTTATATAAATCTCAATGAATAAATATGCTTTAGCACTACTACTATTATTGACTATAGGATCAAATTCATAATATACTAAATTCATGAATTCATCCGGTGATTATGTTGTTTGGATAAATAATTTCGGAGCTTAAAATTTATGTGATTTAACGGGAAACCCAAAAGTATACATAAGTGCATTTGCAAATTAATCTGGTAACTTTAGTTTGTATTATGCAAATGATGATGTTATTTGTTAATCCGAAGATTTCTTATACGATGTAGATTGTAGATATACAAATTAAGAGTCACAAGATGGTAATTTATAGATTTAATTCTAGAATGATGATTCTTATTCTTCATAATTTTTTAATCAATCATAGAATATTGTATTATGTTAAGGATATACTCCGAATGGAACTCTTTAATAATATAGGACCTAAGGATACAAAGATAATTATGATGCCTCAATATTTAGTGTGAACTATCAAAGTACAGAATGTATATATTCTAATATTACTCAATATAGATATTTAAATTCGGAGACTTTAGTGACTGAGACAGGAGATACTTATACTTTGACTTTACCATTTGTTTCTTCTGATTCTAAAACTATAACTTGTTATGATGAAGATAATACATAATCTGTTACAGAAGATATTGCAAGTTCTAATGAAACTGTAATTTCCAATATTCCATTCTTTCCCCTTAGATGTGAATACGATGGTAATACATATATTCTTACTTCTATTGTTGATGGTTCTTAAGTCTATCTATCGTCATTCGAATTAGGAATAGATTAATAATTTAATCCTGGTTAGGATAATGACTTAATTTATTATACCATAATTGATGATGATGGTACATGTAATACAGATCCTGCTACCGATCCTGCTCCTAACTATGCTGCCGGAACTGCAATGTTAAATTTCGTATAAGCCCCTATTTCTAATATCGAATCATTATAATGTTTCAATTCTTAAGATTAATTAGTCGATACTATAACATTATCTACTAGTGCATCTAAGGGTTCAATATTATCTGACGATACCGTATCATGTTATGTATTCGGAGCCGATCAAAATATATTATAATGCGGATTAATTACTAAATAAACTAATTAATTAGTATTTTCTTAATTACCTTAATAAGAAGGAGTTAAGTGTATTTCTAAATAATCAGTTACCGTATACAATATATAAGATAAAGAAACTGGAGATATTTGTTAAACCTAATGTTACATAGATACTGTAGATTCGGATGGAACATATAACTATAAGTGTTAGCACTATTATGATGAAACATATACTATTTTCGATGCTACTTCATCATCTAGAAATTAACTATTTGTTTTACCTTAATGTGAAATAGGTACTGGATCAAAAACAATTACATTAACTGATTAATATGGAAATAAAATAACTTCGACTACCGATTATGGTGGATCCGAGATTTCTACCGATTATGTCGAAGGATAAAATTTACCTTCCGTATCTTATTTTGTCGTCATAAATAGATTCTTAAGAGAATTCTCTAGACAATGATAAATGTAAAATCGATCTATATTGAATTGATATTACATTATTCCTATTGGACTACATAATGATACTCATTATTCCGTGATTCCGTACTATAACATTCTTTTTTTATTACGTTTGATAACATACAATATTATGATTATTATTATGATAACAAATATCTATATTATCAAAATAGTATATTAAAAGTAGTACTCTGGAGTCTTTTTATTAAATACATAATCTCGTAGTTCATATGAATTATTTACTTTTTATTTAGCAGATACATTATAGATTCGAACTAACCATATATTTGCAGTATCCATATTATCGAAATCTTCAAATATAGGTTTCTCATTATCTGCATTGTATCTACATTTCTAACATGGAAGTACTTTTAAATAAGATAAGACATACTAATATAACTATTTACGATCTTACTTTGATTTGTAATGATCTTTATCATTTATCATTAAATATAGATGTTACCAACCTTTTCTACCCCATAATTTAGGACTTGTCATCAAATAATATAATACGTAAAAATGATATTAGAAATGTCAATATTTGATATGTAACAATATAATAAAGTATACCAATGTAAAATATATTGTTTAAGAAATTACACTAGGAAGCTGAATTACCCAAAAGACATCATATCGATGATGCAGGAATGGATATAGTAAGCATAGAGAATGTTATGTTGATGCCTAGGTCAAAAGTAAAAATACGAACAGGGTTGGGACTAGTATAGTTACCGTAATCTACCTATTTGAGGATAGCCCCCCGTAGTAGTCTTGCATCATAACACTCTCTTAATGTACTCGCAGGAGTAGTGGATAGAGGGTATACTGGAGAAATCTAAGTTATACTCTTTAACCATTCCGATTGCGAGTACATGGTGAATAAAGGAGATAGAATAGCATAATTAATAATTGAAAATATTGCTATTTTAGAACCTTTATTTGCCTAAGAGTAAGAAGTATAATAAGTTAATAGTACTAGAGGCAATAATGGCTTTGGTTCTACTAACTGATTATATGACTTACTCGGGTACACCCGGATCATCTCGTATTGCTTCAAGGGGTAAAACCTGGTGAGTTTAATAAGATTGGAAATGGCTGTACTTTATTTATTTATATACTAGTAAATGTAATAATATAAATAATATCTTTGGACATTCGCACATAAAAAATACATAGATCATATCGAAATATAAGATGGAATATTAAATAATTAATGGATATTGTAACCAATAGAATATGAATATATAAAGTAATAATTTGGATAAAAGATTCCTTATGATAAGTATTCATTTGTTTATGACGAAAGAACAATTGAAATAATAAACAAATATCCTTTTCTCAAAGTATTTTCTTCCGAAGATAAGTATATTCATCCAATAGTACTATAAGCATACTCAGGTAAGTAAGAGTATACTAAAGATTCATCTAATACTATTATTAGATTATGGGAATACATGTAAATAGTAGATGATCCATAGATTCTAAAGAAATACTATAATTCGATAGTATAACAATTAGCTTGTTTACTAAGTAATGTTTATGTCTAAATGTAAAAGTAAATAATTCAAAAATATAAAAAGGAATAGACTATACGATAAAAACTAAGATAATAATGTGATCAACTATTTAGCATTGATCCCGTATACGAAAATACATAATTATGCGAAGCACTAAAACAAATGATCTATGAATAATATACTGGTAAACGATAAGAACTAACATTACTAACTTAATATGATAAGAATAAAAAGAATATAAACAATTAGTAAGCATATACATTCTTGATAAACTAGCTTCGAAGAATACGTAATGATAAAACATTCAAAACATTATTCGAGTCATACTTTGATACCGTATAACTAATAACAGGATCTATCAATCCATAGTATGATTAATGGAATATGTTGAATGATACAAATGTTCCATCGTGTATATGTGTAATGATGCAATTAGGTATAGAATATCCTAATAATAAATGTATGTTCTAGTAATCCTATTATGATCATTAATTGAAACATGTTATCCTTACATAAAAAGTAAACTATTAATAATGTCTAAATGAATTGAGTAATGAATAATTCGAGTTATTGGAAATAAATGTAATATAGTGAATAAATAAATAGAAATAATATTATTTTAATTATTTAATCATTCTGTCTTTGGGACTTCCTATTTGGAGACTTCCTATTTTTCCAATAGAACATGTATACCTTTAAGTAATTATGTTTATTTGAATTATTGTTATAGCATTATTTCTAGTATATGATACATTAAATAAACATACAAGAATATGAAGAAAAATTCGATCATTATATATAATAATATTCTATCAATTATCATCTTCGGAATATTCCTATTCGTAGTCATATCCATAATCTTCCTATTTTTTAGCTTCCGTATTCTCTTATTCATCAAATACTTCTCCTGTTTATCCTATCTAATATACGACATTCGTATTTATTTCGTATAAAGTTATTTAATCATCCGCGGATCTAAACTAATCCATGTTATATTATTTTACGAATTTATCTGTAAAAGACTTAAATAAATCTATTATTTTCTTTTATGATCCTGTATTTTAATTGTATGTTTATACGAATAGATATAAGATAAAATTAGTAATCTTGTAAGTATCATATACATAATACAATGCATTTATCTTATCAGAATCTGGTACCTATAGTCCTTATACTATGAATGTACTTACTAGCTATGACATATATTGTTTTAATCTATACTACTACGAATCATAATCATAGAACTTTGTACCGGAACTCAATATTCTATTCTCATATATGTCTTTTTATCTTTCGGTTATGAACCTCTTACCTATATTGAGTATCTTATATACAGTACTATATTCTATTATTAAATGTTTACCATTTTCTATTCTCTTATATTGTTTATTCTATCTATTGTGATATCCTAAGTATCTATAATCATCTATTGTAAAGTACATAGTATATTGATTCGAATATTGATAATACTATATATCTTATTCGAAGAACTAATGATTACGAGATATTTTGAGATCGGATTGATTAATAATCAATTATTTTGCAATGTCCTCATTTAGATGTCCGAATTTCAAAATATAATAGTATTCTTATTATTCGTCTTATATTATTTGTTTAATATATTCTATTTGATTTGGTATCTTACTTAAAAACTCGTTAATATCTATTTCATATTGATTCATCATATGTTTAGTCTATTCTACTTCGACATATTTATTTCTTACTTTATTATCTACTGCTATTACTTTTTTATTCACTATGTCTTATTCGTATTGTTCGAGTTCTCCATTATCATTCGTCAATATGTATTTTTTCCATATATTCTTGTTTTTCTTATTATCTATTGTTACATGGTCTTCTATCTCAAACTATATTACTTCGTCCTCTGCGATCTTCTATATTTGTATCAAATTGTTTATGTACTTCATAGTATCCGTCGTACTGTAATAGTCCGACATATATTATCCACAAAATATACATTTGTCCGAATTCCATACGTGAATATTTCCATCTATACATAAATTATGAGAATTCAGACTTTTATTTTCTATGAGATGCCTTGGTATGGTAAACTACTATTATAAATTATTGAAATTAACAGGATAATTAAAGTATTTTACCCAAGAATCGATGACCTAAAAATAATACTATTTATCATGGTATTCGGGATACATAAAAGCATTCTTCCAATGTGGTACTTGACTATTCTATACTCCTACTTAAGTTTTCTAAGTATATTTATTTCTTAATACTTACATTGTATCTCCAGATTTGTAATCCTAATTTATTTTGATGTTCAATAATCTAATAATATCTTGTACGAACAATACATTCTCATCTTATTAATCTAGTATCATATTTATTAGATTTATAAATGTATCTGCAATACTACTGATATTTTTATTTACTTGCCATATTCTTAATTTTAGAATAGTACTAGAGAACATGTAAATTAAATAGCATAATATAGGATATTAAATAATTTATTTTTTATTAATATCACGTCCTTAGAATGACTTATTTTTAGTAGCATATACCATGAATTATACGAAGTTAGTAGATCCCGGAATATTGTTAGTATCGTTATTTAAAGATATGATCTCATTCAAATTCAATTATAGTAATACAAAGAAACTTACGAATACCATAAGATTATTTTATTTTATGACCTAATAGAAGTCCTTTTGAATCTATTACTTTTTGAATATATCATCATCGATCTAAAATATAAAGAATTAAGAATCGAAGTATTATTGTTATTATAACTATTTGATATCTGTAAACTTCTTAATATATCTATATTTTTAATAAAAGAAATTACATAGATCTATAGTATTTTTCATTATGAGTTTTCTATTATTTTGATTACCATAATCCATCCCTGCATATTGCGAAATACCCAAAGACGAAGATATTCTATTTACGAATGTATCCAATGCTTATATGAATTCTTTTAGACCTGAATATTCCTTAATATGATATAGTGGTTATTATATGATTGCTTTTAAAGACATAATATTACCTTCTTTATTGAATTATTTCTATTCGAAGAACTTTGAGAATCCATGAATATACTCATTACATGACATACAATAGTAATCAGTATCAAAACTAAAATATTTATTTATGAATTCATTTAATAACTATACATAACGATTGTAATCTTAGTATTGTATCTTATTTAATGTTTCTTAATCTAAATAATGTTAGCATGTAGATTCTACTTTTTATACTTAATAATTGGTATCTTACGAACTTACATAATTACTTATATCAATTGATAATCCTTCTTTTGTAATATGATATTCTTATGATTATTCTATGATCTCAGATTATCTATCTATTAAGTAATTGTAAATATCATAATCTTTGATATTATTATCTTATACTATTTGTTACAAAGTACGTCCTTGGCAAATATCCTATTCTATTTATTTTTACATTCTATTTTCTTATCTTTACTTTAGAGCATTATATATTTATTATAGTTAAGTATCGGACTCATCAATATAGTATACAAAGTTTTATTTCAAAATACTCTTTAATTAATCATTTATATCACATACTACTTTGGGTAATTAATCGACTATCTAATTAATAAATAAAAATCCTACGATCGATATCTTTTATCCTTCATTCACATTACGAAACTAGTATCCATCTTCTTCGAATACATTTCTTGATACTGTCATAGTATCTTTTACAGTATAAATTAGTGGTCCTTTGAGTATGTCATGATAACTTTTTAATAGGATTCCCAATCTTTCTTATTGACCTTTAAACTTATATTATTGGTTAATAAGATATTCTTAATTCATTATGACTTTTTTATTTTATGGCTCCGTAACTACATATTAATATTCTTTATTTGAATCTAGACCATTCTATTTTATATCTTAAAAATCATTTAATACACTATTGATTGGAAGATTAAAAGTATTTACATCGGGACTATACGTAATTTATATATCATTTACTATTGGTACTACTAACATATCTGATATATTACTTATCTCATATATATAGTCTATTTGTTCCTAAGAATCTTATATTTACTACTATAATACTCTAATATCGACATCGGGCGATAAGAATTCGAGATCTTAAATTCCCAGATACGAATCCGCATTATACTTTTTTATTTTGATAGTCTATTTTACTATATTATGTTTATGTTACTCATACATTCTTTATCTAAAAAACTCTATTTCATACTTGTTATTGAATTATTATATTGCTATATCTCGTAATTGTTAATAATCTCTTATATTCGATCCTACAATGATTTATCGTATAGTTTTAGTATTTTTACCTTCGTCTTACAATTAGTCTAAATACTTACCTAATTAATAATAATCCATATCTAATTCTTTGATTTTATCTAATGCTTAAATAAGAATATTATATTAGGAATGTATATCATTTATAATTTATTATCTTGGATACTCAATATCTATCATTTAATGTAAATATAATACACTCTTTTTATATTAAATGAGTTGCAATTATTTCTCTAAAGATGGTACTGCAGAAAAGTGTTTTTCAAAAATCGGACTTTATGGCAAGAATAAAATAACCGAACCCGAATATATTGCTTTGTTAGTAAAAAAGTATGAAACTAGTTTTAAGTAACAAATAAAAGATATGACAATTCAAATGAGTAAAATGAATTATAGAGATAATAAAAAAGAAGTAAGATCTCTATTGAATAAGATAAATAATAAGACTGAAAAATTAATAAAACTTAAAGATCCTTAGACATAAAGACATTTATACAATAAGAGACAAAAGAAATTATAAAGTCGTACATAGAAACCCAATACAGTTGTACCTAAGAAAAAAGATAGACCATAATCTAAGTAATTTGTTTATATTGGAGTATTTACTGATATATACAAAGATAAGTTTGATATTGATAAAATATACGAATTATTTGATAAATACGATATTCCAATATTATCAAGTATAAATTCTGAATAATATACTACGTAGCGAAGATAACTTATGAACTATTAAGATTAAGTATAAGATAAAATAGAAACTGTAACTGATGTAAATGATAATAAATTATTAAACTAGTTTTTTTCAGTCTATCTAATGAAAGTACAATAAATAATACATGATCAGAATAACTAAAGAGCCGGATAAATGTCGAATGTATAAATGTTCACTGATAATTATTTATAAGAATAAGTAATAATGTATTGATATGTATGATTTATATATATTAAACATATCAATGTCATTAAATTAAAAATACATAAAATTATTAAAATTAGGACTATACGAATCCATATAAGAAATGGAAGAATAAGTAAATAAATATAAAAAAGATATTGATTTTACTCAAGGAGAGATATAAGTCAAATAAGAATAAGACGAAGACGAAGATATTAGATTCGAAAAACATAAGGTTTATATAAGTTCAATTAGATGGGGTAAAAATACAAATGATTTAAAATATTTATTAAAAATAATAAATTCGGAATATAAAATATCACATTAAAATGTACCAGATGATACTCCATGGATGGATATTCTACTATTTTATACAGTATTCGAACCTTTGTAATTTGATATTTTAGGATAAGCATGCTAATCTTTGTTGAATTTAATATAGTAAGATATCGGATATTAGTAAATAGCAGAATTAATATACATTATATTTGTTTATCTATAACCCGGATATGATAATACATTTAAACATTTTAACTGGAACATAATTCAAGATGTGGATTAAGAAGCTTTGAATTTCTTTAAGATATACATATTAGAAGATAGTGATATTATTACTAATTAGAGTGATCCTGTAATAGTATAATTCTTATAAGAACGTGGTATAGATGTATAAAAATCATATACGAAATTCTTGAATCCTAAATACTATTTGACTAAGAATGTATAATTGTACTCTTCGGATTTTTGGATAAAATTAATAGGAAAAGAAAATAATGAAATATATGAATCTAGAATAAAATATTAATTAAAATATCAAGCTTTCTTTGTTAGTTTAATAGAAAGTTCTGAGGTAATGAAATTACTTTATGATACCGGTCTATATGTAACATATGAAAAAAATAATAATGTAGGATAAGAAATAGCAATACTTAGTATGTTCAAATCTACCAAATATGAAGATTTTTAGATGACTCCAGTAGAGTTTGCATTCTTAGCAGATACAATAAAATAAAAATGGATTATAAATGAATAATCTTAGAGATTCATATAAAGTTCGATATGGTACATATAAGTATTAAAGAATTAATATAATTGGGGTAATAATATAATAAAATAATCATAACTTGCATTGACAGAGAATCCAGAGAATCCCGAACCTATATATCCCAAATAAGAAAGTCCAGATAATATACAATAAGAACCTACTCCGTAGAAATCCAAATAAGAAAGTCCATAAGATATTAAATAAGAACTTGGACCTTAGAAATCCAAAAGATAAGAAGTTCCTGTAGTGAATAAGTAAGAATCTATACCTTAGAAATCCAAAAGATAAGAAGTTCCTTTGGGAGAAGATTTAAAATAAATAAATGAGAATACATAACAAAGAAAACAATACTATGATGAACTACTAAAATACGTAGGAATAATAACATTAAAAAGAGAATATATGTAAAAATACATAAAATAAGAAAACTGGAATGATTACATGGATGGTATATTCGAATATGCTAAAATACTTAATTTATTAATAAATGAATCATAAGAATAAAAGTATGTTACCTATCCAGATAGGATACCAAATAAATCATAATTGAATAAGTTCATATCCGATTATTTCCCAAGAAAGAATGATAGATAAGTAATATTAAATAATAAAGTTCCGTTATTCCCAAATCTTTCTAATTTATATGGCACTATAGATTCAATGATTTCTATGATAGATATTAAAAATATTGTAAATGATACTACCGCAATGCATAATATTACAGAAAAATAACATTAAAAAATCGAATAATAACAAAAAAAGGATAAGTACTTCTTAGTTAATGACAAATTATATTATGAAGACAATCCAATGAATAATAAAATAAATAATGTATTAGGTCTAGACTTTTATTTATCTTGTTTCACAGGAAATAATTGTAAAATAAATAAAGATTGTATAAGATAATCATTAATAAACTATTTCTAATATGTATAATAGCAAAACAAATTAGAGATAGATAACTTTGCTAAATATATGATATAAGAAGGATAACTTCCAATTGTATTTAAGTTCTTATTATGTATGGGATTCTAAGTAAACGATGGATATATGATAAATGCTGCGACATGGTAAAATCTAATAACCAAAAAATATATGAAAGTGATAAATGAGAATAATTTTAAACCTTGGATATAATAATTTGTAAAATAGGTACAAGAAATGGATCTCATATAAACTATAAATGATTAAATGAGTGTAATATTAAGATAGACATTTGATAATGATAACATACCAGATAATCTCTTGCATGAATTCATAGAAGTCCGTATACCAAAACAATATACTGATTCATTGAATAAACAATATTAAGAAAAGTAATCATAGTATGATTTGAATATGTTATAGTTATCCAAGAAATATATTGATCGTAGTAGATAATAGAAAAAGGAAATTAGTGAACAATATGATAAATCGATTAGTGTAAGATAGTAACCTAAGGAATCTTCATACGTATTAGATAAAGACTTCGTAGAGTACTTGATAAAAGATAAATCTTAGGAAGAGCAATAATAGATAAGAAAAGATTTACAAGATAAAATAAAATCATAATAATATGGTGGTATATATGCTTAGATGGCACAAGTAATAAATAGAAGATGATTATCATTTACTATTCTTTACTAAAGGCATTAATTATTTATTCCATTCTGGCTTAATAAGTTATAGATAAGCCAATTCATTGAATTAATATATGTCATATACATTATTTTATTTTTTAAATTAATTAATTCCTGTAATGACTTTCATTCCTAATGAATAATTGTACATACCTTATTCTTTTATTAAATCTATATTCCCATATGTAGCATAGAATAATAGTAGAGGTAATATAAATATTTGTTATACATAGTACTATTAGAGTAACCAGTTTTACTATTATTTGATATTAGTAATCATAGATTCTCCTTCATTATAGAAATTATTGAAAAATATTATTTAATTTATTTATTTGTTCTTACTTAGGTACTCCAATATATTATTCTATATTAACTTTTTAATATTATCCGGAACGTAATATAGTTTACGAATGTTCGATAAATCTATAAGATCTTATTTTCCATTATCGATCACAGTATTCGAATGTATATAATGTGATTATTCTTGATCCTAAGTAAGTACGAATTTTAGACATTTAATATTATTTACTTATTTCAATAGATTAGTACGTTACTTACCAAAGTCTTTCTCATAAAAATTATTTATGATTAAACATTTTCTTCTCGGATCTTAAAATGTAATATTTAAAGAATTCGAATCAGATTATACATACTGGAAAGCATTATATTCGATTATAGTAATAATATATTTTAATACTTTAATCAAATGTGTATAGCTATTAGATGATATGTATACAGAGTCCAATGGACATTTCTAAATCTTACGTATTATGTTTTTTATTTATGTCTAATTCTATTCTGAATATTCTTTTACATTATGTTTATTACATTCTCTATTAAATTCAAATAATTCTATATCCATTAAATCGTATGAATTTTATTTGTATTAAAATATGATACCATAATGAAAATAACATTTTTAATTATATACCAACAATGTACTTTGACTAAGTATTCGATGATACAAAAAATTATAATTAATCTTAATTCTTAATGAAGCTCTAATAGTATATTTAAGATAATACAAGAAATGAAGATGGAGAAAGAGTAAATAAAAGAGATCTAATGATAATAATGGGAGATAATCATAAACGTATATTCGAATATCTAAATAAGAAATACAATAATATATATTTAATATAAGGCGGATAACCATTCTAATAAGAAATACTTGATAAATGTTAATTTAGTAATTTACAATATGATAAATAACATAAAAAGTTAGGTAAACTATTTAAAGATAAACAAATTACTGATAATGAAGCAATAGAAAATATCAAAAAGTTATATAGCGACAACTATATTATTCATGAGAAAGTACATTTATAATCTTTGGAACATTCGGATAACAAAGTAATATCTTTGGCATACGATAAAATGTTATAGACTAACTATTTTACATAAAAAAGTAATATGAGTTATTCTATACCTGCTATCATATGTGCTCTATTCGTACCTTCTATATTTTCGATAGATAACATCATGCTCTAGACATCATTCGGAAGAATAATAGATAATCTAAAAGATCTCAATTGTAGTACATAATATCAAAAAGTAAATTATCCTGACTTTCTTCTAATGTAATCAATGTTAAATAATCCACATCTGAAATTAATAGATGAACATGAATAATTTAATTTAGATAAGTACCTATGTAAATCATATGAATTCTAATTGTTATTACAAAGTACCGTACTATAACTTCGTGAAGGTAATTTCTTCATAAGTAATGCTTTCCTAAGAAAATTCAATGAATTATTGTATTAGTTCGATGTATCATAACCAGACTTCTCTATGTATGATAAACAAAACGAATAGAACGAAGGACAATTCTTATCTAAATTATTCAATGTATTCTCATATAGACCTATTGCAGTATCTAGAGGAAAATAAGAAACTACTACTATTCCATTCATTACAATTGATGAAGAAGGTAGTAATGTAGTAGATATTTAATCCTAATTATCTAAGCGAGCATTCTATAGTAATGGATAGAACATAAAATAATACGATCAATAAGTACAGTTCACATCCGATAATATTATATTTTACTATGATAGATCTATGAATAAAAAGAAAGTAGTCGGAGGAACAATAGGATCATAAGCCGAAGAAGACTAACTTATACTCGGATTCGAATAAATGGATATGAGACCAATAGATTTTAATAAACCATTGGTAATCGGAGATAAAACATATACTATTAAAAGTATAGTATGTAAGTAACAATTTAGAACACTAAAACTTTCATTTATGACTAATCATTCATATACTTTATTTAGAAATGTATAGACTACTACTGAAGGATAGAAAGAAGTTACTTACTCTATATTAAAACAATAGAATATATAACCTATGTATGCTATCAATGAAGAAATATTTAATTAGATCGGAAGAATATATGGAACAATATACGTTTATACATTAGATAATAAAATGAATACGAATGATACAAATAATATGTGAATAGAAAAGTATTATAACAATTATTTATGTCTTCTAATAGTATAGTATTTTAGTCTTTAGATTGGTAATATTACGATGAAAACTTTAAATTTATAATTCATGTATTCGGAAGAGAAAGATAGAGTAATAACATAATTAATGTAAAAATATTAGGATATTAACCATATTTTTACATTAAAGTTAAAGATGATCCAGAATAAATAAATTTAATAAAGAGTACTTTAATATCATGGGATAATAAATATCATCCGGCGTTGACAATAAAATAAGAATATCATAAGAAGTTCTATGACTATAGAGCAGGTAAATAAAATCTATTTTTGAAGTTGTCATTTGTCTCTCTTTACTCATTCAATTAATATCATAAGAAATGTAAAGATTTATAATTACCTACTTATGAAGCCCAATTGAAGCCATTATTTAGATTCTATTATGACGTAGGAGTCGAACCAGTATCTTGGATATAAATAGATAAATACATAGCGCAGCGTAGGGAGATTCCAAAATAAAGACATTATACTTTATTCGATGAAGTAGATATAAGAGTATAATACTAAGATCTAATAGTACGTAAAGATATAATCGGATTCTCCGAGATTACTATCGGATCATTCGATATAGAAACTTATTCCAAATCAAGAAGATTCCCTTAGGCAACCAACGAATCGGATTGTATCATTTAAATAGGTCTTACTATATCAAAGATTGGTACTCCGGATCCTCATATTAGAGTTATATTAGTATTGGATACATGTGATAAGTTAGATGATATAACAGTAGTACAATGTAAAACAGAATAGTAGTTATTAATAAAATTTTGTCAAATGTTAGATGTTTATAGACCAGATATTCTTACGGGATATAATATTTATGGGTTTGATTTCAAATACATATATGATAGAATAGTATTTCATGGACTAGAAGATGATCTTATGACCGAGTTCAATCGTAAACAAATAAAAGGAATGTCTCATATGACAGAAAAGAAGATATATGAAAAAGATGGTAAGAAAATAAAACATATTCTTCATTATCCATAGATCAAAGGATATACACATTTTGATTTGTTCCATCATATATCAAATAACTTCTCATTGGCATAAGTTAATTTAGCTTATGTTTCTCAAGTATTCTTATCTAATGAAACAAAGAAATGTGAAGGTCCTACTGTATATTGTTAAAATCCAAAACTTCGTACCGGAGATTGGGTATCCTTCATGTATAACGATGGGTATATTGATTAATAGCATAAGAATGGAAAAAAGTATTAGGTCATCGATATTTAGACCGACAAATTTGTTGTATCCGAACATATTGGTCTCGATGGATTCTAAGTAAAATATTCTGTTACTAAAGATGATGTAAGTCCAGAATAGATCTTCGAATATCAAGAAAAAGATAGTTATCATAGATCTTTAGTAGCAAAATATTGTATTCAAGATTGTGAATTAGTAAATAGGATTATAAATAAGTTACTCATAGTATAGAATATCATATCTATGGCAAATGTTAACTTTGTGACTATCTCAAATATCATATTGAACGGATAAGGTATAAAAGCATATTCTTTGGTATCCCAATTTACTCGTAAGAATGGGTATCTAATTATAGATCGTAAACTTGGTAAATCATCAGAACATAAAAAATAGACTACGGGAAGAATAGATCATAAAATATCCTTTGATAAGTAGTTAATCAGTATTCCATATAATCCTTCAAATACGTAAGTCAATGATATTCTCGATTAGTACGGATTATTAAGTAAAGTGAATCAAAATAAGGACAGAGTAACTATGACTACGAAAGAATATAGATTTATAAAGAAATAGATTCGTAATACTCAATTGATATAACCCGATATGAATGATGATAATGATAATTATGCAGGAGCAGTAGTATTAGAACCTAATCCGGAAGTTATAAAAGATCCAGTATATGTATGTGATTATTAATCTCTATATCCTATGGGTATGATAGCAGGTAATATATCACATGAAATGTATATTCGTAAAAAGAAGTATTTGTCGAATAATGACATAGTAATCGAAGAAGTAGAATACGTTAACGACACAATAAAACCAATATGTTCTTATTATTATGCAAAGGTCGAAGACTATATTCCAGTATTGACTTAAGTACTTAGACATTTACTCGATTAACGTAAGTATTATAGAAAGTTAGCATAGAAAGCATGGGATGAAGGAAATATAGAATTATATTAGATCTATGATGCAGTATAACTCGCTTATAAGATTACCGCAAATTCGATTTATGGATAACTAGGTACTAACAAATCATATATCTTTCACAATCAAATGGCATTATGTACTACTTCTATTGGTAAACAAATGTTAATATAAGCCAAATAATTTACATAAGTACAATTCTAGAATTTGGTAAGATTATTATATTCGAAAGAATCATTCTTAGAATACTTCGTATCTTACTTTGAGAACGAAGCATGTAATACGTCTATCATAAAGTAATTTAAGTTTAAAAATAAAGATCGTATGTTACAGTAATACAATAACAAATATGATAATTGGTCTGACTTAGCCATACACATATATGATGAACTAAGTCAGATCTTCAAAGGAATAGATACTAGAAAAGTAATCATAAAAACAATCTATGGTGATACGGATTCTATTTTTAATCGTCTAGTAGTACCCGGAATATCTTAATATGAAACTAGAAAGATAGCAATTGCATTAGGTAATCTAAGTGTAGGACTTATTAATTTAGTATTGCCTTATCCTTAGAATCTACAATATGAGAAAGTATTACATCCATTGATTATTATTTCGAAGAAGAAATATGTAGGGAATTTGTATGAGAATAATCCGGATAAATATAAATAAAAATCTATGGGAATAGATATTAAGAAAAGAAGTATATCTCCTATATGTAGGTTAATTTGTAGATAAATCATATAGGATATATTAGAAATAGACAATGTTTCAATTAATTCTATTATTGATAAGGTACGTACTCATTTCAAAAACATAATTGATGGAAAGTACGATATAGAATACTTTATTATGACTAAGAAACTTTAAGCAGGATACAAAGAAGGTAAGATAGTAAATCATTAGATATTAGCAGATCGTATGAAAGCAAGATAAGAAGATTCGAGTAAATATCAAATCGGATCAAGAATAAAGTATGTATTCATAGATTTAGGTGTTTCGTATAAAAAGTATGAGGCAAATAAGTTAAAATAACATGAGTTCATGGAAGATCCAGAGTATATTCAAAAGAAAAGACTTAAGATTAACTATATGTTTTATCTTATGAGACATATCAAGAAGCCATGTTATGATTTCCTGTAACTTTTGGATAAGAACATAGATAGTAAGTTCTAAGACATATACTAATATGGTAATATGAAATTACTCGGACAAGTAGATATTAATGAAGTATCATAGGATTCTAATTAGAGAGCAAAATAATTGTTGGGAAACTCTGTATATATATGAAAAATGATATTTCATTAATGCGTCAAGAATCGTAATATATCATTATTATACTATTTGCATGTAAGATTTATTTTGTACTATTTGTAATAATCTTTTATTTTTAAAAATGCACTATAAAGACAATGAAACTTTAAATACTAAAGTATGTCCTAATGGATGTTCGTTACGATAGGATAACTAAAAACTAAAATAAGGAGAAGTATTATTTAACTTCAATAAAGCAGAATAAAATAATCAAGGAATCATTAATTTCTATTAATAGTACGAACATAGTAAAATTAATAAATATACATCATAGTACAAATGTATTTATTCAGAATGTCCATCACATAAGTATCCGGTCTAAAAGAAAGCAATGATAATAAGAGATTAATCTAGTATTACTCTTTCGAATATTATGTATTTGTGTATGACATGTAAAAGATTACAATGAAAAATGATCGATCTTTCAGTATTAACAAATTTATTTATTATGAATATTATTAAATATTTGAAATGACTTCTTTAATAGTAAATGATACAAATGAATATGATTCCGAAGATGCTTTAGTGATCCTATCTTAAATTTATTCTAAGGATACTATTTAGAATTCTAATTATTTGGAATTCACGAGCCCTATATCGATTTTACATATGTAAATCGACAAGAGTCATATAAGAAGAATAATTAGTATGTTACCAAATATTGATTACATAGTAATTATTGTAGTATAAGATTAGAATTAAAACACTAGAATATATGTACATGGTACTTTGCTTACTTTAGAATAAAGAGAATCAATATATTAGTAACTAGATATACCAATTCAAATGCTATACGAAGGAGTTCTTACTTTGAATTCGAAAGATAATAAGTATAGAATTACGGAAGTATACGATGGATAACTTAATAAATTAGACATTGTACCTTCGATTAAATATACTAGGATATGTAGAGAACATAAAAGTATTCCATAAAAACAATAGAAAAATAACGAAGTAGATGACTAAGTAATACTAGAATTATTCAATAGAGATAAAGATATGTATGTGAAATAACCAAATGAGTTTAAATATGTATATAAGAATAAGACAAATGATTAATTACTAAATTATGTACATAGAAATCTAGAACATAAATGCTTTTTTACTCCAAATGCGAAAGATAAATGGTATTACTATAAGTCAAAGAATAATATATGGACTCTCATAGACAAAGAGTTCATATTGTAAAAGATAAATAAATACTTGAAACGTGGTATACTAAGAATGATTGACAATATCAATTCGAAAAATAATATTTAGACAGTAAGTGATAATGAAGTATTAGAAAAGGATGATGCATTACTTATTTAAAACTATTGTAGATAACTATTCTATCTTGAAGATCTAAAAGATAAACATGCTGAGTTTATTACTACTAGGATATTCGATAACATATATGAGAAGTTCAAAATTAAATTATCGAGAAAATAAGACATGGATAAACATAATAATCTAGTGTTCTTCAAGAATGGAGTATTCGATCTCACTACAAAGAAGTTCTTACCTAAATCATCATAATATTACAATACTATATGTATAGATTACGAGTACGAACATAGTGAGTCCGAACATAGTGAGTCCGAACAACGTAGTGAATTATTTAAGATACTAGAAGATATATAGCCTAACAAAGAATAATTAGAATACTTACTTAAATTACTTGCTATATCATTCAATGGAGACATACAAAAGAAACAAATAAGTATGTTCTTCATAGGATAAGGTTAAAATGGGAAAACTACAATGTAGAACTTTCTAGGATAAGTATTTTCAGGATATTCCGGAAATGTATCATAGCAATTCTTTAATTAATCTGCAAATAAGAATACTAGTTCAGGATAAGCAAATCCAGAACTTAAACATATTATTGGTAAACGTATGATATTTGTAGATGAACCAAATGGATAACTCGATATTAATAGATTCAAATAGATGACTGGTGGATCTAGTATCATATATAGAGGTCTTTATGAAGAAGCATAAGAGACTACATTGAATTGTTCTTTTGTAATATCATGTAATAACTTTCCTAAGTTGAGTACATATGATTATGGTCTATTTAGAAGGATCGTATGTCTCGATTGGCCCAATAAGTTTGTATTGAATCCCGTATTAGAAAACGAAAGATATGCGGATCAGAATATAAATAAGAAATTATCGGACTTTAAGTAACTATTTACATACATTCTTTTGAATGAATATTATTCAGAATAAAGTATGCATTTAATAGAATAGCCTTAGTCAATATAGGATGCTAAATATAAGATATTAATGAATAATGAAAAGATACTAAAACTTTTAGATTAGTACTATGTTAAGACCAATGATCCAGAACATTATATCACTTATGATTAGCTTATTATCAAATTCAGAGATTAATATAATTATAATTTGACTCATATCGATTTAGAATAATAACTTTCAAAGATTAACTCTGTATACGTACTCCATTATGATTAAACCCAGTAACGTATATTAGGATACTCAGAATAGATACAAAAATGATGCTTTATTTATTTAATATCCTTATTTTGCATTATAAATAAAAAAATAAAATGTTCAATAAATTATTAGATTTTGTAGGATTGCAATAAAAACCTAAGAAGAAAGAATAATACAGAGTAATGCGTAAGCCATAATTTAATATTGTATAATCGAATAAAAATAAAGAAATAGATGAAGAGAAATTAAAAGCAAGTTACTTTACAATAGGAAATGTTAGTAATCTAGTAGATCTATAACAATAAAAATTATAAGAATATGAGAATAATAATAAATAATTGAATGCAATGTTTCATAACGAACTTAGTAAGTCACCAGTCAAAAAATAATAAAAGAAAAACATATTGAATAATATAACTAAGTTTATGAATAATAAATCGGAATCTGAGAATATAATATAATTATAAATAGATGCAAATACGAAGATGACAATGTACGAATACAAATATATTATGTTCTAGAATAAGAAACCTCCTAATTTAGATGTAGCAATTGGATAATTTTCTACTGCATACAAAATAAAAGCAGATGGACATTGTTTTTACAGATCAGTATACTTTGGTATATTACATGATATCTTTAAATTTTATTCTAGTAATGATCTAGGAAGAGATCTTTTGAATGATATACTTTAGAAAGCAAAAGATGTAGATACTATGATATTAAATAATTAATAAGCATAGTAACACAAGTAGACTATATAAGATGAAATGAATTATAAATTCTCATGTACATAGAATTTCTATTTTCATACTAATATAAAGAGATACTTCGATTAGATATTAGAAAAAGAAACTGATACCGAGAAGTTTAAAGAATTTAGTAGATTATCAAATTATTATATGTTCGATACTCTAATGTCTAATCTTTTTAGATTTATAACATTTGATAATGTAAACTTATGCGAAGATCCAAATAAAGAATAATTAAAATAAAATGCATTAATTGAATGGGGAGATACTTCATCTGCTAAAATACTTACTGAGAAATTTAAAGATTACATCATAATAAATACTTATTCTATGGATATACATAGTAAGACACATAAGTATTATATTTAAATGCATGGAGTATTAAGATAAACTCCTATTAAGAAAGATAGACGACTCGATAAGATGATAAATATTAATCTTTATTTCAACGGAATCGATCATTATGATTTAATGGTATTCGAATGAATCAATCTCTTTTTGTATAACTATTTTAATTTAACATGAATCTATTGTACATCGTCATCTTATGGAATATAGTCAAACTTATCATATTTACTTAACTTCTTTTTAATGTAATCTCTTACAATATTCTTGTCATTCTTATTCCATTTATTGTTTGTCAATTCAAAATATATCTATTCGCCATTATTTTGTTTATTCGAGATAACAGATAAATCATGTAATATAGGTTTCGCAATTACTGGTTTCGAATAAGTATCTTTATGTTTATCAAGATATTAAGATAAGTCATACATACTAATTTACTTTTCTTCATATGTATCTTTTAGATATTCTGTTATATTCTTTACTCTTTTAAGTATGTTCATAAGAAGATCCGATTCCGGATTAATAAATATTATTTTACGTAATGATTGCATTTTGTCATAATCTAGGTTCTTTAATTTTCTATATTTTTCAAATTAGGATTCTTTGATACCTTCGTTCATTATGAATTAGAAATACATAGAATATATTCCACATTCCGATTCATCTCTTTAATGTTTACTCATATTGTATTTAAGAGTATATCCACTAAAGAATTAAGTCTACAATGCTTATATAGTTTATTATACATTCTTATGGGGTTTAGATCCACCGGAATCAGAAAAATAAAAGACTTTGTTGACCGTATCAATAAATAAAGATACCCAATGAGTACCTTGTTATCCATATTTTGAATTATTGAATATGACACCATAATACTTATATGCTTTATCTTTGAATATGGATTAGATGTCTTACATATTAAAGAAATTAAAGTATGATTTAGAAAGATCTACTATATCTGCAGGTACCGCACCTAAAAATAGATATTCGGGATAGGCCAAAGAATATTAATTCATTACATTGTTTATTTACATATTTGATACCCATTCGTTCGATTTAGATGTACCCGTACTTAGAAATGCTTTATTTATGATGATCTATGTTTCATAATCTAGATCATCATAAAAACATAAGTGTTACATACAATCTTTATATGAGATCTCACAATGAGTATTGCCATGTTAATTTTCATATTATACGATCTAATTCAATGCTATTAGGATTACTTAATTTATGTATCTCTCTATATTCGTATCTTCTTTTCGTACATAATACTTAATCATCTAATTCTTCGATTCCGGATGTTTCTTACAATATTATATTATGATTTATGATAACGAATATTCGTCTAAACATGTATACTTATTTACAGGATTATTAGTATTGTTATTAAATGAACATACGTCTTACATTGATATTATATAATGAATATTCTTGATTTATTAATAGTCGGAGGAGAAACTCACAATGAAAAATACTATGAACTCGGAATAAATAGATAATAGACAGATGATAACAAGTATGTATACTTTTACAATGATACTAATGAATAAGTATATGATGAAGATACTTTGGACCGAATAAAATAATTAAATATTAGTCCGGGATTAACAGATATATGGATATCATAACATAAAGATTCGAATATTTAAGCTATAGGATACGATAAGAATGATAATCCTTAGTATATATACAATACTTAGTTTATCAAGAAAAATAAAAATTAGAAATTCAAGAGACTATCAAAATTCGTATAGGAAATAGATAATTTTATGGAATGGATTCATTCGCAGAGCGAATCCATAGATAAGTCTAATTATGATGATAAACACTTTGTAATGGTGACTATGATAAACTTATTATATGATACATTTATGAGAATAGGTAAAGATGAACATGTTCATAAAAACGATACTTATGGATTATGTACGCTTCTAAAGTCGCATATCAAAATAAAAAGGAATGGTCTATGTATTATTAAATTTAAGGCCAAATCGAACTAATAAGCAGAATACGAATACCAAGATGATGGTCATATTAAATTACTTAAGAAGACTCCGGGAGATAGATTATTTTAATACAAGAAGAATGATAAGTACTATCCGGTACATTATTATGATATCAATAAGTTCCTAAAAGAATACATGGGACCATTTAGTGCAAAAGACTTTCGTACTTATGGTGCTAATTATTACATGGTATTGTATTTACTCGAATATTAGAATGTAAATAGAGCAATAGAAGAAACTGCTAAATAATTAAGACATACAAAAGGAATATCAAAGAAAGAATATATTTGTGATTATATCATAGATGCATACAATTCTAATCCAGAATTATTTACCGGAGATCCGAATGAAATAATGATACGTATTTTTGATATAAAGATACAATGATTCTATTATATTATCAATGGACTAATCAGAAGATCAATAAAATAAAATAATAGTTAATGGAGATTGCTTCATTAGTAAAGGTAATGTATTTGTTACATTATTTATAACTTTATTCTTCGTACTACTAATTTTGGTATCATTATTCTTGTTATAAATGATAACATAAGATAGTAATCTTACGTATACATAGTAATTATGGAATAGATTATCAAAGAAAGATTACTTTAGACCTAGGGCATAATTATTCGAATAATCAGGAGGAGGTATTGATCCTTTCAGTATATTTATGGATGCGTTATAAAACGGAGTATGATATTTAAAATGAATATTTAATATGTTCGTGCTTATTCATTATTGACGTTTATATATACAAACGAATAATAATGAAGATAATATAATAATTTAAAAGTACTGAGTTTTTACATTCTAAATTACAATTGGAATTCTTAAAATAAGATTATGGGATAGATCCAAAAATAAGTTTTCACAAAGTTATTAATTTTATTAGATTCGTAATGATAAACTAGATACCTTGTCATGCTATTAAGACTAAAGATTTTATTGTAAAAGAACATAATTGTTTACCATATGATCCATAGACTCTAATGATGATGTATAAGTTCTTACCATTAATAAACTGTAATCCTTAAGACGAAATATCATTTGTAGTAAATCTAAAATACGATGAATCCAAGATACACCATACTTAATAAACACATTTATACAAATATTCGAGACACTATTGTGATGAAATGGATTATATCGTTAATGGATAAAAGTAAGATTACTATAAAAATCTAAAGAATAAATTCGTAATTGCAGAACTTAGAGAAGGTGAATATGTGCACATGGAAATGAAAACTAGTGTATCCAATAAATTAAAAGATGGTACATAATTCTCAGGAGTAAACAATGCATGGTTGAAATACGAAGGATTCGATGATAATAGATTAGTATTGAACATAGAAGGAAATAATTAATATACTGAAATAGAAGCTCTACGATCAGCATTGAGACTAATAATTAAACAGTTAGAAGACATAAAAAAAGAATTATTAAAAATATAAAATGTAATAGGTAAGCATATTTTGACTTTCGATCAAAGAGTATAAGAATACAGTTTTGCACTATTCGTATTATTGTAAGAGATACTAACCTAAGATAATAAAACACTAATTCACATACACGAATAATAAATATTGGATTATAATTCTTTTGATTCTGATGAAAAGATAATAAACTTTACAATATATTTAACTGATAAACTCGATATTGGATAGATAGATAAATATGTAAGCATATACAAGAAAATATTATATTAGGCATCCTAAACATAGTGAGTTTCTATTATATGAAGTATAAATACGATCAATTAGACTTTAATGACATGGTAGAACTTGTAAAAAATACAAATAAGGGTAAATAGTTATACGATGATATAGAATATACAAGTAAATCTATAGATTCATATATCGATAAAAAATCAATAGAAGAACTTCGTGATGATGGAATGATATTAAAAGTTACTTTGACTAAAAAGTTAGAAACATACTTTAATAAAGGTAATAATATAGTATTAAAATCAATTAATATCGATAAACCAAATAATGAATACAATATTAATCTTTTTTTATCTCGTATATTGCCAAAATACATAGCATTATTTACTAAAAACTTATATTATTTTGATAATAAACCAGATTAATACTTTATAGGAATAGAATGGTTAGAGGATGGAGATCTAGAAGATTATATTAAGAAAAATAGATTAGATATTAGTGAAAAATTAAATCTAATATAAGATCTAGTAGATATGATAGAACAATTAAATAAAAATAATGTCTTTTTAAATGATTTCAAATTAAATAATATATTGATAGATGATGAGAAAAACCTTGTATTGATAGACTACGAAGATATAATATATCATAAATATGTTACTAACGATAATAGTATGTTTAATGTTCCGAGAAAGTCAATCATAGGTACTGGATTTTACATGGCTCCGGAAACAGTATTATAGAAGAAATACACTTATAAGAGTAATGTTTACTAAGTAGGTATCATGATATTAGAAATCATATGTGATATGAAAATCGGTATGTTAAAAAACTTCGATAATAATAAAGCAAGAATGATATAATATATTTCGGATATGAGTAAATAAGATTTAGATGAGTATTGGAATAATTTAAGTAGAGCAAATTAAGTATTAAAATATATGCCATTCATAAAATAATGTTTATTATAGGATCCAAAGGATAGACCTTCGATAGAATAGTTGTAGTAGGATATTAAAATATTTATTAAATAAAAGAAATACGTATTCATAAATAGTAAATGAGTAATATATTATTAATATTAATAGTACATTACTCGTCGTGATTCCTCATAAGTACTTTTGTATAGTATTAAAGTAATCTTTATCGTGTATGTTTCTGTAAAACTCATGTAATATTTATTTAAATCCATTAGTACTCTTTAGTTTCGATGATAAGAGCCTAGCATGTAATTTTGTTTTATACTAGAATATATCATATTGTTTAACATTAGTTCTTATTTTTACATCATAGAATTTGTAGAAACAATAAAATAAAGATAATAGGTCATCCCGCAATGTAAATGGATTATTTAAAAATACTGAAGTGCTCATATACCTATATGTTCCATATTACTTTTTCTTCGTATTATCTATTTATTAAGAACTTCCAAAGTCTATTATTTTAATATCATGAGAATCCATTACGAAGTTAGATAATTTAATATCACAATGGTATAGTCCTATTTAGTATAGATTCCATATTATTTTGAAACATCTACTAAAAAGGATAGAGAGGCTATCTTTTGTACATTTTTTTACAAATTAATCTAATGTCTAATCGTATTATTTGATAATAAGAATATACTTGCCATCATGTTACTTTTTAATACTACGTAATTTATCAATATTCTATTCATAATATTCTTATTTCTCATCTACTTAGTACCATTTACATAATATTACAAAATCAGATATGTACTACTTACATTCTTTATTTTTCATTATTTCTTGATAGTATTCAAACTCTTTGGGAGCACTACGAGATTACTTAATTATACATTTTACATCTTTTCTTAGTTTTGAATATATAATTCCTTATCCTCCTTTGTCTATCTCGACATGATCATTTGAATAAAAATAAGAATTCTTATCGAGTCCTAATTATTCGTAATTTCCTATTTAATCAATTACTTCTACTACTTAAAATTGCATATGCTTAGTATATATTCATCATATAGAAAAATTATCTCATATCCATGTTATCGATCGTTAATTGTTAATATCAAATTTAAAAAATACTAGATTCGGACATATATATAAAAGTCAAATATGATGACTATCAGAAACAAATATATACTTTACAAAAGGAAGACAATAATCTATCTATTCGTATGTTAGGATCTGACAAAGAGTATGCATCACTATATTCGGATGATTAGAGATTAGACGGAATAATATTTTATGGATTTCTTACAAAGTAAGGTATATTCGAATGCTTTGATACGAATGAAGTTCACAAGAATTTATATCTTAGAATTCTACGAAAACAATCATGGAACATTCCGAGATTTAAATTCTTGGACTTTACGAGTACTTAGTACGACGAAGGATTATATTTAAAATATCATGGAACCAATATAGTAATATATGATTAAATAGATAAAAATAATACTATGAATGTGTATCTTATGAAGACTCATTAGATCGATATATACTAAATGTTCTAAGTATCCGATAATAAAACTTTGCGATATATAGATATTCTGACTATCGATAAGTATACAGTATCATAGAAGATAATAGATAAGTTCAATAATCTTACTATGGATGATATGGTTCTTACGAAAGTCTAAAAGAAAGACAATAAATATTACTTCGTAAGGTTTATTATTGTATGAGATTTTATACTTATGGAATACTATAGTTCTACTATGATATCACTATATTATGTAATAAATAACTATGACGAAGAAGATGGAATAAATAATGAAATATTGGAATACGTTAATAATTTTGTAGATATAAACAAATAAGGAACAGGTAATTGTCTAAAGCCATACAATATTAAAAGTAAATAAGATCTTATTACTTGGTTCTATTATTACAATAATTGTAATTATCCATAACATAAATAAAAGACGCATGATAAACTATATGAGTATATAAACACATAACATTCGGTATCAATATTAAAGTAAATAAATTCTATATTATTGATATTTGTTATTTCGTTAATACTTATCTTAGTAATGATTTATGTCTAAAAATACAAATAAGAAAGATGACTCATTTATATACGGTTTTATCTATTTGATCCAACAATGTTTGTTTATCATAATATCCTACTATTCTTGTCTGTTTATCTCCGTATACATATATTATGGTAGGATAATTAGTAATATTATTCTATTAACATATCTCTTTGTCATCAATATTATTGTATTTCTTTATTTACATTTGAGATTCGAGTTCTTTTATTACGGACTACATTTTAACACAATATTCACAATTGTCTTAGTAAAAGTACATAAGATATTAATCATTATTCTTGTTTAGATTTACATAATATTTTATTTCATTCTATAATTTCTAATTTTATTTGTACTTATTTACATACATAATTAGAAGTATTATATTGATAATTATTGAAATTATTAAAAAAATATATGATTTTTACATTTATAAATTTAAGTATATAGATTCAATAATGTACTTATCGAAGACTCGCTACTCATAGGTATTCATCAAAATTAATATCATCCTATTCCGGTTCGTATTACGTATCCATAATATCTTATCCTTGATATTATTCATTTATTAATCCTATTATTCCTTAAAAAGACTTAAGTAAAATATAGGATACTTCAAATGACTTACCGATAAACTCTATTTTGAGATTCTTATGGAATTATTATTATTCGATTAATGAGTCAATTAATTAATGTTCTTTGAATTCATCATGTATTATTATTCGATCTACATATCCGGATTCTACCATTTCCGATAAGAACTTCTTCGTAATAATATATTCTGGGAATCTTGTAAAGTAAGTATCTAAAGTAGTAGACATTACTTTTTATTATGATAATTCTGCATCTTATATTATTCCTTATGAACTCTTGATAATATTGAATATTTAGTTACCTGTACTTTCTTATATAGAAACATAAGTAATCTTTATTTTATTATTAGGAATCTTATTTTGGAACAATGTACAAAGTTATTATGATCCTCCTAATATCATTTGTCCGGACATAGGTTTTTACAAATGATATTAGTGTATCTTATCTAAACACTTAGTAATATAATTGTTTATTTTTTCCTATCGTAATCTTGCAAATCGAACAGAAGATTATCCTCCTTTATTATGTTTCTTTGGTAAATCTACTTGTAAATCTACTAATTGAGATACTCCATTATTATCATATATTGAGAATATGAATCTTTCTCCTGTAAGTTATACTACATAATAAGTTTCATTGATAGTATCTACTTAATCATCAAAGAATGTCATATCAAGTTTTTTACTACAAGAATACTGATCTTTATTTATTTTATTCAATAATATCTTTGAATCAAATATGTATTATTTAGTATTCGAACATATTATTATTCCTTGAGAATATTACTTTATTAATTATTGACATTACTAGTTTAACTTTTAAAGTTCTTATTTGTATTTAGGATCATTAATATTATTTAACTAAGTATACTCATCTTTCATTCGTTATGTAGCCTACTTTTAATCTCGATACTTTATTTGGATAAAAGCATCGGATTGATCATCGACCAATTGTTAATATTATCTTTTGAATAAGTATTTTTAGGTATTCATTATTTATTGTTTATTTTAATTTTATGATAACATGTGTATAGTATTTTTAATATTACATTTTTACGTAAAAAATGATATTACATTTAAATAAGAGACTTATCAAACTAGAAATAATATTATAATCATGGGCTGTAATAAATCAAAATAATAGTAACCCGTATATTAGTAGTAACCAAAAGTATTTTAATAAGTAGAAGAAAGTCAAAGTGAATATGAGTCGGAACCCGAAGACATTCTATTTTCTAACTACAAGTAAGAATAATAAAATATTCATATGAAGGATACTTGTAAATTCGTAGATGATTATTTGATTCCAAGAGGAATATAAACACTTCCGGAGACTCATAGACCAATTAGAGGAGTAGGTCTAAAATGATGTTTTTTTATATTAATGAAAAAGAATATAGTACCTTTGTCATAATAAATACAAAATGTAGAGAATAAAATATATGATATGAGTAATAAAGTATAGAATATAGACAATAAGTTATAATATATTTTAGAATAATTACATATTGTCACATAAAGATAAAATGATATACTTGAGAGATTACCAATAGTAGATAAGACTAATAAGGAATAGTAATTTACGGCTTCGAAAGGAGACTCGGCTTCGAAAGGAGACTCGGACAATATTATGGACGAAATAAATAATATATTAAGTTCATAATTAGACATCATACAGTGACCACACTATGTAATTCATTATCCTACATGATAAACTATCCATTTTAATCTGTTATAGGTACTCCATTATTATCATTTAATTTTAATTTACCGATTGGTTATTTTACATCGTGGTCATATACGTAGAAATAGTCAGTATCTATATAGTACTTCTTATTTCTAATTGTTACTTCGTATAAATCGACTTCTTCATTTATGTACTACAAATGTTAATGAGTTTATCGAGTATCGTATTTTCCGACCTGAAAAGCATATTATTCTTGATTTGGATCTACATATTCTAATGGAGAATATTAGTATCCGGACTTCAAATAGTATGCATACAAAGAGGATACTTAGAGTTACTATTAGAATGAATTAATTTATTCGTATTTCTAATATGATATTCTTTATATTGTTTGATCTGTTGTATACTAATTTGGAATCACAGAGTAATACCTAAAAATATCAATATGTCTTTCGGATTCCGGAAGATTCACATGATGTTTATATCTTAGACCTCTCCCTATTACTTAGTTTATACGTACTTCATTCCAATGCGGTTCCATTATATGAATTTGTCTTACATTCTACAATGATATACCTTCCGTACCTGCTTTACTTATCATAAAGATTTTAATGTTTTATCCGTACATATTCTCGGGAACATTAAATTCGGTGATTACTTATTTTCTTTATTTCTTATCTTGTTCACCTGAATATACTATGTATCTTTTATTAGGAACTGCTTTATCAGAGTATCCGAAGTACTACAAATATATCTAGAATATCTACAGACCTTCTCCGTTGATAAAGTTAGAATATACTATAACTGGTCCTTTGGATCTCAAGATATTCAATATCATATGTATGAACTTAGAACTACATTAGTACATTTCATAAAATAGTTTTGATTATTTATTAAATATTCCTATTAATTCGTCATCCGTATACATATTTAGATCCATTCTTTAAATTAAATCTTGTATGCTAGTATTAGACTCATCATCGATAGTATTATACTTATCAAAGTATTCGTATAGGTAATCTATGTATTTTTCGAGATTATCCTATTGTATATTCTTTTTCTCTTTCTTAATATGATTCGCAATGTATTTCTTTTTTTCATCATTGTTCTTAAAGTTTATATCTTGGAATGCTTATAGATCTACTTCTATATCAGTAGGACGAGGTCTTTACATACCAATTACTGGAAATACAAAGTTACATGCTTATCTAGTGTATACATTGTAGTTGAATGTCATAGTCTTATTGTTTTTTACATCATGGAACTTCATATTATTTTCTTAATCTATGAAGTGTTCATATACTTATTTTTGATAATTACTCATAGTACAATATACATCATGTGAATCGGATTTAGCATAATCCTATGAGTTTTCTTCTATTTTGTAATAAGTTACTAATCCTAGTATACGTTATTGAAAGTCTTCTATCATAGATACTTTTATTTTTTATGATACTTCGTCGAGATACAAATTGTTGAATTATGTCATTGTAGGTGGAAAAGTATTAGGTCTTATTAGATTCATCATAATAGCTATTTCGTATGGATTATTAATTATCGGAGTAGCGGATAAACATACTATCTTGTTACTATGTGATTTCTTAAGAATTTCTTACATTTATACGTATACTTTCTTAAGACCAGTAATTTGTTATTTCCCGTATACACTACTAATAAAATTATGTGCCTCATCGATAATAAATAAATAATTACTTGTCTGATCAGATTACATATATGCTCTTTCGAATTATTACTATGAATTCGAAGCATCGAATGATATGAATGTTACTTTCGAAATCTAATTTTCGTAATCATCTAAGTATTTCTACAGTTCTTTGAGCCATGGATCATCTTATAAAGTAGCTTTTATCAATACGAATACATTCCAATTCGCTGTACTTCTATATAGCTAGTTATACAAGTTTATAGATGTTAATGTTTTACCGGTACCTAGACCATAGTATATTAATAACCCTTGATAAGGATTATCATATCTTAAGAAGTCGGCTACTAACTATTGATACTCTTACAACGAATACTTTTTATTTTTATCTTACTTTTAGTCTAAGAATTTAGTCTAGTAATAAATAGGAAAATACTTACTGTTTAATTATGGTATCATTCTATAATATTATAAATGAACATAGTCTATGTCATACTAATAATCGATGTCATTGTATTGATAACATTCTTCTTAATATCGGATACTTATAGATTCTAAATCGAATCAAAGATAGTAGATTGTGATGATGAACTAAAGAATGATAAAATAACTCATGTATATTTTCTTAGTACTCTTATGACAAATCATAATATATTAGATCATGCAATGATGTTATTCTGTACTGAGAACAATAAATAAATACTCATGGAAATGGGTACATACCGATGTGGATTCTAAGTATACAATGATAAATATTATTCAAGACATTTTCATACAAAGTATTTATTGTATCCTAAAGAAGATATTGTGATGTAAGATATTGTATAGTTCGTAAATAAAAATTATCATGGAGCATATTATCAATTACTCTTACATAATTGTTTTGATTTTTGTAGAGATATCATATAGAGATTTTTCAAATATGATACTTATTTTAATCCTGCATTTTCCGAAAAGATGTTCTAAGTAATAAAACTTTTAATTCTAATTGTGATATTCTCATTCATAATCTACAGTGTTTATAATCTTACTTATGTGATGGAATTCAAGTTAAATAAATATAGTAATATGTAAAATTAGATAATGTAAAAGTAGTATTTGTTGGATTCCGTGACTCTAGAATGACTCCGTATACTCATAATAAATGTAAGAATATTCATTCATTTATTATGGTATCCAAGAATGGATTATCATCATCATGTCTAAGTTTCTTTTTTATATTATTTAACATTTTATTATCTTTAATTATTCCGAGTTAGTATAAATGTAACAATTCGAAGTATTACTTTTTATGTCTTTCATGTTTAAATTTAAGATCCTTTTTATTTAGGACACTCATAATATGTCTCTTTGTTACATTATCACTAGGACTATACTTATTTATGATATCTAAATAAAGTAATAATAAGTAAGCACTATCGGAATCTTTTCTTTGATCTAATACTTAATCATACCATTCTTATATGAATTTTACATGAATCAAATAATAGCATACTATTATACGATTGTATTCGGGTATTATGTCTGGAAATTATCCCTTTAGAATTCTTATTATTGTATTTTCTTTATCAACATAAAATCTTATATTATCTAATTTGTTGTCTTTGTGTAGTAAAATACATAAGTCAAAGAATTACTATTCTGTCATATCATTTATTATTGGAATAAGATCTTATTCTACATATTCATCCGATTCTGTCATTTTGATTATATCTTTTATTTTAGTCATAGTATCTATCTATTACATATATTTCTACTATAAAATCATTCAGACAATAATATGAAGTCTTCTATTTCATTACTTTCTAAATGTGATACCTTCTCATATAGTTCTTTACTAATATTCATGGTGAAGTCTTATATGTCGTCTTATAGCTATTAATAGTTTATTTTGATGTCCTCGGTAAAATTATTTATAAGAAATACATACTTAAGATCTATTCTTCTTTTCTTAATAGGTAAATTTTTCAAGAAATCGCTATGAAGCTAATCAGTTTAATCTATGAATTATTTAAGTGTTTTACTCATATCCTTTTTATATTAGATTAATTCTTTGTGCATCTATTCTACCATTATCATATTATTAATTTTATTATTCTATGTAGCAATTAATTAATAATATTTATGTCCGTACTATTTGAATGTTTCAATATCATGTTTGAATATTAGCTTTATTACTTCCATTATATCTTAATATTCTTATTCTGTCTAAATTTAGTATATTTCGTATATGGATTTGTCAATTAGTTATAGTTCATATAATCGATCATATATTTTTCTAATATTTACTTTGTCGTGTTAGTCCATAACGCATTCGTACTTTTCGAATAATACATTTTAATTTAAATCTGTTCCTAATAGAATATTCATTTAGATATAATATTAAAAATGAATGATTTTAATACGAGAACATTAGATACTCATATTTACTTTATATTATTTTGATGATCGAAATAGGAAAGTGGATACTATATTGTGAAAATTAGTAAGCCATGTAAGATAAATGGAAATAATCTTATGAGTTATACAATTAGAATAAATTAGAGCATGTAATACTGATAAAATACATATCTGAATTAAATGCTATTTTGTATTATTGTAATAATATTAATATGATGTCTACATTTCATGTCCTCATAGATAAGATAGGATATACCGAAAGAAGAACATTATACTATTAAGAAGACAAAAGTATTAATGGAATACGTAAGACTTACTAAGTTAAGAATCCATAATTTAAATAAGAAACAGATTATTAATTAGTAAAGAAGTATTTACAACATAAAGTATATAAATAGTATCCAATTAGATATGATGAATATACATTTAGAAAGTTAGATCAAATGATGAGTGATCCTAATATATAATAGAACTATTAACAATGGAGAATTGGAAGAAATCATAGAACTGGTAGATTACTTGATATTGGAGGAAAGACTCATGTTAAGATAGCAGATGATTTTAGATTATACTAAGGAGGACCTTATTTCTTTGATGTTATGACAATAGATAGAGATAAGTATCTTAAAGAAACAAATTACATGAATTAGTAAGTCGATAAAGATAATAAGTTGATATTAGAATACAATTAAGAA